>Ga0315902_10011492_pt1 | contig 11608 bp, 10 predicted proteins | sample LakEriMetagenome_9_FD_203523 | JGI IMG/M metagenome (GOLD analysis project Ga0315902, IMG submission 203523) | Freshwater fungal communities from buoy surface, Lake Erie, Ohio, United States - Buoy 12 MA117 | ecosystem: Environmental > Aquatic > Freshwater > Lake > Lake biofilm | place: USA... | reverse complement strand
GAGGGAATTAAGTCATCATTGGACTATTTATGTGGTCTGAGTAATGAATTGAGAAAAAGCAATTCAATACGTCTGAGAATTATAAAACTGAAAAACCAATTAGGACAAGATGTAAATACTGAGGCATCAGAGGTGGCAAAAGAATTTAAAGAAAACCCATATCGTTTCTCTGAATTTCAAAAAACAAGTTTATTACCTGCTATTTTCAGAATTATCAACGAACCGTACGCTTTTGTTAATCCCAAAAAATCAAGCCATGACATTGATGATTCTAAGTTACTAGATACTAACAATTTACCATTTTAATCATGTTAATACCATACCAACAACTATCAGAAGAACAAAAAGGTGTAATTCGCAGAATTTCAAGAGAAACTGGAGATTTATTTGTTGAGGGACCTCCTGGATCAGGTAAAACCTTAATTAGTCTGTACACCCTTGTTGACATTGTAAGAGAGTCCAATGTCAGACCCTTATTGTTGATATATAACCATAGTTTATTTGGTTATCTATCTACTGCATTAAAAGAACTTGGAATTCAAGACAACCTAACAATTGTAACCAAGGATAAATTCTTTTGGGATAAGGCTAGCGATAAACCTGACAGAAGTCTTTCGTACAAAGAAAAATATGAAATGATATTAGATAATGTTCTAAACCAAGAGTTGAAAAAAGAATTTGATGTAACCCTTGTTGATGAAGTACAGGATCTTTCCAAAAAAGAATGGGATATCGTGAATAAAATATCTAGTCGAGTTTTGGCACTGGGTGACTTCAATCAAGGCGTTTATAAGACAGACCTCTCAAGGAATCATGTAACACAAAGGGGATTTTTTGAAAGACTATCAAAGATTTTCCGATTTCATAAGAACATTGCCAAATTGGCTCAAGGTTTTTCCAGAACGAATGAGAGTTTAGAAGGAATGGTCTCTAAAGATTCGAGTACTCAACCGAAACTTATTGATACCGAACAGGAAATGCGGTTCAGTAAAATTTCAGAGGTTCTGTCAGAAATAAAAGTTTTTAGGGAGCGTATAGGGATTATTTCGGCAGACAGAATTGAACTAAGCATGTTGTCAGAGTATTTAACATCAGTAAATGTTGATCATCATTTCTATGACTCAAACACTGATTTAAGGACTCACGATTTTTCATCAACGGACCCATTATTGATTTCTAGTTTCAGTGCAAAAGGTTTGGAATTTGAGCATGTTATTTTATTTGGATTTGAGGAAAACAGTGAAAAAATAAAAGGCCTAAAGAAAGAGGACAAATTGAGAGATGTCATATACGTTAGTATAACAAGAACCAACAAGAACTTATATATTATTCGAACCCCTGAAACAGTGAAAGAGCTTAATGAGTTAGTAATAACAAGTTCGAACTCTAACAATCTTGAATCGATTGAGGATTTATTTTAATGTATTTAGGCAAAATGTAAGCACATGCAACCAAGATTGTTAACGACAAACGAGTATTTTAAGAGTTTCTATTTTCAGGAACATGGAACAGGTTGTGGAATTGAGACAGAGTCATATTCAGGCGAAAATTATTTTTGGGTTCAAGTATTTTTACCTGTAGAATTTTTTAATCTTGAAAGCGTAAGGTTGTTTAATAACGATCCATATTTAGGACATGCTTTAAGTAATATTCCTGATCAAATTCAAGTCAAATTTGAACTTTTTGCTATCGGATCCATTGGTGATACTGAGGCGTTCGTTTTTAAGCCATGGGTGGTTAACATTGATAACCCAATACTTTTTCAATTTTTTGAGGACTTCCATCTCTATATTCCATCAGTATTGTTTTACAATCTTATTGCAAGGTTACTTTTCTTTGAGGAGATTAATCAATCTGATTTTGTTTACATTAGGATTTTACAGGATATTCCTTCTGATACATTTCAAAGATATGGAGTAGACAGAATAGACGTTCCCAGAACAATACATTCTGAAAATCTTCTTATTGAAAAACTGGACGATTTTGATCAAGTCGAGATTGCTCAATTTTATGCCTATAACTGGGAAAAAATTACAAATGAACTTGAAAGTAAATATTTCAGTCCACATTTGAATACATGGTTTAGAATAAAAGCGGAAGAATCTGAAAGTGACTTTTTGGGGTTGAGACAAAAATCCAAATTAATGACTGTAGGGTATCTGCGCCTATATAATAAGAATAGCACTTTTACTGGCGGAACATCGATAGAGTACATTGTCGATAAAGCATATCGTAACAAGGGATATGCAACTCAAGCATCATTAGCACTGATAAATTTCATGAAAAAATACTCTTATGCATTTACTCTGGGAGCTGAGGTTAAAGAGGATAATGAGTTTTCTAAAAGAGTATTAAACACTCTCGGCTTTAGTGAGGTTCCTGGACGAAATTATAGTGATGATAACTTCTACCTGTCATTAATTGAAAGTCTAAAACTAATTGAGGACAAGTTTGAAACTGGAGAATTAGATGTGTCAATAATGAAAAAGTACATCAGTAGATACCATAGATACTTTAGATGATGAATAGTAAAAAGACAAATGTTAACGCCTGCAATTATAGAATGGAGTCATCTATGATCATTAACATTAAAATAAAACACGCCCAATTTATTGAAAATCAAAATAATACATTTTTATGAAAGAATTAAGTATTTACCTTTCTTTAAAAGAAGTCGAGGATTTAATATTCAACCGAATACTTGAAATACCATCAAAAAGGTTAGAAATAAACAAAGCTCAAGGTTTGTTGAGTGTTTCGGTAAAACTAAATGAGGATTTATTAATCCAACGAAATTCCAATTCAATCATTTTGTTCTCAGCAATTAGAAAGTTTGAGGCTCCTGAGAAAGAAAAGACTTTATTTTCCCTTCATTATAAGATTCCAGAAGGATTAGTAACCCTTTTGTCTTCAAGAAAGGTTCGAGATGGATTTAATAATGAATCGAATCTTTTTGATGAAACAAAAGATAAGTTCCCCAAAAAGGAATTCCTTTATTTAAGAAATGGATGTGTAGGGATGTACAACCTTACATGCACTTTACACGAGAATCAAAATATCCTCGAATCTGTCAAGACCGTCTTGAAATTAATTTTTGAGGGGAGCTCATTTAGGGATAGTTTGTTTTCAGGATTGCTTACAAATGTTGGATTTCCTACTAAAGAAGTACAAACACAGAAGTTCGTTACTGAAAGATATTTTCGTGCAGTTTGGTTGCTAACTATGTTGAAGGAGAACATTTTAAATACTTCCGAAAATAAAGACCAAGGTGAAGTTGAGGAGGCAAAAAAATGGATGCGAGATTTATTGGAAATTGACGACATAAATATATTGAACAGTTGTTTAAAAAACATTCCTGAAGTTTTTTCAGAGGAGATCGATTGTATTTTGGGATATTATTATTCATTCTTTCGATAAATAATCTCGAGTATCCGAAAAAGTGGGATTTACTTTCTTGGGCCGTATTTTTCTTGTCAATGAATGATGATGAAATTCCTTATTTGTATTTCTCCCCTCTTGTACAAAATGATATATATGAAATTGAGTTTAATGTTTACCAACTGCTTACATCAAAAGAGAAAGTTAGTATTGCAAAATTGTTAAACGTTAATCGAAGTTTCAATAAAGAGGATCTCATTAAAAACTATCTAAATATAAAAAATGGATTAATTAATGAATGTCCAGAGATAATTCAAGAGAATGAGATCGAAAGCAAACTTCCATCAAGTCTTAAGAAATACAATTTGAGATATGTTGGATTAGAAATAGGTACTTCAAATTATTTTGATATGCTCGATATTAATTCATGTAATTCCAAAAATGGTGTTCTGAACCTTAGACTGAATCAAAATGTTGATTTTCGTGACATTACCTTCTATCTCAGCAAAGACTCTAAACTAGTAGAGAGGTTAAAGTCATTGAAATTGCACACAAAACCAATAGAGAAACTTTTAGCGAATAAAAAAGTTATTCTTGGATTTCTGTTTTTGGATGACTTTAGCTATCTGTTGCCAATCTACAGTGAACTATCCTCCAAAATAAGCAGTATTGAGAAAATAGTACTGATTTCCTTGGTTGATCTTGAGCCGAATCAAGTTCAATCACTGGAGTTTGATAATATGTACCGAGAATATCAAAGTAGAATAACAAGCTTATTCAATTGCAAATGTGAATTTATTATTCGCAATGAACGTAATGCAGACACCCATGAAATCAAACGTAATTTGAGAAATGCAGTAGGTGAATATAAATCTTCTCAAATCGAGATTATAGATGAAAATTTGACAATTGACAAAATACGCTGGGTAATTGAGGCTACTAAGGAGTATTGGATTGAGCAAGAGGGGTTCAATTATTACTCTATTTCCACCCTATCTAAATAAAAAATTTAGAATATAATGAGCGAGCAGAGCATACATAAAGCCCTCAGTACCCTATTTCAAGACAACAGAGTTGTTTTTTGGTACGATGACCATTCGAAGCTCAAGGAGCAGTTTGATGAACTGCAATTTGCAGATGTAGAAAAGGTGGTGGTGCAGAACAATCAATTTGAATTGAAATACCGAATTCTCAGAGAGGAGAAAACTAAATTCTTGTTGTATTTTCCTGATGGAGAACCCGCTTTAAAAGACAATTGGTTGTTGGATCTGCAAATGGCTCACCGCATCTTCAATTCCGACCAGGAGTCTTTGTACCTTCAAGAGGTGGGATTAGGATACCACTTCAAGGAATTGGTTCGCCAACATATTTTCTTCTTTGAGAATAAAGATCGCAAGAACAAGTTGAGAGACCTCATTACTGAGGATGATACAGACCGTGACATTCAGTATAAAATGATGGCTGTCATGTTTGGAGTTGACTACGCAACCCTGGAGGCATTTATTCAGGTGTATGCCAATGCATTCAATGATGGCAATGACCGCATCGAGAAAGCCCTTGAACGTTACAATCTTAAAGATCTTTTCTGGAAAGACGTCAGCAGAAGGTTTAATTACCACAATGATGAACCTAGCATTTATGATTTCTTAATGGATGTTTTTTCGAGGAACTTTAAACCAACAGCGGGTAATCGTTCGGCGAAAGAATCTAGAATTTTATTGGCCCTCTGGAAGGATGCCATATCCTATCAGGATGCATTCCAAAAAATATCAGACAAGGTTTCCGATGACCTGAATATCACAGATAAATTAGACAGTGAGAATTTTGAATCACTTCTGGAAGAGGACGTTTTCCGAGCTGTGGATTTGAAGATCATACATGATCTCATTCACAATCTGACCCAGGAGAATATAGACCTCCAAAAGCTGGTTTCGGTGATCAAACAACGAGAGAATAAATACTGGTACCCACAATTCAAACATTTCTATAAGGCCATTCAGCATGCAGCAGAAATGATACATCAGGTTCGTGCTACCCCAACTCTTGAGTTTGGATCCATTGAAGAAGGAGCAGTAAATTATTCGAAGAATTTGTTTTTGGTAGATTTCCATTACCGAAAGTTCATCTACAATTACCGCATGACCACGCAAAATGGTGTGTTAGCAGCATTGAATGAGAAGGTGAGTAAAGTATACACCAACGATTGGTTATTGCGGGGCAATGATCTTTGGCAAAAAACGGTGGATGCAACCAATGAATGGCCACTTGTTTCCAAACACGCTCAAAAGAACTTCTTCAATGTTCATGTAAAACCATACACTAGTAAAGGGCAACGTTTGTTTGTGATTATTTCCGATGCTTTGCGTTATGAAAACGCTTGGGAGCTTTACCGTGATTTACAGACCGAACAACGCTATGAAGCAGAATTGGATTACATGATCTCGAGTCTCCCGTCCTATACTCAACTTGGAATGGCTGCCCTTTTACCCAATGAGCAATTGACCATCACGAAGGATACATCTGTTATGGTGGATGGTATGTCGTCTTTAGGCATTCCAGGAAGATCAAAGATCCTTGAGCAACATGCAGGCGTGCGTGCTACGGCTATTTTGGCTGAAGAATTCATGAACATGAATGCAAGCACTGATGGTCGAACGTATGTAAAAGATTACGATCTGATATACATCTATCACAATCAGATCGATAAAACTGGAGATGATAAAACATCAGAAGTAAAGGTCTTTGAAGCAGTCGAAGCAGAGTTGGATTTTCTCAAGAAACTGCTCCGTCAAATTGCGAATATGAATGGAACCAATATCCTGATCACCGCAGACCATGGTTATATCTATCAGAATGATGTTCTTGATGAAAGTGATTTTGCAGATGCTGATGCAAAAGGAGAGATTTGGAAGGAGAACAGGCGATTTATTCTAGGTCAAAACCTTTCTGGAGGCAATGCCGTGAAGAAATTCAATGGAACCGAGTTGGGACTGAATTCGGATATTGATGTGCTAATTCCCAAAGGGATTAATCGTCTTCGAATTAAAGGTGCTGGATCCCGATTCGTTCATGGAGGTGCAACACTTCAGGAAATAATTGTTCCTGTTCTGGATGTAACCAAGAAAAGAAAAGACACTACAAGACAAGTCGATGTCGACATCATTAAGTCTACCGATAAGATTACGACCAATATCCTCGCAGTGACCTTCATTCAATCGGAACTGTGTTCTGACAAAGTATTACCACGTCAGATCAGAGCCATGATCAAGGCTGATGATGGTACACAATTGAGTGACGTTTTCAACTTCAATTTTGATCTTGAAGAAGGAACTGAACGAGAACGTGCTATCCGTCACCGTTTCCAATTGAGCGCTGCGGCTAGTGGTAAATACAAAGGTCAACGGGTTAGTCTCGTTATTGAAGAGCCTGTGCAAAACTCAAGTAAATGGAAGACCTATGCAGAGCATAACTTCCAATTGAACATTTCATTTATGAACGATTTCGATGAATTCTAATATGCAAGAACTGAACTCTAAACTCAACCAATTTTTCGCTGGAAAAGTTGTACGAAAAGACCTCACGAAGATCGTGAAGGGCAATGCCATCGTTCCAACGTATGTGCTGGAATATTTGCTTGGGCAGTATTGTGCAACTGATGATGAGGAAACGATTAATCAAGGTGTAGAGACAGTAAAAGACATCATCACCAAGCATTTCGTTCATCGGGATGAAGCACAAATCATCAAATCAACCATTCGAGAGAAAGGATCTCACAGGATCATTGACAAGGTTTCAGTTGGTTTGAACGATAAGAAAGACTGTTATGAGGCTTCATTTGCCAACTTGGGATTAAATCGTGTTGTGATTTCAGACGATCTTATCAAACAACATAAAAAGCTATTAAGTGGTGGTGTCTGGTGCATCATCACCATGGGCTATATGGCAAGTGAAGAACGTGATGGTTCTCCATGGATTATTGAAAGTTTAAAACCGATCCAAATTTCCAATATTGACTTAGAAGAATACAAGGAGGCAAGAACACACTTTTCCAAAGAAGAATGGCTGAATGTTCTGATGCAATCGATTGGTCTAAATCCCGAAGAATTTACCTTTCGATCGAAGCTTCTTCAATTATCTCGTTTGATAGCCTTTACGGAGAATAATTACAATTTGATGGAACTTGGTCCAAAAGGAACAGGTAAATCGCATATTTTCTCGGAGATGTCTCCTCATGGCATTTTGCTATCGGGTGGTGAGGTCTCAAAGGCGAAACTATTCGTCAATAATGCCAATGGTCAGATAGGCTTGGTAGGTTACTGGGATGTGGTGGCTTATGATGAATTTGCTGGAAAGAGCAAACGAGTGGATAAGGGCTTGGTAGACATTATGAAAAACTACATGGCCAACAAAACCTTCTCAAGGGGGACACATGTATACGGGGCTTCAGCATCCATGGTCTTTGTAGGAAATACCGATCACTCAGTACCTTACATGCTCAAGCATTCGAATTTATTTGATGCCTTGCCAAAGGATTATTACGATACCGCCTTCCTCGACAGGATTCATGCCTACCTGCCAGGCTGGGAAGTTCAAAAACTGCGCAATGAAATGTTCACCAGCGACTATGGATTCATTGTAGATTACTTGGCTGAGATTCTAAAGGAGCTTCGAAAAGAAGATCAAATGCAGAGCTATAAAAAGTTCTTTGAATTATCTGATTCCATTACAACAAGGGATAAAGATGCGATTACAAAGACGTTCTCAGGCTTGGTTAAGGTTATCTACCCTCACGGCCAATATTCTGAAGCAGAAGCAATGGAATTGATGGATTTTGCTATTGAGAACAGAATGCGAGTGAAGCAACAGCTCATAAAAATGGATGAGACCTTTGAGGAAGTCGACTTCAGCTACAAGGTTTTATCTTCTGGAAAGAAAAAGAACGTCCAAACGCTTGAGGTTATCGAATACTTGGATCCAAAACCTGAACTAGAGGAAAGTATTTCAGTCGAAGGAGCAGCAACGGAGGTTACTGCTTCCATCGCTCAAGAACCCAAAAAAGAACTTGTAGGAGGTCAACGGATAATTCGGGATAATCAAACAGGGATTTCATACAAGAACTTATTCGGAGACTATCTGAAAGGTGCAACAGAAATCAGGATCACAGATCCATTCGTTCGATTGCCATACCAGCTCCGAAACTTTATGGAGTTCTGTCAACTGGTCGCAAGTATGAAAGGTGAAGATGAAGAAGTTAAGATTCACTTGATCACAAACAACAACGAAGACTATGTGGAGAACGCCCGTGATGCCTTCCGTGATATGGCCGAATCCCTAGAGCCTTTAGGCATCTTTTTCAACTTCGAATTTGACGAACGAATTCACGATCGAAGCATCGAACTCAATAACGGTTGGAAAATCGTCTTAGGCCGTGGGTTAGACATCTGGCAAAAAACCTCTGGTTGGTACGATATTGCTGAATACTATCAGGAAAAGAGATTGTGTAAGGCTTGTGAGGTGACGTTTGTGAAGGGTTAAAATCAAAAGAGTTTAATGCGTTAAATGAATCTTTAATGGCAAAATTGAAATATCTAGATTTAGATGAATTCCAAGAAAAATTAGATCAATTTGTGTTCTTACCGACTTATACAAAACTAAAGCATCAGTATAAAAATGAATTTGATAAGTTTCTTGGCAAACATAAAATGGTAGTCATAAATGTGAAACCAAATTCGAAATACAACTACTGTACAAAAACTCATTCATTTACGATTTTTAAGGTGCCCGAGGACAAACTTGGTAAATTGTTTAATTACAGAAGTAAATGGGTCTTAATTCGATGTGACTCAAGTTCGGGTGGTTCTTGGGGTTATTATTGGAATGAGGTATATGAATTAAAGAAATCCGTTGAGAATTTTGATCTTAACCATTTAAAGCAGAAGTATAAAGAGTATTTTATTATTAATAATGAATAAACAGAATGGGAAGTGTTTTATTGGAGCAAATTAAAGAAACATTAATAACGCACAAACGGATAAATTTTAATCTGCAGTATCATCACAAAGGTCATCTTATAGAAATTGAATTCAGTCAGTTTAAAAATCATGAATGTGGAGAAATATACGATCTTCTTGAAGAATGGTTAGGATATGGTGATTTGAATGAATTTTTACTAGCCCATGATTGTTTTTATAATTTTTCAGGTTGGTTTGAATATGAAATTGAAGAAATAGTTATTTACATCGTATTTACAGGACCCTATGATGAAGAGTTTGAAACAATATCAGTTGAATTTGACCATGATTTTATAATAAATGAACTTGGACTTGGGTCTCTTGTTGATTCAATACCAAACTTTAATACTGATTACTTTTTTGTTGTGTTTGATTTAGAAAAAGAGGGTGTAATTGAACTCAGAGATATCAATTATTACGACAATGAATACATCAAAATAAACTTAGGGCTGGAACAATTAGAAGTTCTTAAGAAATATTTAACTGAATTTGTAACAAGCAAAATACCTTCGCTAAATATTGAATTTCCATGCAATCAAATTTGGTTTGCTGAATGCTATGACAATCAATTAAGTATTCAAATAAAATCGAGTCCAGTTAAAATAAAATGGGATGAAATTTACTCTGAATAGTAGTGACAGAAATTCATTTATTTGTTCATTGAGTAAAATCGAGGAAGGTAAAAAGTGGTTTGGCTTTATTTATCACTCAAAACAGTTGAAATACTATAGTATCAATTGCTTGATGAATGGCCTCAAAATTGAGATCGGGCAATGTGCTTTGAAATCAATTGATTCAAATTTAGATTGCTCATTTTTCATTCACCCAGAATATAGGAGACTTGGATTAGCAAGGTCTTTCGTAAGGTATATGATCAACAAAAACGAGAATATACGTTTTACCGTTTCACAATTTAATCAGCCATCCAAAGCCTTATTCAGTTCAATACAAGAGCTTAAAGTGATAAGGTGCGAAATGGAAATTCGAACAATGATTTATGGCAACCCTGTCGATATAAATGATAGACTGAATTAACTTAAGACATTTCTGAGTCTTCATTGATTAAAGCCTGAAAACATAAATGTTTAGGCGTCTAATTAATAGGTAATCATTGGTTTGCGCCTATAAATTTTAATTTTATAATTGATTGCAGTATATTTGCAACCTATTAGGTGTAGCTTTGGTTCTGTATAAATTAATGTACCATGAATGAAAATTTTGAAAGGATGCAAAGTGAGGGTATTCAAATGAATATTTCTATTAAAAGAATTGATACAACCTCTAATTTAAGCTACAGGAAGGAGGGGCAAAAGAACTCCTTAACGAAAGAGAATAAAGTTTTAAAGACGGATAAAAATCCAAAACAACCCACAGAAAAGCAAAAATTGAAACAAGGGGATATTATGTTTGAAAAATTACCCATTCAAAAATTCTTTCCTATTGCATTCGAAAAATGCATTGAAACTTTTTACCGAATAGAGAAAAATGAAAAGCTGATTTTTATCGACTTAAAATTGGAAAAAGAATGGCAAAATTATTTAATAAATAAAATCCAAAATACAACCAATTATAAGGAGGTGCAATTGTCAGAACCAACAAAAACGAGAGCACATTTAAATGTTGATATTACAGAAATAGGGGATAAAAAGGTTTATAATGTATATACATATGCCTATTCATTTAGATTCGTTTTTTCGGATGAAAATTTATATGCTAATATAATGTGTGGTTTGGAGTATTTATCGAACCATAATGGGGAGTTAAATGCAGTTATTTCTCAAAAGGAAATCAAAAAAGGTTTGTTAAACTATATCTTCAAGAAATGGATCAATTAACAAGCTTTGAAAGGGATGTTCTTTCTGGGAAAATATGTCCTTATTGTATGTGTGAAACAATAAGAGTAACGGATAGAGAGATATACGGCCCTCAATCGAATTACAATAAGTCATTTATTCAATGCATTGAAAATAGGGATCACTATGTTGGTACTTTTTCAAATGGGCAGTCGTTGGGTAGATTGGCAGATGCGGGGTTAAGAAAATTGAAACGTGAAGGCCATGAAGTTTTTGATAAATTATGGCAAGGTGAAAACGCAACGTTCAAAACTCGTGACAAAGCATATATCTGGCTATCAAGAAAAATGGGGTTGTCTAAAGAGTTAACTCATTTCGCTATGTTCAATGACGAACAGTGTCTACAAAGTGTGATGATTGTGAATA
>Ga0315902_10011489_pt1 | contig 11608 bp, 15 predicted proteins | sample LakEriMetagenome_9_FD_203523 | JGI IMG/M metagenome (GOLD analysis project Ga0315902, IMG submission 203523) | Freshwater fungal communities from buoy surface, Lake Erie, Ohio, United States - Buoy 12 MA117 | ecosystem: Environmental > Aquatic > Freshwater > Lake > Lake biofilm | place: USA... | reverse complement strand
ATTCCACTTGCCGGTGAACCAAAACACCATCGGAATTTCGCAGAAGCTGTAAATCCAGTGAACAATCTGAGAGCGCCGCAGACCGACCTAAAAATCGCACGTTCGAGGCCGGATTGTGCAAAATCGTCTGCAACTCTCACATTCTCCGTTTTACAGAGTACTCCGGTTTAACAGCCTGGACGAATTCTCCATGGCCAGCGGTGAGAGCGTTAGGACAATACCTTCTATGCCTGAATCCGAAATAAACCGATCCGTGGCCGAAACAGAGATTCGCGACTTGAAATCATCCATCGATCAGTCGAATCTTCGACGCGCGGCAGAGCTATCAATGCCCGAGAAATTGCGTCTTGGCGCCGATCTCTACGACGACGGTATCCGTTGGCTGAAACAAATCATCAAGGCTGAGCAACCAGACCTGAGCGATGAACAAGTAAGCGAGGAACTAGATCGACGGAAAGCCCTCAAGAGAAGAGTTGAGGAAGAAGGGCTATTCCGCCCCTATGTGGAGGGTTCAATTGGAAAAGTCTAGTTTTGAAGCGTTGATCGATGTCATTCGCGTGCTTCAAACGCATCAGATCCCGTACATGCTGGTCGGTGCATTCTCCAGCAACGCCTACGGATACCCTCGCGCGACCAAAGATGCAGATATCGTCATCGAATACGAGGAAGGCGTTCTGAGGAAGATCTGCGAATCCCTTGGTAGCGACTTTAAGCTCGATCCACAAACCGGTTTCGAACTCATGACCGGGTCCATACGAAACATTCTTACTTATACACCTACCAAGTTCGAGATCGAGCTTTTCCGATTAGGCAAGGATCCTCACCACCAAGAGCGATTCGCAAGGCGACGTCGGCTTCCTCTCCCTGACTTACAAATCGAAGCGGTCATACCATCCGCCGAAGATGTGGTCATCCAAAAGCTCCGCTGGCAACGCGACAAAGACCTCGCGGATGTTCGAATCGTAATGGCCGTTCAAGCTGCCCGATTGGACTGGTCTTACATCCAACAATGGACCGACCAACACGGCACAACCGAACTTTTGAATCGACTAAAGTCTCAATTAGGTGTTTGACCGGTGCACAACTACGCAGCGGCCCGATAAGACTTGAGGTGCCCACCAAGTTCTTCAACGCAAACGAGCTGATGCTTTACCAAGTCTAAAGTGGCGGGCGTGTCGCTTTCGCGTATGGGCGGTAAGCTATCTCGGTTAGCAAGTCGCTAGAATTGTGGATGTTCGAAATCAGGGTTCAAACTGTGACAGGCAAACAGGTTAATGGTGAATGAGAAGGCGATCATTGGATGCATTTTAGGAACCGCTGTGGGCGATGCTCTTGGCTTGTCCTATGAAGGTATGTCGCCAAGTCGCGCTCGCAAGTTACTGGGGCCGCCAGAGCGATATCGATTCGTGTTCGGTCGAGGCATGATCTCCGACGATACCGAGCATACGTGCATGGTAGCGCAGTCTTTGATCGAATCTGGCGATAACGTTGATACGTTCACGAGACGATTTGCATCCCGATTGCGTTGGTGGATTTTGGCTCTACCTGCCGGCGTTGGAAAAGCAACAGCTCGCAGTTGTATTAAGTTGTGGCTTGGCATCCGTCCGGCGAAGTCGGGCGTCTACTCTGCAGGCAATGGTCCCGCTATGCGAGCCGCGATTTTCGGTGCGACGATTGACGATGTTCCAAAGTTACTCGAATACGTTCGAGCCTCATCTCGTCTAACGCATACTGATCCCAAAGCCGAATTTGGAGCTGTCGCAGTTGCACTCGCCGCTCGCGAAGCTTCACAGAATGACAGCGTCATTCCGGAACGATGGCTAGAACTCGTTTCACAAGCCTTGCCCAGCGAAGCTTCCGATTTGATTGAAATACTGCGGTCAGCGACTGCATCGGTTGCAAAGAGCGAATCGACTCTAACGTACGCGAATGCACTTGGACTTGGTCGTGGTGTTTCGGGGTACACCTATCACACAGTACCTGTGGCCATTCATTGTTGGCTGTCTTTTCCGGACGACTTTCAAAAGGCGGTGACAGAAGCCATCGTGTGTGGTGGTGATGCAGATACGACCGCGGCAATCGTTGGCGGTATTGTCGGAGCCCGCGTTGGTAAGGAAGGCATTCCTACCGAGTTGATAAGTAGCATTTGGGAATGGCCAAGAAGCGTCAGATGGATGGAATCGCTTGGGACGGCTCTGTCACAGGCTTGGCCGAGTCCACATGCATCTCGTGCACCAAGCGCGAATCCGATTGCTGTGGTCCTGAGAAACCTCATCTTTCTGGCGATCGTGCTTTGCCATGGTTTTCGCCGGCTAGGCCCACCGTATTCTTGAAATTTAAGGACAAAATCTTGTTGTTCGTCGTGAGGATCACGCGAAAAAGCTCCAGGAAGCGTTACGCAAGGCTGGTGTAATCCTCACATTGCCCAAGCCTGTACTCATCCATTGTGCGCAAGGCCATGGTCGAACCGGCCTGGTCGACTGTGCTGTCCTCCTTGCAGCGGGCAAAGCGTTTAATCGCCGTTCAAGCTGCCCGATAGGACTTGAGGTGCCCACCAAGTTCTTCAACGCAAACGAGTTGATGCTTTACCAAGTCTAAAGTGGCGGGCGTGTCGCTTTCGCGTATGGGCGGTAGATGATTACAAGCACTATGGCCACGACGGTGGTTGTACCACTGCTGCGCAGTTCGAAGAATGTGGTTCAGGTGTGAGTCGCTGACGATGCAGAATCCATTGAGGACTTCATGTTTTAAGGTTTGAATGACCCGTTCCACGTAGGCCTGAAGGTTGGGTGAACGTGCTGGGGTTTTTTTGATCTTAGTCCCTGCTGATTTAAACACTTGATCGAATGTTGCGATGTATTTGGTGTCTTGATCGCGTTGGAGAATTGTGCATGATAGGTTTTCTTCTTCCATGTGCATCGAAAAATTTCGAGCTTGCTGCGTCGTCCACTCGCCCGTTGGATTTACAGTACAAGGTGAAATCCAAATACGTCGAGAACCTACATGGATGAAGACCAGGAAATACAACTCAACCATCCCTTTCATCGTCCATTTTTTCTTGCAAGCGAAATCGCACTGCCACATGGTGGCTGCGTGTCTCTTAAGAAACTCCGACCAAGTGTCTGGATGGTCATGGGGTTCTGGGCCCAAGCCTGCTTGTACCAAGACGTTTTTAACGGTCTGGCGAGAGACAGTGTGCCCGAGTCTCCGTAGGGCCTGCACGATTTTTGTGTATCCCCAGTTCGTTTCTTTGCGAATGCGAAGGATAGCATCGCTGATACTTTCCTCCACGCGGGGGCGACCGGATTTGCCTTCTTTTGGTTTGGCTCGGTGGGTCGGGGCGTCTTCGATGCTGCGTACCCATTTGCGAAACGTGGAGTAGCTGACGATCGAGATGAGTTCCTTGATTTTGGCCCCGAGTTTCTTCCCATGTTTGACCAGAGAGCGCCGCTCTTGATTGCTAAGCTGAATTCGATCTGGTAGTTTGCTACGCAGGATCTGGTTCTCCGCCTTGAGGTAAGCGACCTGTTGGGCCAACTCCTGCCGAGTGAGGGAAGCAAGAAGAGTCAATAGCGGATGAATGATGGATGCCATAAGAGCAGCGAAGGTCATGCATATCCAGTAAACGTCGAAGTGGCGAGGTATTTGTACCCCGCTAAGCGGCCGGGATAGGTAAGGTACGGAATCCCGCAACCAGGTCAAATGTCGGCAGCAGGAATGGGTGGTGGAAGTCGCTAAACATTCCACAGAGCCTGTTAACCAAAATGTCGTGATCTCTGGCCGGCACAGGATAAGGTCAAACGGCGATGCGAGAGATACCGTCGATTTCGGGGCCGATCACCCCGTGAGACGTCTTTTCCTAGACCAAAAAACCAATAAAATCATGTAAACTCCAATAGGCTGTTAACCAGCGTGTCGCTGGTTCGAGCCCTGTACGGGGAGCGTGTGCGCTATATTTATTGTCGCGGATGTCCTGACAGTTCCGTCTGGCGAAGGAGCGGCGGGGTGCGTTGCGACCAAGACGGTAACGCGCACGATCAAGCGATGCATAAAGGAAGCTCCGAAGAAAACTCCCAAAACGCCCAGATGTGCACGGCTAAAGTCAGCGAAGGAGGCTGCTTGTGGAATCGCAAGCGCAATGGGAGGCTGTGGGGACCCGCCGAATTATGGCGGTTTGAGCAACAATGATTGCCACCTGCGAGAAATGGCCTGGGGGGCCTGTGCCACAGCACGGGAAGCTTTTCAGAAAGGTTGCTTTAAGAAAGGAGATAAAGGATGGGGAGGACATATGCATCAAATTGGAATAGCAAAAGCTGCAGCACGAAAATGCGGTGCTTGTGCCTCACGCCCATGATCGATTCATGGAAATCCATCAAGTAAACCATGACTGAAATAATCGAGTTCAATCCTAGATTCATTGAATTGTATCACGTGATTGCATGTGAGGTATTCGAGTTTACCAAACCATCATTCGCATTGCTCTCTGAGTATCCGGCTATTGTGGAATTCTTGTCTAACATTCGCAGGTCTGGCGCGCGTCGAATGCCTGTTGATGCGGTTGACGCAATTGGCAGTGCGATTCCGATTCTCGGTGACGTGGAATTTATGATTGTGTTGATAGATCTGGTGACAGGCTGTCTTTATGAATCTGTAGATTCCATTCTTCGAGTTACACTTGTAAATCGTTTTATTGAAGTTTCTTCGACTGGTGCGATTTGGCTTATTCTAAGAGACCGGTTGCCAGTCGAAGTACTGCAGTTTTTAAAGCGAGGATTGCGAAAAATCGCAGAATCAAGCTGGCAAGGGCGGCGAGTACAGTCGCGTCAAGAACGCGTAGATTCCGCTTTCGCTTGATGAATGATCGCGACTTGTCCAAAAAACGACACTGCATTCGTCGACGACGCTCCGGTACAACGGAAATGAATGATGTGTCCAGCGGTAAGGAGTGCGGATTCCGCCCGATACGAGGCAGAAATTTCCGAAATCTGTGAATGTCGATTCGGGACACGGTATCTGCGATCCCGTAAACTGAGATGCATGGTCAGCAGCGTCACTCCAGCCCCCGAACAACAGCACATGCCTCGCGCGCAGGCGCGCGCGGGAGGCCAGGATGCGCATGTGCGGCTTGATTTCGTCGCATATATCGATTCGTCGACTTCGACGATCTCGTTCACCAAGCCAACGCCAGCTCGAGCATATGTCGAAGATAGAAACCGCGCTGACGAATACTGTTGCAACCAACAGTTTTCAATAACGTCTATAACCAACTCTACGGGCGCAATCAGTGAGCGCTACGCCTACACGGCCTACGGTCAACCGACCATCCTAGACGCTTCAGGATCGATCCTAAGCGCGTCGACGATCTCCAATCGCTATACGTACACCGGACGCGAATGGGACGCGACGCTCGGCCTGCATCACTTCAGAGCACGCTGGATGAGTCCGAGTGCGGGGAGGTTCTTGGGCAGGGATCCGATTGGGTACGGGGATGGCACCAGTCTTTTTCACTTTGGTATCAATTTATCCAGTTTGGATCCCGAGGGATTGGCTGAATTGGATGCGGATCCATCGTCGAGCGACGGTGTGCCCTGGTGTTATCACCAGTTTCCATCTTCACCGGGGAAAACAATTCAAGGTGACACGGAAAATTGGTTAACTCACACTAAGGTTGTCTGCAGGTGCGTTTGTTGTGAAGATGGATGCTCCGACGGTGCTGATAAAAAAGGCCCACTGTGTACGGTAATTGTACGACTAACCATTAGGATCAATACGCACCGATCTTGGGATGAAAAACTTGTGTATGGCCATGAGCAATATCACGTTGACAACTTTATAGAAGCCGCGAAAGCAATTCAGGGCAGGCTCACGGCACGTGAAGAGAATATTTGCACAAGCCAAGACAATTGTTCTGAAATGGCAACAGAACTAGAGCGTGAGGCTAACGCTTGGCTAGAAGCGGCCTGGAAAGAAGAACACGAGCATAAAAAACCCCACCCGATAGATGGAAGGCCCTATCTACCAAAGTACCCGATGCCAGAAAAACGGCAGCCATTTTGTGCGCCGCCTTCAGAGCCGAAACCGTTTATTGAGCCAAAGGAGTGCATCTCTAGGCCAGATCCTGATAAATGGAATTGGCCAAAGGGTCGCCCTCGATTCGTTAAACCCGTACAATAATTATGTGGCGTCCAAGTAGATTGCGGCTTCAGTTTTCACTAAGGACCACACTCGTGCTTTTCTGCTTCGTTAGCTGCGTGCTCGCGTATGCTGCAAATATTAAAAGCCGCCAAAACGCAGTTCGGGCAATCGTTGTTGGACTAGGTGACGACATCTTGAATGTAGATCTAAGTACCGGCGAAGTAAAATCGCCCCGAATCGAATGGCTGCCGAGCTGCATTTACCTCTTCTTGCCAGAAACGTACAACTATGTCTATCTCACTTCCCCAGAGCTTGATGATGAAAAACTTCGTCGAATTCTGGACTTGCCAGGAATCGAGGGGTTGAGTATCACCCGTGGCAGTATTACTGACAATGGTCTGTTGATGCTCGGGGCGAAGAATGGCCTGAAGAAAATTCAATTGTATGATATTCCTACCGTGAGTGAAGAAGCAATCATGCAACTCAAGGCCACAAGTTCTTCAATGATACAGTCGAGGAGCATTCAGAAACAACACTAGGATCCGTGCTCCGCGTCACAACATTCTGCACTCTTGCGCACGAGTGAGGTGCCCCCAATTTCTGTCCAGGTGTTATGAGAGTATGGGTTGGGGGAACGGGGATAGGTCGCTGTGCTGCTGGAGTGGAGGCGCAGCCGGAACGCAAGCAGCACAGCGTCGCGCGTACTCTGCCGGGTTCAGCCCGCCCAGCGAACTGTGCGGCCGATAGTCGTTGTAATCCTCGCGCCACGCCGTGGCGCATTGCCGGGCATGCCGAATGCTCTCGAACTCCGTCACGTTCAGTAGCTCGTCGCGCAAGCGGCTGTGGAAGCTCTCCGCGTAGCCGTTCTCCCATGGACTCCCAGGCTCAACGTAAAGCGTACCGATGTCGATCTGCGATAACCAGTCGCGTATCGCCTTGGCGATGAACTCTGGGCCGTTGTCGCTGCGAATGTGGCTCGGGGTTCCGTACATCACGAACACTTCTGACAGGCGGTTGATGATGTCCTCGGACCGGTAACTCTTTGAGACATCCAACGCAATGCAACGTCGCGTGTACTCATCGACGAGCGAGAACCACTTCAACGATTGTCCATGGACCGTCCGATCGTAGATGAAGTCCCAGCACCAGACATCGTTCATCTGGGTGGCTCGTCGAACGTGGCATGCGTTGCCGCCATGGCCGAGTGACCGCTTTTTCCTGGCTTTTCTTGGCACTCTAAGGCCTTCGTCCAACCAGATCCGGTAGATGCGTTTCACGTTCACCCGGTATCCCTCCTGTTGTAGTTTCGTCGTAATGCGACGATACCCATACCTGGGATGCGCTCGCACCAACTCTAGTATTCGTTGACGGATCTTCGGTTCATCGAGTCGCTCTTTGCGGGCATACCGTACACTGCTACGGGTAAAGCCAAGCGCCTGGCATGCCCGACGTTGAGAAACCGATAGCGTCTCTTGGACGCGCTGTGTTGTTTCGCGTTTCTGTGTCGGGCTCAACCGTTTCCCCGGAGTGCCTCCTTGAGAATGGCCTTATCAAGTTCGGCTTCGGCAAGCAATCGCTTCAGGCGTGCATTCTCGATGTCGAGTTCTTTGAGACGCTTTGCTTCCTCGCTCTTCATGCCGCCAAACTGGTTGCGCCATCGGTGGTAGGTTGCTTCGCTGATCTCCAGGCTCTGCAGGACCACCGCGAGGTCCTTGCCTGAGTTCAGCATCACATCGGCATCTCGCAGCTTTGCAACGATCTGCTCCGGGCTATGTCGTTTTCGTTTCTTGCTCATTGGAAAGTCCTTTTGCCTCGACGCGAGGCTCTAGACTCTCATATCACATGGACCAGTTTTTGGGGAGCAGACCACGAGAACTTGGCGCTATCAGCGCCGCTTATCCAGCCACTCGTCCCAAAGGCAGCAACGAACGAGAGTCTATGCTTGGATGGCTGATTTTCTCGTCACAAGATGCTCGATTCCTGTGCGAACGGACCGTGAAAACAGCCCTTTTTCGGCAAGTGCGCGGACGTGGAGACAGTCGTCGTTCGGAATGATGTCGGTTTCGGGCGTTGAGTCTGTCCTACTTTCCTGCAGCCGCTGCGCGGCTAGGAAGTAGATTTTAGAAAGTTGAAAGTAGAGATGCGAAAAGACCATTCTGACAAGGAGTCGTCATACCATTAGCAGCATCCCCCACTGGTACACCTTCGATTGGTCTACTTTCTATTCTCTACTGCTCCACTCTCTCGACGCAATGCGTCGCCGGGCGTCTGACCTTTGCACGCCGAATGTGGAATGACCTGGTTGTGCTGGTCTACGTAGAATGCCGTTTGCTTACGTTCGCCATCGATGGTCGCAATTGATGTTAAATGCCACCCGCGCATCAGGAAGATAGCCAATTGATAGCCGCTGAGAGCGGTCGATAGGAGAACGCCCGTCGGACTTAGGTTCACGGTTCGATAGTTGGACGGCATCGGTTCCTCGTCGAGCCACCATAGCCAATGCCGCTCAGATCCTGTAAACTCGGAATCGCTGGACGATGCTGTGGAGATGGTCGCTCTCTCGCCCCCACCTACGACTCGTTTCGAGTCCACTTCGTTCCCCCCTGCAGGGTTGGTTCGTGGGGGCTTCGTGGTACCTTCGTGCCCCCCTGATCACGAACTCAAGGTCTGGCTGCTGCGTGCTTTAAGTGCAACTTCGTGGTTCGTGGGGGCGCGCACATGCGGGCATGCCTTTTTGCGCACTATGTGCCATAGACGTAGGTGCGTCGCCGAGGCCCAAGTCGCCCTCCAACTTTCCTGATTTTTGAGCATCGATTCGAGACACCGCCACAGCGATCCCGTAAACTGAAACCCATGGTCACCAGCATCACTCCAATCCTCGAACCGAATATGCCTCGCGCGCAGGCGCGCGCGGGAGGCCGGAACACATATTCGGCGTTCGATTTCAGCGTATACGTGGATTCAATGACCTCGACAGCGCCATTGACCAAGCAAACGCCTGCTCAATCCGAGTACACGTTTACGAATTGCACTGGGGCCAATCTCAGCAACCAACAATATTCCATCACATCTATAACCAATTCTACAGGCGCAATCAGCGAGCGCTACGCCTACACGGCCTACGGCCAACCAACCATCTTCGATGCCTCTGGCTCATCCCTCTCGCCTCAAGTCTCAAGCCTCAACAATCGCTACACGTATACCGGACGCGAATGGGACGCGACGCTGGGCCTGTATCACTTCCGGGCACGTTGGATGAGTCCGAGTACGGGAAGGTTCTTGTGTAGGGATCCGGTAAAGTACAAAGGAAGCCCGTGGAATTTGTATGAATTTCTCCAGTCAGCTCCGGTATCTGGAGTTGACAGCCTCGGGCATCAATGCGAAACGCCGAAAGAGCCACAGGTAATTACAAAACCGAAGGACAAGGAAAGCGTAAGCGGAATGCCATATGGAAAAGCTGATCTAAGCCGTTTCGATGCTGATGGTTTGTCGTTACCCGGGGTTAGAACATGGTGCGATTGCGCCTCCTGTTGCGACAAAACATATTACATTTGGGACTATGGAATAGAGGTGGAATTTTACATCTGGTTGGATCTAGCTGCCCTAAGTGCAGATCCAGAAACATATATAGACGAGGACACACCATCTTTAGAGGGTGTTTATGGACATGAACAGAGACATGTAATAAATATGTTTGATGCGATTCCAGGGCTAGTCTCTTCAACGGCCGCCCCCAACGGAAGCTTTAATTCTCTTGAAGATTGCGAGAATTCTTGTAGGCGGTTCCAAGACAAGATGGCCAAAGACTGGATGAAAGCGTTAGTAGCGAATGGAGGTCATAGTGATCCAAACCGCGTGCCAATACCGGGAACAATGTATCCGCCTATTGGCACGATGCCCGCCTTTCCAGACCCAAAGCATCCGAGGTTACCGAGAAACTAATTTCAAGGAAATTGCTCATGGTTCGTCTGACTGTTGTTTTTGTAGTGCTCATAGTTTCGGTAGAATCTGAATTAGCTGACTTGTTTTCGACAAAAGACAATTTAGTCTCGTTACGTGACCGCTTAGATGATCGTGACGAAGATTATGGTCGATTGTTGGACAAATGTAGATTTAACACCATCGCGAAGTCAGACGAAGTAGCTCTTTGTATGGATGGTATACGTGTTTCTGAACGAATTGATGTCGCAGTAGTTTTTTCCGATTTAGAGGAGTCGACGACAGAATTAGACGAGATATCAATTCAAAGGGCCTGTAAAAGCCTGGAAGTATTGTTGCGATCCAAACAGATCGAGGTTAACAGCGTTGTTCGGACAAAGGCAGCGATACGTGCTCTTGGAGAGCAAGAGAAGCGGAAGCGAGAATAGGAACCGGAAAAGGAACGATTACTTCAACGTTTATGGTGGCACGCCGTGCTCCGCGTCACAACATTCGGCACTTTTGCGCACGAGCACTCGGCGTTATCAGCGCCGCTTATCCAGTCAATCGTCCGGAAGGCAGCAACGAGCGAGAGTCTATGGTTGGATGGCTGATTTTCTCGTCACAGGATGCTCGATTCCCTTGCGAGCGGTCTGTGAAAACAACCATTTTGCGACCCGTGCACGGAGCCAAGGCCGACAACTCGTACTCGATGGCTGCGATCGATTGTGTCTCCACATCAGCAGCAAAGCGCCCCATTTCCCAACCATATCCTTATCTGCAACGAGGCCAACAGGGAAATCGATCTACTGCACTTGGTGTATGTGACCATGATTGCTGTAGCCCGTGCGTCCATTCAGCTAGCGACCAGTCTTTTGCATCGCGGCTTCGAGCGGAACGCGTTCGAGAAAAAGCTTCGAACTCGTTTCACGGCGAAGAATCAACCGAACGGGTCTCGAACTCACCTAAGTCCCTTCCAGAAAACCACTTGCAGCTTTTGCGAAAAGAGAGTATTGTTACGAAGAGGGTTGCGATCGGGGAGCTCAGATACGAGGCTCGGAAAGAGCCTCCATATTGGTTAACACAAAACGCCGTGAGCCCTAGCTTGCGGCGTTTTGCTTTTATACCAAGTCTTTTCAAGGATTTGCGTCGATTTGGGCCAGTCCGACCGGACTCTCTTTCCGAACCGGTTGCTCTCAGGGTCCGAGAGCAACCATCATGGTTTGGCACGCACCCCGAGAGCAACCCTCCAAAACTCTCGCAATCTCTGTTTAACAAGCGTTGTTACTTAACAACCCGGTTGCTCTCGCACCCCTGGAGCAACGCTTTCGGGAAAATGGCCGGCGGGTGGTCCGTTGGAACGCTACGGCCATGAGATCGAAACGGCGAGAACTTTCTCTTTCGCCAAGCTGATCTTAACAGGGGAGCGAAGCCACCAATCGATACTGCAAAACAAGTGAGGCTCTTGCAACTCCTATCTGATGGTCAGGAATGCAGGATGCAAGTTTTGGTCCGGTTTCTCGAAAGCTAGCACAGTGCGAACGATACGGATAAC
>Ga0315902_10011488_pt1 | contig 11609 bp, 10 predicted proteins | sample LakEriMetagenome_9_FD_203523 | JGI IMG/M metagenome (GOLD analysis project Ga0315902, IMG submission 203523) | Freshwater fungal communities from buoy surface, Lake Erie, Ohio, United States - Buoy 12 MA117 | ecosystem: Environmental > Aquatic > Freshwater > Lake > Lake biofilm | place: USA... | reverse complement strand
CTCTTCATGGCCGCGCCGTTCAAACTAGGGCCCGCCGCGGCGTCCGTGTTTGCGCAGCTCTGCACGCATCGCAATGGTTTGCCGCAAGGGGCGCCGACTTCGCCGCCGCTTTCGAATTTCATCTCGGCGCAGCTAGATCGTTCGCTCTCACGGCTCGCGCGCGAAAATGGCGTGCGCTACTCGCGCTATGCCGATGATATCACGTTTTCCACCAACCAAGCTGCGTTCCCGCCAGCGATCGCGGTGACCTCGCGCGGTGAGGATGGCGGCGAAGGCGTGCGGACGGGCGAGGCGCTGGAGCGCGCCGTGATCGCCAGCGGTTTTGCCATCAATTATCGCAAAGTGCGGCTGCAGAAGCGCGATCAGCGCCAGAGCGTTACCGGCCTCAACGTCAACGAAAAAGCCAATGTTGCGCGCAAACGCATCCGGCGCATCCGCGCCATGGTGCACGCGTGGCAGAAGCATGGGCTAGAGGCGGCCGCCGCCGAGCATTATCTGCGTCATCGCGGCATGCTGCAGCTGCCGACGCACTTTGACCGCGCCTATCGCAATGTCGTCTATGGCCAGCTCGCGTTCGTGAAGATGGTGCGCGGGGCCGACGATCCGGTGTTTCTCAATCTCTGCGCCAAGGTGCTGGAGATCGATCCGAACCCGTCGCGCTTCATCCGCCAGATGGTGTTCGGCGCCGACGATTATGACGTCTTCATCAGCCATGCCAGCGAGGACAAGGATGAGATCGCGCGTCCGATCTTCGAGGCCTGCGCTAAGCTCGGTCTGAAGGCGTTTCTGGACGAAGCGCATATCGGTTGGGGCCAAAGCTTCACGCAGAAGATCAACACAGCACTCGGCTCGGCGCGGACGGTGCTGGCGGTGGTGTCGAGCACGTCGGTCGCCAAGGAATGGCCGATCGTGGAGGTCAACACGGCGCTGGCGCTTGAGGTGTCGGGCCAGAAGAAGGTTGTGCCGCTGCTTGTCGGCAAACCCGATCTCTCAAAGCTGCCGCTTATTGTCGGCAAGGACGCAATGGTTTGGAATGGCGACGCCGCGGCGGTGGCCAAGCGCCTTAAGGCGGCGGTCACGGGCGATGCGCCTCGTCGGCCGGCGATTACGCCGTCACGCACGGCGCTGCCTCCGGAGGCGCCGCGACTTTCCGCGACGGCGCCTCGGCCCGCGCCGGTGGGCGTAGGCCCCTGGTCGCCGCCGCCGGCGCGCAAACGTAAGCTCAGTTTCTTCGAATTGCTGTTTGGCCGCAGGAAGCGGTGAAACGCGCGACTTGACCCGCATAGCGCCGCTCGTGAACATTGCGCCCCAGGGAGCACCCGATGAATTTCGACTACACCGAAGAACAGAACATGCTGCGCGACTCGATCGCGAAGTGGGCGGCCGGCCAATACGATTTCGATAAGCGCCGCGCAGCGCTCGCCAGCGATGACGCCTGGAAGAGCAATTGGGCGACTTTCGCCGAGCTCGGCCTGCTGGCCGCACCCCTGCCGGAAGATTTCGGCGGCTTGGGCGGCAATGCGATCGACGTCAGCGTCGTGATGGAAGAATTCGGCAAGGCGCTTGTGGTCGAGCCCTACGTGCCGACCGTCGTGATCGGCTCTGGCGCGATCAAATACGCCGGCTCCGCCGCGCAGAAAGAAGAACATTTGGCGGCCATCGCCGGCGGCGAGCGCGTGATCGCGTTCGCGCAAGCCGAGCCGAAGAGCCGCTGGGCGCTGAACGACGTTAGCGTTACGGCCAAGAAAGAAGGCGCAGGCTATGTGCTGAACGGTCACAAGGCCGTGGTGCTCGGCGCGCCGCAAGCCGACATGCTGCTCGTCAGCGCGCGCACGTCTGGCGGCCAACGCGACACAAAGGGCGTGTCGCTGTTCCTCGTGCCGAAGAGCGCCAAGGGCGTGACGACGCGCGATTATCCGACAACCGACGGCACGCGCGCTTCGGAAGTCTATTTGGAAAACGTCTCGGTGGGCGCCGAAGCGTTGGTCGGCGCGGCTGATGCGGCCCTGCCGGTGATCGAGCGCATCGTCGATGAAGCCAACGCTGCTTATTGCGCCGAAGCCGTGGGCTGCATGCGCACGATGACGACGCTGACGCAGGAATACGCCAAGACGCGCAAGCAATTCGGCCGCGCGATCGCCGAATTCCAAGTGCTGCAGCACCGCATGGTCGACATGTTCATCGCCTCGGAAGAATCCTATTCGATGGCGCTGCGCGCCACGATCAAGCTCGGCGAGAGCGATGAAGAGCGTGCGAAGGCCGTATCCGCCGCGAAAGTCTCGATCGGCAAGGCTGGGCGCTTTGTCGGCCAAGCGGCCGTGCAAATCCACGGCGGCATGGGCGTGACCGAAGAAATGCGCGTCGGCCATTACTTCAAGCGTGTGACCATGCTCGACGCCACGTTTGGCAACGTCGACACGCACTTAAAGCGCTACATGGCGCTCACGGCGAAGGAAGCGGCTTAAGTCGAGCATTCACGCCAGCAGTCCAAGGCGCGTCGCTTCTCCTGAGGCGGCGCGCCTCATTGTATTTGACGGCTGGGGCGCATCTGCTCGTGGGATGACGAGCGCACCAATCGAAGTGCTCTACAACGGCGTTTGCCCGGTCTGCCGTGCGGGCGCGTGTGATCTCGAACGCGCCGCCGCCGCCGCGCGTGCGGGTTTGATTTTCACGGACGTTGCTACGCATCCTGACGCGCTGTTGCGCGCGAGCGTTACTCTCGATCATGTGCGACTGAAATTGTACGCACGTTTGTCGGACGGGCGCGTGTTTCGAGGAATGCCGGCCGCAGCCGTCGCACGGGCCGCCACCCCGCCGTATCAGTGGCTAGGAAGGCTCTTCCAGCTCCGGCCGTTCACATGGCTGGGTGCGGCCGGCTATCACCTGACGGCGCATATCCTCGGGGCCTGGAATAGCGCCTGCGGCCGGTGGTGAATTCATGTCCGAAACCGGCGAGACGTTCGCGCCGAGGCGGAGCATATTGCGGACATGCTCGAGACCGAGACCTGCCACGCCGCGTGTGACGCCAAGGATCGGCGCTTCGATGGGCGCTTTTATGTAGGCGTGACGTCCACGGGTGTTTATTGCCGCTGCATTTGCTCGGCGCGGACGCCCAAGCGCCAGAACCGCACCTTTTGGCCGTCCGCCGCCGCTGCTGAAGGTGCGGGTTTCCGGCCTTGTTTGTTGTGCCGCCCAGAGCGCGCGCCAGGCCTTGCGCCAATCGACGCGCCGGCGCGGCTCGCGGCGCAGGCTTACGCACGGATCGAAGCGGGCGCGTTGGAGGAGCATGGGCTCGAAACCTTGGCTGATGATCTCGGCATCACCTCGCGCCATTTGCGTCGGGTGATGAACGCGCAATTCGGCGCAAGCCCCATCGAGATCGCACAGACGGGACGTTTACTTGCAGCGCGGCGGCTGCTGAACGAGACGGCGCTCTCGATCACGGAGATCGCGTTTGCCTCGGGCTTTCGCTCGCTGCGGCGCTTCAATGCAACGATGAAAGATCGCTACGGCGCGCCGCCGTCGCAGATGCGCGGGCGCAAAGCGTTGACGCGTGGCGATACGTTCACGGTGAGCCTTTCGCCGCGCGGCGATTATAACATCGCGCCGATGTTGGATTTCCTGCGCATGCGCGCACTGCCCGGCGTCGAGCGCGCGACGAAGGCAAAATATGCGCGCGTTTTGCGTTGGGGCGATGCGCTGGGCTGGCTTGAAATCGGCATGGGGCCGAAGGGCTTGATGCTGACGCTCTCGGAAAATCTTGCGCCGCATTTGCGGCCTTTGGTCGCGAATGTACGCGGCGCGTTCGATCTCGACGCGGAAATGATCACGGTGGATGCGCTATTGGGCGCGAATGCTGAGTTAATGGACGACGTGAAGCGCGAGCCGGGCGTGCGTGTGCCGGGCGCGCTGGATGGCTTTGAAACCTCGATCCGCGCGGTGCTTGGTCAGCAAGTGACTGTGGCCGGCGCGCGTACCCTCACAGAGCGGCTTGTCACGCAATTCGGCTCGGTGCTGGAACGCGGGCCGGAGGGGTTGTGGCGGGCGTTTCCGAGTGCGACGGAATTGGCGAACGCCGGCCCTGAAGCGATCGCCAAGATTGGCCTGCCGCGCAAACGTGCGGAAACGCTGCATCATCTGGCGGTAGCGTCCAGCGAAGGGCGCCTGCCGCTCTCACGCGGCGCCATCGCAGCAGGCCGCGCCGCACTCGCGCAGATACCCGGCATCGGGCCGTGGACCATCGCATACGTCGCCATGCGCGCACTCGGCGATCCCGATGCGTATCCGGCGACAGACATCGCACTCATCAATGCGCTCGGCCGCAAGGGTGACGCGCTCGAGCAACTCAAACCGTGGCGCGCCTACGCCGCTGTGCGCCTCTGGCGCCGCGTCGCGCGCAAAGGAGTGACGACATGATCTCGACAATTTACGAGAGCCCGGTTGGGCCACTCACATTGATCTCGAATGGCGAAGCGCTCGCGCATCTTGAGTTCGAGAACCCGCGCTATGCCTACAATCCGGCGCCAGCGGGCAAGGACAAGATCCTCGATGAGACGCGCCGCCAGCTCGACAAGTATTTCGCGGGTAAGCTCAAGGCGTTCGATCTGCCGCTCGCACCGCAAGGCACCGGGTTTCAAAAGCGCGTCTGGCAAGCGCTGCTGACGATCCCATACGGGGCGACGCGCTCCTACGGCCAACAAGCCGCGGCCATCGGCCAGCCCAACGCTTCGCGCGCCGTGGGGCTCGCGAACGGGCGCAACCCGATCTCGATCATTGTGCCCTGCCACCGTGTGATCGGTTCCAACGGCAGCCTCACCGGTTATGGCGGCGGCATGGATCGAAAGAAATTCTTGCTCGATCTGGAGCAGGGCGAGCGCCTGATCCGCTGATTTCGGGCTGAAGGTTACGAAGCCTCAATGGTCTTAGGGCATCGCCCCAGGCGGGCGGCTTGTGCTAGAGAGCCGCCGGGGACGCGGGACCGGAGACCATCGATGCGCAAATTGTTCGCTGCTTGTGTGTGCGCGGTGGCGCTGGCTGTGCCAAGCGCGAGCGTGGCGCAGCAACAAGAAGGTTGGACCTACGCGTATCTCGAAGGGGTCGCGACCGCCACACAGCGCGATGATCGGGGCCGCGTCACGGCAACGATGACGTGCCGCCCGCCCACGGGCGACATCGTCATCACGGATTATACGTTGGCGCGCGTGGCGCGCCGCGCAACCACTGCAGGCGTGCGCATCGGTAATCTGACCGTGAACGTCCCGATGGAACTTTCTGGCCGGGGGCGCAACCGCGTCGTCACCATCAATCTCCCCCAACGCCCGCCGATCCTCGCTGCTGTGCAGCCGACTGATCGTGTCTCGGTCACGGTGAACAACGAAACGCATACGTATCTGGCTGGCAGCGCAGACCGGATGAAGGAAATCGCGTACGCTTGCTGGGGCAGCTGAGCAAAGCTGATCCAAAGTATTGCGCAAGGTTAGATTTGCGCAATATAATACCGTTTATGGGCTGGAGGACGCCGTCCGGGGGGATGGTGCGCGTGCGCGATGGTCTGGGAAATTCTTCGAGAGCCACAGCCGGCGTCAGCGCCGCGTAGTGCTTCGGTTTGCTTGATCGTTCGCGCGGAAGCGAAGGCAGGCCAAGAGGAGCGCGTGGAAAGGCTTCTGCGCGAGTTTGCGTACCAAGTGCGCAACGAAGAGCTTGGTTGCGACTCGTACACTGTCACGCGGATGATCGGATCGGACAATTTCTTCGCCGCGCATGCCCGCTTCATCGATTTCGAAGCGTTCCGTGCGCATGGCGAGACTGACCACATGTATTCGATCATGGCGCGGCTCTCGCCACATCTGGCGACCCCGTTCGCGATGGAAATCTATTCCGAAGTTTAAGAGCGCGCGACGCGTGGCGCGAAATTGACACCCACGGCCGCTGCGAACGCAGCGCCCCCGCCAAGCACCACCGCCCAATCGGGCGCTTCTTCCAGCCGTGACAAGCCCAGTGCGATAAAGCCCGCCAGCATGAGCGCGCCAACCGCGAGCGCGCCGCGAGCTCGAAGTGGGGCGTTATGGCCGCGCCAGAAATACCAATGCGTCAACAGGAGCGCGGCGGGCGCGGCAAAGCCCAAGGCGTGCATGGAAAGCAGAGGATAAGCGCCGTCGCCTCGGCCGATCCAATGGGTGCTGAGCCACATGCCTGCCGCCAGCATGCTCACGAACGCGCCCCAAATACCGAGTGCTATCGAGGCGGCCGCGCGCACGTGCTTGGCGCCATGCTGTTGGCGTGCGCCCAGGGCGAGCGCGACGCTAAGCCAAATGGCGATGTGGCCGCTCAATTCGACAAAGCCAATCGGCGTCAGCATCACCACGCCGTGGCTGCAAGTAATGCGCAGCGCCAAGCTGGCGGCGATGACGATTGCGGCGATGGCGAAGGTTTCCAGCACGCCGGCGGCGAATAGGCGGCGATTGCGTTCGGCGAAATGCGCCGCCGCCGCTGCAACCGGCGCGGGCGCGGCGACGCCCAGGCCAATGAGCAGCCAAACATTCCAGCCAGGCGTTTCGTGCAGAACCATGTCAGCGCTGGTCAGTGCGTGAAAGGCGGCGACCGCCACACCAATGCTAGCGCATGCACGCCAGACGGCTGCAGGAAAGCGGTGATCAAGGCCGATCGCCGCCAGCGCCAGCAGAGCTGCGGCCGGCGCGGCGAACGGGATGGGTAAAGCCAAGCCGATTGCGCTCACGAACGCGGCCATGGCGCCGAGCGCCAGTATCCAAAGCGTTGCGTTCATGGCGGCCAAACCGCGTTCGCGGCGTGTGGCCGCGGCGTAGATGATCGCGCCGAACATCGCGCCGACGATCGCGAAAGCGGCGGCGGCCATGCGCGCGTCAGCGAGGCCTTGTTGCGCGATATGGAGGGCGCCTATCATAGCCAGCGGCGCGAGCACGCCAGTCGCGGCAATCGCTGCGCCGCGCGCCCCAAGTTGCGGCACTCGGATGACAGCGATACCCAAGAACAGGGCGCCGGCCCAAGTCGCTACCGGTGTGAACCAGATCGCGGCGGCGTCTTGGCCGCTGAGCACGAGAAGGCCGGCCAAAGCCGCGATGAAGGCGGCGATGTGCAGCGCGTCGAGCCGTAAGTTCCTCGCGCCAATAATCGCGGCCGTGGCGACGATAATACCGTAAGCGACGCCGCCTGCGCCGACGACGCTGGTTTGGCTGGCCAACGCCAAGGCCGCGACTGCGCTGATGAGCGTAACGAAAGCGCCGGGCGCGAGTTGGCGCAGATGGGCGTAAAGCAGCGCGCTCAGGCCGGTGGCTGCAATTGGGACGGCGAAGGCGATGGGCGACGCGCCGGCTGCGCCGAGATGAATGCCCAGTCCGCCCCAGACGGCTGCGCCAATGACGCCAGCCCAGGCCGCGCGCGCCCAATCTGGCCGAAGCGCGATCAGCATCATGCCTGCCGCGATCGAGACACCAAACGAGATCACTGCGGCAATGTCGACGCCAAAGAAGAGCGCGAAAGCCGGGGCCATCGTGGCCACCGTCAGCAGCATGTTGCGCAGGCCGTCGTCGAGCCGGTCATTGGCGACAGGTTTGGGCAGCGTCCACGCACGGCCTGCGCGGGCGATCGGGGTGTTAATAGCAGTGAGGGTGGGCGCCGTCGCCAATTCGGTCATCGGCGTGACAACGCCTGACTCCGCTCGTCGCGCCCTGCGGGTCGATGAAGCCGCCGCGCGCACTTCGAGCGCGGCTACGGTGCGTGTCAGTAAAGCGACCTCATCGCGGAGCGCTTTATGCCGACGCCAGAAAAAGGCGGCGCCCAACGCCATCACGATGGCCTGCCCCAGGAGGAGGAGAGCCATTCCCATCAGTCCGGCGTGTTAACCTATTGGAGGCCTGTGGACACCCCAAAAAGGGGAGGTGAGCTCTGCACTGCGTCCGCCGTTACCGGCAGGCCACAGCGGAACCACGCTCCCGTGAGGTCTATTGCGCTAATTTTCTGAGGAATTTCTGCGTTTGGCCGTGACCGCCCACATAGGCCTCGGCGCCGGTCGGATCCGCAATCTTGGCCCAAAGATCGCGAACAGTTTCGGCGGTGGCGCCGGCGCCTAGGTTTGCACCGTCAGTCTCGTAGATGTTCGAAATCGAGAACACCCCAGCGCCAGCCGTCAGGATCGCGCCATTCGGGCCATCCTTGGAGGCCAGATAGACAACGCCCGGCGTCACATATCCGGGCGCGAGCTTTTCCAGCATTTCATTCGGCATCAAATTCTCGGTCATGCGCGTGGCGGCGACCGGTGAGATGGCGTTGATGCGGATGTCGTTCTTGGCGCCTTCCAGACGAAGCGTGTTCATCAGGCCGACCAAGGCCAATTTCGCCGCGCCATAATTGCTTTGGCCAAAATTGCCGTAGAGGCCGCTGGACGAGGTCGTGACCACGACGCGCCCGTAATTCTGGTTGCGCATGATCTCCCAGACAGCCTTCAGCGGCTTCACGGTGCCGAGCAGGTGGACGTCGATGACGGCGGTAAAGTCGGCGAGCTCCATCTTCGAGAAGCTCTTGTCGCGCAGGATGCCGGCGTTGCAGATCAACACGTCGATGCGGCCCCAGGCCGCCATCGTGCGCTCGACCATTGCGGCGACGCCTGCGTCATTGGTGACGGACGCGCCGTCGGCCATCGCTTCGCCGCCTGCCGCTTTGATCTCGGCGACCACGGCGTCGGCGGCGGACGACGAACCGCCCGATCCGTCCACAGCGCCGCCCAGATCGTTGACGACCACCTTGGCCCCGCGTCGGGCGAATTCGAGCGCGTGGCTGCGACCCAGGCCCCCGCCCGCGCCGGTCACGATAACAACTTGGCCGTCAAAGCGAATGTCGGACATGAGACCCCTCGAAAAGCAGGTCTGTGATGAAGATTGCGGCTGGAACGGTCAAGCGCGGCGCCCCGCGATTGCGGGCGCTGGCTTGTCGCACTAGCGTCACGCAATCGCCGGGGGGATGGCTTTGATTTATTCGCTGGAAAATGCGCGCAGCCTGATCGCGGTTGTGCTGATCATTCTGATCGCTTGGCTTTTGTCCGAGAACAAGAAGCGCTTCCCGTTTTTTTTGACCCTTGGCGCGGTCGCCGTGCAGGCGGGTCTCGTGTTGTTGTTGTTTGCGATCCCGAATTCGCAAGCGGTGTTGAGCGGTGTGACCGCGGCGGTTGATGGCTTGGCCGACGCCAGCGATCGCGGCGCGCAATTCGTGTTCGGTTATTTGGGTGGCGGTCAATCGCCGTTCGCGACAATCCCGGAGGGCGGGCAATTACCCTTCATCTTCGGCTTTCGCGTGTTGCCGCTGATCCTGGTGATCTCAGGGCTTTCGGCGCTGCTTTGGCATTGGCGCATTCTGAAATGGATCACACGTCTGTTTGGCCTGCTGTTTGAGAAGACGATGGGGCTTGGCGGCGCTTCGGCGCTTGCGGTGGCGGCTAATATTTTCATGGGCATGGTCGAAAGTCCGATCGTCATCCGCGCCTACCTCGACCGCCTCTCGCGCTCTGAAATTTTCCTGATGATGGTGGTGGGCTTGGCGACTGTCGCCGGCTCGACGATGGTGGCGTATGCGGTGATCCTGGGGCCGGTGTTGCCCAACGCAGCTGGGCACGTTCTGGTGGCGTCCATTATCTCCGCGCCGGCGGGCATCTTGCTCGCGCGCATCATGATCCCGGAAGAGCGCAAGGCGACTGAACTCGATTACGAGGTCACGCTGAAATATGAAAACTCGATGGATGCGATCACGCGCGGCGTTCAGGACGGCGTGATGGTGGCTGTGAACGTGGCGGCGTTCATCATCGTATTCGTCGCGTTCGTTGGCATCGCCAACAATTTGCTGGGCCTTGCGCCACCGCTGAATGGCGAGCCGGTCACACTGCAATCGTTGTTTGGTTATGTGTTCGCGCCGGTGGCCTACATTATCGGCATTCCGTGGGAAGAAGCGCACGCGGGCGGCAATATCCTTGGCGTTAAGCTCTTCCTCACCGAATTCATCGCCTACATTGACCTTGGGAACATTCCCGCCGACGCGATGAGTGAACGTACGCGCATGATCCTCACCTACGCGATTTGCGGTTTCGCCAACGTCGCCTCGGTCGGCATCATGACGGGTGGCATGACGGTGCTGATGCCGGAGCGCCGCTCGGAAATACTAAACCTCGCCTGGAAAGCCTTGATCCCTGGCTTCATGGCGACCTTGATGACGGCGGCGATTGTGGCGGCGCTGCCGGCGCAATTGTTCGGAGGCTAGCGATGAAACTTTATATCGCGCCCTACGCGCCCAATCCGCGCCGAGTGATGATGTTTCTGGCGGAGAAAGGTGTGAGCGATATCGAGATCGTCACGCTCAATCTGCAAGAGGGCGAACACCGGACAGAGGACTTCAAGAAGAAGAGCCCGCTCTCGCAAATCCCGACGCTTGAATTGAATGACGGTCGAACGCTGACCGAAAGCCGCGCCATCTGCTCGTACATCGAAGCGCTGCATCCGGCGCCCAATCTTATGGGTCGCGATGCGTTTGAGCGTTCGTTCGTTGAGATGTGGGACCGGCGCATGGAGCTTTTGTTCTCCATGCCGCTGATGATGTGGGTGCGGCACGGCAATCCGGTGTTGGCCGCGGTCGAGCGCAACCAGAATGCCGAGGTCGCGAGCTACAATCAGGGCCAGGCCATGCGTATGGCCAAATGGCTCGATAGCGAATTGGCGACGCGGCCCTGGATCGCGGGCGATCAATTCACGATCGCCGACATCACGGCCTGCTGCGGCGTCGATTTCGCCAGAATGAATCGCTGGCGGCCGGGCGACGATCTGCCAAATTTGAAGCGCTGGCGCGACGCGTTCGGCGCCCGCGCCTCTGGCAGGGTCGCGGCCTAAACTCTGCCGACGTGAAGTCGTGCGCCGAGGCGATCGGCGCGCCGACCGAGCTTGGAGCGGCGGCGCATGAGCGCTTTCACGGCGCGTTCGGCGCCGCGCTCGTCGCCCGCCAACGATGGCTGTGCGGCGACGCGTTCCAGCAACAACAGCGCATCGCGTTCATCGCCGAGTACGGCGCCCAGCTTTTCAGAAAGTTTGCGGCGGCGCTTGGTGGGCCAGGCGTGGCCGAGCAGGCTTGCCGCAAAGAAGCGATCCTTTTCGCGCTTGCGCCATTCGTGGCGGTTTGCGGGCTCGTCCGATCCACAGCCGTGGCGACGCGCATGGCGCGCGCGTCGGATCACGCGTTTTGCGCCGCGGCGAATTTGTCGCGCCGACGCTTCAGGCCAAACTTGCGCCAATGCGAGCAGATCTTTCAGGCCAGCGCGCAGCGCGGTTTCGTTCATAACCGGCAGCGCTTGGCGCTCTTCATCGATGCGCACGGCAATAGAAGCGAGGGCGCGCGCGGGTTTTTTGCTATGACGGTCCGCCAGCGTGCGCGCGGCCTCGGAGAGCGCCGCAAGATCGCGTGCGGCCGCGAGTTGGCGCATAACACTGCGCGCGGACTCATTGAAAACAGAAGATAATCCTGGCGCGCAAATGCTGCCGACGCGCGCCAACGCCCGCGCGCGTTTCACGCGGACGCGGCAACGGTGCACGCCCTGCGCG
>Ga0315902_10011486_pt1 | contig 11611 bp, 12 predicted proteins | sample LakEriMetagenome_9_FD_203523 | JGI IMG/M metagenome (GOLD analysis project Ga0315902, IMG submission 203523) | Freshwater fungal communities from buoy surface, Lake Erie, Ohio, United States - Buoy 12 MA117 | ecosystem: Environmental > Aquatic > Freshwater > Lake > Lake biofilm | place: USA... | reverse complement strand
CCTGCGCGATAACATGGCCTGGCAAAAAGCCGACCTAGTGCAGCGCGGTCACTTCTTTGCAATCGTGGACGAGGTTGACTCGATCTTGATTGATGAGGCGAGAACTCCGCTAATTATTTCGGGCCCTTCTTCAGGCGAAGCTAACCGCTGGTTTACTGAGTTTGCCAAAATTGCCCAGAGACTTCAGCCGGTAATTGATTACGAAGTTGATGAGAAAAAGCGCACCGTTGGAATCCTGGAGCCAGGAATCACCAAGGTCGAAGATTACTTGGGAATTGACAATTTATATGAATCAACCAACACCCCACTGATTTCCTTTTTGAATAACTCAATCCGCGCCAAGGCTCTGTTCAAAAAGGACAAGGACTACGTAGTTATCAAAGGCGAAGTGTTAATTGTTGACGAGCACACCGGAAGAATTTTGCAGGGTAGAAGATACAACGAGGGAATCCACCAGGCAATTGAAGCCAAAGAAGGTGTTGAGGTAAAAGCCGAGAACCAGACCCTGGCAACAGTGACCCTACAGAACTTCTTCCGCCTTTACAGCAAGCTTGCCGGTATGACCGGTACCGCGGCAACCGAAGCAGCGGAGTTTATGGCCACCTACAAACTAGGTGTCATCCCAATTCCAACCAACAAGCCAATGGTCAGAAAAGACCAGCCAGACCTTATCTACAAAAACGAAGAAGTTAAATTCAATATGGTTGTTGAAGATATCGTTGAGCGTCATGGCAAGGGTCAGCCAGTCCTGGTTGGAACAACCAGCGTAGAAAAAAGCGAGTATTTATCGGTGTTGCTTGCGAAGCGCGGAATAAGACATGAAGTCCTAAACGCTAAGAACAACGCCCGCGAGGCATCCATTATTGCTATGGCCGGACGATTTGGATCAGTAACCGTGGCCACAAACATGGCTGGTCGTGGAACCGACATCATGCTTGGAGGAAACGCCGAGTTTCTAACCGTAGAGTCTCTAGCTAAGAAGGGCCTAAGTTCCGAAGAAAGCCCAGAAGAATACGAAACCGCGTGGGCATCCGAGTTTGAAAAGATCAAGCAAGAAGTAGCCGTGGAAGCCGAGAAGGTTCTCTCGGTTGGCGGTTTGTATGTACTTGGCACCGAACGCCACGAATCAAGACGTATTGACAACCAGCTTCGTGGTCGTTCCGGTCGTCAAGGTGACGTTGGAGAATCTAGGTTCTACCTATCTTTGACCGATGATCTAATGCGTCTTTTCAACTCTGGAGCAGCTTCTGCCTTGATGAACAGATCTGGAGTACCAGACGATACCGCAATCGAATCCAAAGTTGTTTCCAGGGCAATTGCTAGCGCACAATCGCAAGTCGAAGGCAGAAACGCAGAAATCAGAAAGAACGTTCTGAAGTATGACGATGTGCTTAATCGTCAGCGTGAAGCTATCTATGGCGACCGCAGGCGAGTTCTCGAAGGCGATGAGATCTCAACTCGGATTGATCAATTCCTAGAAGACACCATCACTTATCTTGTTGAGTCCACCCTTGCCACCAAGGAAGATGTCTCTGCGAGCCTAAAGACTCTGTGGACAGACCTAAAGGCTGTTTACCCAATCTCACTTGAGATTGACGAGGTCCTTGCTGAAGCAGGAAGCGTTTCAAGACTGACTGCTAACTTTCTCTCCAAGGAAATTATCAGCGATGCCAAGATCGCTTACGCAAAGCGCAGTGAATCAATTGGTGAGCAAGGCATGCGCGAGCTTGAACGGCGAGTAGTGCTTTCTGTAATTGACAGAAAATGGCGCGACCACTTGTATGAGATGGACTACCTAAAAGAAGGTATCGGTTTACGTGCCATGGCTCAGCGTGATCCGCTGGTTGAGTATCAGCGTGAAGGTTTCGTGATGTTCCAGCAGATGATGGGATCCATCCGCGAGGAAGTTATAACCTACCTATTCAACGTGGAAGTCAGCGTAAATCAGTCACCGGTAGAACAGATTAGGCCCCAGGCCAACCTAAGTTACAGCGCTCCCGGCGCTCCAAAAGAGGACGCTGAGCCTGTTGTTGAAAGAGCTCCGCTAAATCGGGCCGCTGCCAGAAAGCAAGCTCAAGCCAAAAAATCGGGCAAGCCTGAAAAAGGAAGCTCCTTTTTCAAAGGCTAGATAAAACCAATGTTGGTGGCTCGCCAAATGTTGTGTACACCTTCTAGTCGGATCGCTACAGCTTTTGATCTTCTGCCAGAGCTAAGAACCACAACCGATTCGATAACCCCCGCGCTCGGGTACTGGTATCGCACTCGAAGCACATCGGTTGGTTGCACTTGTGGTTTTCTTCCGTGTTTCAACCGATACTGAGCCCTGGAAACAGCCCTTCGCTTTAAAGACTCATATACATGTTCGTTCAAAACGCTTTGTAATTGATCAACCGACCGGACCCCTGAGATTACTTCGTTGACGGCTGTTGCAATAGCTGCAATAAAAACCTGGGGCCGCCTAAGCGGCTGGGTTTCTGGTAAATCAGGTCCAAACTCAAGGTGTCTTTGGTTTTCATACCCCCTCGAGTGAATAGTGCTATCAATTCGAATATCTGGTTTCTTCACTTCACTCCCTTTCTTGCCAAGCTCAATTTGAGTGGCTTCAGGGTAATTGAATAAGCTTGCGCATTTAGCTGGCATTAATCACTTGTGTATAACTATTTAGCAATGTCGGCAGATACGAAATGATGTTGCCATGACCACACTCAGCAACTGCGAACCACATGTTCGAAACCGCGACATACATTCGCCGCCAATCCCTGTCGGTGCCAACTACCTTCATGTTGAGTTAGCCAATGGCCCCACTCGCGAGCTGACGCAAGTAAGAATTAGCCGGTCCTTTGTCTTTGGCCTACTCGAAGACAAGTTGAGCTGGAGTCTGATTCGACTAAGTCAGGTCTTAGCCCTTAGGTTTCAAACCCAAACTGAAGATTCCTCAGCTGTTATCACTTGGACCCGTAAAGCTGCGGGTGAGCTACTTGCCTTGCTTTCTTTTCCAGCCCCAGCGACCATTTGCTTTCAATCCGATCCCCGCAAAAAGGTGAGCTTAGTTGTGTTGGGCGCAACAAGGGGTCTGGTGGTAACCGATGGCTATCAACTACCTCTGGTTCCGCTCCAGGCCATTAGCTACCTAGAGATCACCCAAAGCGCAATTACTTGAAAGGAATTCAACTCGTGAAAACACTTAGAAGCCAGCCAGGTGGTAGGAGCCCAGTTTCCATTGCGATATCTAGCATTGTTGTACTTGGATCAGTGCTTGGAGCCTGGTTCTTTATCGAAAGCAATAAAACCACAGAGGTTTTTCTAGTTACCAAGCAAGACCTGCCATCTGGGGCAGCTCTAAACATCGCCAATCTAGAGAAGATAGAGCTTTCGCTCTTTGGTCTGGCAGGAGCCTACCTGAGACCAGAATCACTGCTGGAAGGAGCATATCTACAAAGACCCATTGGCTCCGGTGAAACAATTCCGCTTTCAGCCATAACAACCCAAGATCAAGACAACTGGTCCAACCTGGTGCTCACCCCGCAAATACCTTTTAGTAGCCAAGTATCCGTTGGTTCAAAAGTGGCCATCTGGGCCTCACCGTTACTTGAATTCCAAACATACGGCGAACCAGTTTTGCTTGCAGTGGACGCCGAGGTTGTTGAGCTTATTGAACCAGAAAGCGGCTTTGCTAGCCAGCAGAAATCTCTTGAACTACGAGTTCCAAGTGATTCGCTTCAGTATCTTCTTGGAGCAATCTCTGGCCAAGCCTCTATTGCAATCACGGCCAATGGAGGTTCCAGCTAGTGCTGGAATCAATTGTTCGGTCACTACAAGCTGCCAAGAAACAAAACACAAAACCCGAACCACAGATTATTGCAGTTAGCAGCCCCCACGGCTCAACTGGAAAAACTACAGTGTCCATAAACATGGCTCTGGAGCTCGCTTCAGAAAAGTATTCGGTCTTGCTTATTGACGCAGACCTCGAAGGCCCGAGCATTGCAAACTACTTCTGTTTTTCAGAGCTGCCAGCCGGGCTAGTTGGAGCCCTAAGAATTGCCAGCCAGCACCGGTTTGATCTAACACAACTTGAAAGACTAAGCATCAAGATTCCTAAAAGCTCATTAACAGTTTTACCTGGAGCTATCTCAGACCAGCCCTTGGAGCTAACTATTGAGAGCATTCAGGTAATTCTGGAAGTAGCCAAAGCAAGCTTTGACTTTGTAGTCGTGGATCTAGGTTCGCTAAAACCAAAACAAGGATTTGATCTAGCTAGTGAAGTTGTTCGCATGAGTGATGAAGTAGTTCTCGTGGCACTTGCCGACCCTCTAGGTATCTTTAGGTTGCTTAGAGTCGAGAAGCACTTGCTATCGCTAACTGAGCACCCAAAACTTATAGTAAATCGACTAAGAAACTCGGTGATTTCTCAGGCCAAGTCTGAGATCAAGACCACCCTCGCTGGTCTTGGTGCAATCGAGGCAGCGGCATTTTTGCCTGATGACCCGGTTCATGTTGATCAAGCTACGAGGCTAGGGATGTTAGGTGGTGGGCGATCGGGAAGCTTTCGCTCCTCCGTTGGCATCTTTACCAGGGTTGAGATCCTGGGTAGGCCAGGCGCCCTCGATGCGCGGGTGGCTAAACTCGGTTAGGTGTCCACACTTTCTCAATTGATTAGCGATTACGGTGTTCCGAATAAGGCGAACATCGAATGGCTCACTAGGCTACAGTCGGAGTGGCAATTGGTCGCAGACCTATTGTTTGCGGACCTAGTTTTATGGGTACCAACCAAAGACGGCAGCTTCGTTGCCGCCGGTCACGCCAGGCCCTCTAGTGCGGCAACAGTTTTCTATCGCGACATCAGTGGTGAACTCATTCGCAAAGAGTGGCTGGCAACAGTAAAGCAAGCTTTCGAATCCGGCCAAATAGCCGAGCAAAAAAGCTCCGATACGGTAGCTGGCTTACCAACAAGATTTAGCGCTATTCCGGTGCAAAAAGAATCCGCTGATACACAGGACACTTCTGGTCCAATTGCCGTGATCACTAGGCATACCAATCTTTCTGAAAGCAGAACCCCAAACAAGATTCAGCTCAATTACGTTAGCTGCGGTAAAGAACTACTTCAGATGATCACCGAAGGAACTTTCCCCGATTACTCTTCCCCTACGGGGCGAAGACGCGGTGCGCCTAGAGCTAACGATGGCCTGCTAAGACTGGATGTTGATGGCAACGTTAGCTTTGCTAGCCCCAATGGGCTTTCAGCTTTTAGCCGCCTAGGTATTGAAGGTGAAATTGAAGGAAAGTCTCTAGCAGAAGTGGCCACCAAGATTGTCAAAGCGCAATCCACCGTCGATGAGTCCTTACCATTAGTTCTTACTGGCAAAGCTCCCTGGCGTGCAGACCTAGAGTCAAAAGATGTAACGCTATCGGTTCGAGCTATTCCGCTTATGAAATCTGGTGCTCGAACCGGAGCCATAGTTCTCTGTCGTGAAATTACAGAACTTAGGCGCCAAGAACAGCAGCTACTCACCAAGGACGCCACCATTCGTGAAATTCACCACCGTGTGAAAAACAATCTGCAAACTGTTGCCAGCCTGATGCGCATTCAAATGCGCAGAACCACCAGCGACGAAGCTAAAGAGGCACTCGAACAAGCAATTCGCCGAGTGTCAGCAATAGCACTCGTCCATAACACCCTTGCTGAAGGATTCTCTGACGAAGTGAACTTCGACGAGGTGTTTGAATCCAGCATGCGTCTTGTCGGGGAGCTAGCGACCGATTCCTCAAGAGATATCAAGCTTCGAATTGATGGGAAGTTTGGCCAGCTGGATAGTGGCCTTGCCACACCGCTAGCTGTTGCCCTGACCGAAGTAGTCACCAATGCCGCAAGTCACGGACTGGGCGAGCACGGCGGAAGCATCCTCATTACTCCTAGGCAAACTGCCAAGCAGCTCACCATTGAGGTCGAGGATAACGGGGTGGGATTTGAAAAAGATGCCATCGGCAAAGGCCTCGGAACTCAGATTATAAAGACCCTAATTGAGGGCGAATTGCGGGGAAAGATTAGCTGGTTTTCACCAAAAGACGGCGGCACTAAGGTCGCTATCAGTATTCCTATTTAGCTGGCGCGACGAGCCCTGGCGTACTTGCGCTTTAGAGACTTACGCTCGTCTTCACTCAGGCCACCCCATACTCCGGTGTCCTGGTTTTCCTTGATTGCATATTCGAGACATTCGGCTGTCACGGTGCACTGGCGGCAAACTGCCTTGGCTTGCTCGATTTGATCTACCGCAGGGCCCGTGTTTCCCACAGGAAAAAATAGTTCTGGGTCTTCATTGAGGCATCGAGACTGGTTTAGCCACTGCATATCCATGCGAATAATCCTTTATCAGTTGGCCCCCATAGCCAAGACGAGCAATGCAAACTCTCACTTAGGTTGGTGAGGTCGAAAATTGTGATTTACGCTTGAAGTGCGTAACTCGTGTTCTGTATCTAATCGTTCCATACTGGTAGCGGTTTGTAAATACCCAACTTTGGAGCCCAAATGACACCCTTTAGCAAGGCCCCAGCCCTGGTCCAAATTGTGCTGGTTTTGCTTGTAGCCGAAGCCCTGGTTTTAGCGGCCGTTTTTTTCACACTACTTTTTGAGTTATTCTCGGGTGAATTTCAAAGTATTTACGCAGAGGTGTTTTTGTTGGTGCTAGCAGCAGCTGCGACGGCCTGGGTTTTAACTTTTTCCAGAGGCTTATTGAATAAAAAACGCTGGGCAAGAAGTGCAGCATTCTTTTGGCAAGTACTTCAAGCAGTTGTTGGTGCAGGTGCAATCGCAGAGACAGGGACTAGTCGAATTCTTGGAGCATCACTAGTTCTAATATCTGGACTCGTTGTTTTGCTACTTTTTAATTCAAAAGTAGTTGCCGCTACCAATGAAGAAACAGACGGCGATCTAACAAACTAAATATCCAGCTGCTTGCGAAGGCTATCGACGTGGCCGGTTGCCTTGACGTTGTATAGAGCAAGCTCTAGCTTTCCACTCTCATCCACTGCGAAAGTTGATCTCAGCACACCCTCGTAGGTCCTGCCATACATGCTCTTGGTGCCGTAGGCGCCATACTTTTTGTGAACCGTTAGGTCAGGATCAGCCAGCAAAGCGAACTTGAGTTTGTGAGCTTTCTGGAACTTCTGCATCTTCTCGACGGTGTCTGGTGAGACTCCAAGCACCGCGTAACCAGCCTTCTCAAGGGCTTTTAGGTTGGAGTTAAAGTCTTCTGCTTCCTTGGTGCAACCCGGTGTCAGTGCAGCTGGAAAGAAGTAAACAATGACCTTTTTGCCCTTGAGCGAGGAGAGTTTTACCTTGGTTCCGTCGTGATTGACGAGTGTGAAATCAGGGGCCTTTTTGCCAACTTCTAGCCTCTTTGCCTCAGCCATTTATCCTCCAGTGGGGTGAATTCGGGGTGTGAGTAAAGTCTAAACCACAGCCAAATTGGTTGTGGGGGCCAGCGATTATGCTTGAAGAATGTTGCTGCGGTTGATTCAAATCTCTCGTCCAGTGCTTTGGATCAACACCATAGGCACCTCGGTTATTGCCATGTGGCTTGGCGGGGACCTGTGGCGCTGGGACATCATCCCTTTCCTTATTTGGGTAACTTTCCCTTTCAATCTGTTGATCTATGGAATCAACGACATCTTTGATCAGGAAACGGACAATATAAATGCCCGCAAGGGTGGCATGGAGGGCGCCAAGATCAGCCCCCGCGAAGTGGTGCCAATCTTTGTAGCGGTAGCAGTCTCCAACATCCCGTTCTTGATCTACTTTGCCTTTACGGTGCCACCAGCTGCCATGGCTTGGATATTGGCCTATGGACTCTTTTTCTACTTCTATTCATCCCCGCCATTTAGATTCAAGGCAAGGCCTGTCTGGGACTCGGTATCTAACACCGACTACGCCTTCCCGCTAGTTTTCATTCCACTAGCCTTTGGCCACGAACCTCTTTGGTTTGCTGCTATCGGTCTTATGGTCTGGTCCATGGCCAAACACACCTTTGACGCCGTGCAAGACATTCCCCAGGACAGTGAAGTTGGCATCAAGACAACCGCTGTTTGGCTAGGAACCAAGGGAAGTGCTTACTGGGTAGGTTTTTGGTGGTTTATTTCAACCATCTTGTTTGCACTGGTAAACATTCCGGTTGCGATTGTGAACGCTGTAATCGCTGGCTATCTAACTGTTGCCATCTTTAGAAAGCCAGTTCCTGAAACAGGTCGAAAGCTCTATCGGCTTTCGATTGCCTTCCCATACATTGCAGGAACTGTTGCTGGAGTTCAGTTGGTAGCCGCGATGTTTATGGGTGTCTACCCTTGAGTCAGAAATCTATCGTTGTAATAGGCGCCGGAATTAGCGGCCTAGCAACAGCCGCCCTGCTTGCTAAAGCAGGACACAAGGTAAAAGTTATCGAAGGCTCCGACTGGATTGGTGGCAAGTCAAAGCGAATCCTTGTTGATGGCCAGCGAATGGATACCGGCCCAGCTCTTGTTACCTTTCCAGGTGTTTGGAAAGAGTTTCTTCGCAGATACGACAACCTCGGCGATACCTCTATACAACCAAGCCAGATCGCCCCAATAGAGTTCGAACCACTTTCCGAGGTTGGCGAATACTTCTATAAAGGCGATAAGTGCTTATTGCCTGTTGAACCAGGCAACAAATGGCACGAAAGCTGGAACCGGTTCGAAGCCATTCACGGAAAGCTCGATAAAGAGATCACGACTCTTTTGACCAACACCTCTATGAGCCCAAAAGCAGTTCCTGCAGTTAGCAAGCTCGTTTCCAACTACGGGCTGAGACTTACAACCAAGAGTTACCTAGATGGTTTGAAGTGGTTACCGGAAGGCCTCAAAGAAGTCATTTCGATTCACACATTGAACGCCGGCGTTGCACCAGAAAGCACCTTGGCACTATTTGCAACAATGCCCGCCGTGATGGCAACCCAGCAGGTGCTCGTTCCAGTGGGTGGCGTCAATGAGATTCCACTTACTTTGGAAAAGCTCGCCCGTCACGCAGGGGTCGAGATAAGTCTCAATGAAAAAGTAATTTCAATCTCCAAAGGTAAGGTCACAACTACCCAAGGCTCTTATTCGGCAGATCTAGTGATCTCCAGCCTGGATGCAAAGGTGACGGATCGGTTACTTGGCAAGAAAACCCAAGAGCAAAACCGCAAGATGTCTTGTTCCGGGGTAGCGATCTATGCGGTTTTAGAACAAGACCTGCCACAAGACACTAAGACCCACTCGGTGATCATGCCTGATGACCCAGCAGCGCTGCATAAATCTCTTGGAAACAAGGAGCTGCCAGAGCAGTCCATGGTGTTTGTCAATTACTACAAGGCCGGTCACATCTACCCAAACAAGAAATCTACAGTAGCGGTATTGATTACTGCTCCTGCCGATGGCAAGCACTATGACATCAACAGTGACTTCGCTAAGCGCGAGCTGGAGCGAGTAAGCAAAGTCATGGGATTACCCAAGAACATCAAAGAGTATTTTGGTGAATTCCAGATTCTTGACCCCGAGTATTTCTCTGGTTGGGGTGCAACCGGGGGAGCGCTCTATGGAGAGGCTAGAAAGATTTGGCAGTCCGGGCCACTCCACCAGCCCAAACATTCATCATTTCTTCGTCCATGGCTCTGGCGGGTTGGAGCATCAACTCACCCAGGCGGAGGGATACCTGCCGTACTTGGTGGATCGCTGATTGCTACCGAGAAGCTACTAAAACGAATAGGAAATCAGGATGAAAATGACAGTGATTCGTCGCTTTTTCCGCTGCTAGCTACCAACGCTGATTGACACAGTAACCTCAGCTCCGACCTCTAGTTCTTCTGCAAACCGGACTGCATTCTTGATGGGCAAGTAGTAGAGACCATCCTTCGGAATCAAAGCCGTTGAGAACTCAGTCTTTCCGATCTTGCCCAGAACGGGAATCACACCCCAGCCGTAAGTTAGCTGGGCTGCCATAGCCTTAATCTTCTTGCTTGGCACAACAGGGACTGGAACGAAGTAAAAAGGTGACGGTCCGCGCCACTCGATCATGGCGCCTTTGAACTTAGTAACCACTAGCTCTTTGGAAAACTCATGACGGCGGCGTTTAGTATGGCAATCAAATAGACCCCACTAACTACCCAAGGTCCAATTCCTTCGGAAATGCTGGAAACTGGCACTCGCTTGGACATGTGAAATACGTTTATGGCTAGATGTGGTGCAAAGATTATCCAAGCTAACGCCATAGCAATCGGCATAGCTCCAAGAGCCGGAATTGAGAAAACCGGAATGGTGATTACTAGCACAAGCCAAGCAGAGGCGATGTAATAGTCGTTGGCGGTTCTTAGTTTTAGCTTCCATGGAGCGCCATAGGTTTTGTAAGCAACGCCGGCGTGGAATGCAATCCAGACAAAAGAAACCAGGAAAAACACCCTCGGGACAATATCTAGCGCCATAAGTCCGCCCGCCTGACCATGCTCCATGTGATAGGCGTAGTGCACAAAGATATATCCGAAGGCCATCGGCCAAGCCAACAATCGATTTAGATTTATGAGCGCAGTTGGCTTGCCCTTAATCCCAAGACCCACCAGCAACGAAAGCAAAATCGCACCCAAGATCCCCAGCACCACCACTTCTTCAGTGAGGTTGGTATGTGAGGAGGCTGGCTCGCCTAAGGAGTATCCCCAACTTCCAAAAGCTATGGCTAGTGCAACTAGAGCAACAGTAAGAATGGTGTTTTGGTTGTATTTGAGTGTCTTCATGAGTTAAGTCTAAGTCTCTCCTGAAGCCCAGATTTTCTTGAAGACCCTACGCCACTATCTGCCCCGACCCACACCTTCGCTAAGTTTTGAACCATTTAGCGCAAGTGGTATTGTTTAGAACTGTTGCCAGTTTGGCAGCAAAAGGCACCTCTAGCTCAATCGGCAGAGCAACTGACTCTTAATCAGTGGGTTCCGGGTTCAAGTCCCGGGGGGTGCACGGAAAATCCAGCTACTTCTCACGAGAGCTGGATTTTCTTCACTTGTGCCGACCATTGGGCAACTTGTTACTTTGGAAGAGAAGACTCAGCAACTAGATCTTGAAAAATCCGTGAATTTATTCGTCGGCTAGTCCGGCGTTCGACTTTAGTTGATTTGCGATATCGAGGGCTGCTTCGGCATCTGATGAAGTGGCACCCTCTTGTGGGCCGCCTGAGACCCAGTTTGCAAAGGATTCAGCTTGCAGCCTGAGGGCATCAAGTTGAGGTTTTTCTCCAGTAGAAGGGGTCAATATTTCTATCCTGGTGTGCTCTTTTGAGGTAAACACTTCTGCAGAGACTAAATCTCCACCGGGGTGGAATCTTCCCAGTGACACTAGACCAATGGCACCACCGGACATTTCCAATATCGATTGAGTGCTATCAGTGTCACCCCTTGAGTCCTCAGTCTGAGGATAGATCGATGTCTTTGTCTTGATTACTTCTTGACCGGTCAGCCAGCGAATCTGGTCAATTTCGTGCACGGCCATGTCGACAAAAATGCCACCGCTTGCCAAGCGAAACTCTTTGCGAGGAGGGGACTCGTCCCATTGGGAAGCGTTTATGAAGTGCACCTCACCAATCTCG
>Ga0315902_10011485_pt1 | contig 11611 bp, 7 predicted proteins | sample LakEriMetagenome_9_FD_203523 | JGI IMG/M metagenome (GOLD analysis project Ga0315902, IMG submission 203523) | Freshwater fungal communities from buoy surface, Lake Erie, Ohio, United States - Buoy 12 MA117 | ecosystem: Environmental > Aquatic > Freshwater > Lake > Lake biofilm | place: USA... | reverse complement strand
CGCCAACGATTCCACCTACTGGCTCATTTTCGAATTGATATGGCGCGATTACTTCCGTTTTATCATGAAGAAACACAAGGTTGGTTTTTTTCGAAAGGGTGGTATCCAGGGAAAATCAGCTTCAACACGCGACGACCGAGAAGCGCTCCGTCGCTGGATGATGGGTGAAACAGGGGTTGACTTCGTGGATGCTAATATGAATGAATTACGACTTACCGGGTTTATGAGCAACCGAGGAAGGCAAAATGTTGCGAGCTATTTATGCAATGATTTGAAGCTGGACTGGCGTTGGGGAGCGGCCTATTTTGAAGAGCAGTTAATCGATTATGATGTCGCCAGTAATTGGGGCAATTGGGCATACCTCGCCGGAGTAGGAAACGACCCGAGGGGCAACCGGTATTTTGATATTGCCAAGCAAGCCAGGCAGTATGATGCGGACGGAAGTTATCGGAAGCTGTGGTTGGAAGGTTAGGATTGTTTGGACGAGCCGCAGCGCGTCCGAGCCTTCGCGTTATATAATGGCCGCTAGTTCATTCGTATGGATTAGCCGCAACGTGCCTAGTTCCATGAAAGCCCTTCCATCTAACGGTTAAGGTGAGGCTCTATCCTAACGCCATTACCTATCACCTATCACCTATCAGCTATTCCCTATCACCTATCACCTATCACCTATCACCTATTCCCTATCACCTAACCCCTATTATCTTTGGCCCATGAACGCCGTTAAAATCATCGAGTGCCCGCGCGATGCAATGCAGGGTATTTCGGAGTGGATTCCTACCGATGTGAAGGTCAACTACCTCAACCATCTGTTGCGGGTGGGTTTTGATACCATTGATTTTGGCAGTTTCGTCTCTCCTAAAGCCATTCCCCAGATGCGCGATACGGCAGAGGTGCTTTCGCGATTGGATCTTACGGGCGCACGTTCGAAGTTGCTCGCCATCGTTGCCAACGAGCGCGGAGCACATGACGCTTCAGCCTTTGACGAAATTCATTACCTCGGCTACCCATTTTCCATTTCTGAGACCTTCCAGAAGCGCAATACGAATGCGGGTATAGAAGAGTCGGTGAGCAGGGTGGGTGAGTTGGCCGAAATATGCGCTCGGTCTAAGAAGGAGTTAGTCGTTTACGTCTCGATGGGATTTGGCAATCCGTACGGTGACCCCTGGAGCCCCGAGTTGGCTGCCACATGGAGCGAACGGTTGTACCGCGAGTTCGATGTGCGTATTCTTGCTCTCAGTGACACCGTTGGCGCGGCGACACCCGATTCTATTGCATCCCTTTTCAATGTTTTGATTCCTCAGCTGCCCGGGGTTGAGTTTGGCGCCCACCTGCACAGCACGCCTGCGACCTGTATTGATAAACTGGACGCGGCTCTTCAGGCCGGCTGTCGAAGATTCGACGGAGCCATGAAGGGATGGGGCGGCTGCCCGATGGCCACTGACACTCTCACGGGTAATATGCCGACTGAGTTGATGGTTGAGCATTTCGTTCATCGGGGCATTGAGGTCGGCATCGATTCAGAGGCCTTTAGCGATGCCGTGCAGGTGGCCGACACCATCTTTTTGGACCACTGATTTTCAGTCCCTTTAAGCTTTTTTTCGAAAAAGTGTAACCTTACAAGGAGTGGTCGCGTTAAACCACTCAGTTGAACAAGATTACTTACACCTATGAAAAAGAAGCCATCCTACAATGATCGTCGATGCAAGATCCGCATCAACATCAAGAGATTCGAAGCCATTCAATTGAGCGATACTGACTGGGGCTATCCAACATTCTATCATTGCCTGAATTGATTCCACAATAAAGCGGGTTCAGTGATATGACCCGCAGCGCTTAAACTGATAAACAAAGCCGGCCTCCACATGGGGGCCGGCTTTTTTTAGGTGCGAAGCGCAGGATGGCAATTCTTCGGTATTGAAAGTTGAAGGCTGGCCTCAGTTCCCATTCCCAAGTTCCCATTCCCCACATAGAATTCTCATCTTTGCCCCATGAAAAACATCCTCATCACCGGAGCAAGTTCCGGAATTGGCGCGGCCACTGCTCGTTTATTGATTGCAAAGGGACATCGAGTCGGCTTGGTGGCTCGCAGTGCAGATAAGCTGGAACAATTGAAAAATGAATTGGGCGAACGAGCCATCGTATTGCCTTGCGATGTGACCCGTTATGATGAGGTTGAGGCTGCGTTCAGAACGTTTCTTTCCGCTCACGGCGAACCCGATGTACTTATCAATAATGCAGGATTGGGTTTTTTCGATACGCTCGTGGGAGGGAAAATAGAGGAGTGGCATACCATGGTTGATGTCAATGTAAAGGGAGTACTCAATTGCATTCATGTGGCACTTCCGTCGCTTATCAATGCCAAGGGACATGTGGTGAATATCGGTTCCCTGGCTTCTCATCAGGTGTTTCCTAATTCGGGTGTTTACTGCGCAACAAAGCATGCATTAATTGCCATCAGTGATAGTTTGAGATTGGAGCTGCCCGACAAATTGCGGGTAACAACCATAAGTCCCGGATCCGTTGACACTCCTTTCATTGATAGTACCTCCAACCCGCAGATGTTGGCTCAGTATAAAGATTATTTTGCAGCCGGTCTGCGCCCTGAAATGATTGCCGAGCAGATTGCTCATGCCATTGAAGCTCCCGCAGGTAGCGTGCTAAGTGAGATTATTATTCGGCCTAATCGCGCAGTGAAATAGCCTTACTTTTTCAAGTAGTCTGAAAAGGTCTTTTTGAATTTTTCGACTTTCGGACGTACGACCATCTGACAGTAAGGCTGCTCGCCGTGCAGATTGAAATAGTCCATGTGATAATCTTCGGCGCGATAGAATATGTCAAAAGGAACAACTTCAGTTACAACAGGGTCTGTCCAGTTGCCACTTTCATTTGCTGCCTTGATTGCCAATTCGGCTGATGCTTTTTGCGCATCACTGTGGAACATAATGGATGAACGATATTGCGTTCCAACATCTCCGCCCTGTCGGTTGAGAGTCGTTGGGTCGTGCACACCAAAGAAGATTTCGAGCAATTGGTTGAAACTAACTATGCGGGGGTCGAAGGTGATTTGACAAACTTCCGCGTGCCCTGTTCTACCCGAGCAAACCTCCTTGTAGGAAGGGTTCTTAATGCTGCCACCGGCATATCCGCTTTCAACCTTGATTACACCGTTAACTTGCTGATAGACGGCTTCAACACACCAAAAACAACCTGCGCCGAAGGTGGCAATTTCAATGGAATCTATGGATGTGTTCATCGTAGGAAGCTCGAGTTTATGTTGTGTTGCTGCGGTATGAGAGCAGGCCACACATGTAGCCAGCAGCAGACTGAAGGCAAATGTTAGTTTCATTCTGAGTGTTAAACAACTAGCTAGCTGTTCAGTTCACGTAGATTGGTTCAGTAGCGGAAGCGTAAAAATCCCAACGCCATTGAGATGGTTGGGTTGTTGTCTTTAAAAAATGAAAGCAAATCACGCGTGGCCAATCCGAATTCGCTTCGGCCTTTTGCTGCAGTAAAGTAAAGACCCGCCGGCATTTTTAAACCATAGTTTCCACCTTCGGATATTCCCGTTTGAATATGAATCCAAGGCCAGGGTGAATATTCAATGCCCGCGTTTACTGCTGTGCGTTGAAGGTTGGCTTTATTGTCGTTCATGGGGGTGATGATATCCAGTCCAATGCGGATTTTCTGAAGCTTTTCATACCCGATCCCGATTCGAGCAGTTGTGTTCAGACGCGCCGAGCGTGACTCTTCTCCTTTCCATTTCAGCAGTGCATCGAGTCCATTGAATGTATTGAGAGTTGACACGATGTCTTCACTTTCAATGCCGATTCCATCGATATTGGTAATCTTACCCTCCCCCAATTCATACACGTTACCATTCCATTTCATTTGCCCTATATCATTGATTGCAGCATTGATTATGAATTGGTCTTTGATCAGCAAAGTTCCGCCTGCATCAAAACCAAAGCCTTGTCCGACGGGTTGCAGAGCCGGTGCGTCGGGAGCCAAACTAGAAGGATTGCCGGTCAAGCTATCGACCAAGGTATAGTTCAATTTAAAAACCGGCGATAAGGAGCTAAATGCTTGCCCATCGGCACCGCTTAATTGGATGATACCCTGCCCCATGAGGTATTTGCCTGCAAGACCTAGATAAGCCTTGAAATTTTTTTGGTCGATGATGCGCTTCCCATATCCCAGATTGAATTCGCGATACCACGAGAAACCGATTTCAGAATTTCCTACGAGTTGTTTGATGGGGGCTGCCTGATTGGGGTCTATAAATGCTGCGAGCACTGCGTACTGAGCAGGATCGAAATTTTCGGGGCGGGCAATAATGGAGTCTGCGCCGGAAGCGGCCTGCACAATCAAAGAATCGAAGTAGGACGATTGATTTCCCATCCAAAGCAACTCGGTAAGATCACGGTCAATGCGTGAATAGAAGTCAACACGATCGCGCATACTGAAAGCGAAGGTCCCTGCGTTCTTGGTTTGGATGGATGTACCAAAGGTCATGAAGTCGGCATCGATAGCCGTAGGTTTCATAGTGAGTTCGTCAACTTTGTCCAATTGTTCGGAATAGGTCAACGGAATATTCCGCGCTTTGCCGGTAATGCCGTCAATCATTTGACGACGGTTGAGCAACTCCGTGTATGCTGAGAAGGTGAAATCGAACAAACCCGAAGTTCTTCGTTGTTCGTAACCGGTTTCCATGTCGAGGTTGCCCGGATTAATGGTGAGTGTTTGATAGTCGCGGGCAAAGGGAGTTGCGGCAGCCAAACCGGTCAGATTAAAAGCGGAGTATTCATACTGGGCTTTTATGTCCAGATTTACGAAGGTCAAAACCGATACGAGTACAAAAAGTATACGTTGACGTTGAAACATTGGAAATGAATTTTATACAAGTCTAACAAATAAAAGGTAAATAAATAGAATTCAGAGTTTTCTCATGACCGACTTATCAATGACCGTTTATGTGAAAAGGATTCGCGTTGTTTATTACAACTTTACCCTGTAATCAGGATTGTTGGTTCGTATTGGTAAAATTCTATTGGGAGTTGTTCTTGTTACTTTTGCGGCATGGCATTAATCGAAGAATTGGATCGCTCGGGCAATTGGCTATTTCGTTGGAGAAGTTTTTTACCGCTCGTATTGTATGTGTTGGCCGCTTTGGTAATAGCCGTAGAGGCTGATGTGCATATGCCTATGTACAATCGAACTTGGGCGCTGGCTTGTATGGGCGTTTCGCTGTTTGGACAACTCATTCGGGCTATCACAATTGGCCACACACCGAAAGGCACTAGCGGACGTAATACCAAGGAAGGTCAGGTTGCTGAGGTGCTTAATACGAAGGGGATTTATTCAGTTGTTCGTCATCCGTTGTATCTGGGCAATTTCTTTATGTGGCTCGGTATCATCGTGTATGTTGGCAACTGGTGGTTTACACTGGTTTGCTCGCTTCTCTTTTGGGTCTATTACGAACGAATCATGTTTGCTGAGGAGTTTTTTCTGCGCAAGAAATTCGGTCAGGCGTATCTCAACTGGTCTGAAAAAGTTCCGGCGTTTTGGCCGCGTCTCTTTCAATGGAAATCATCCGGTGTTGAATTTTCGATGCGCAATGTGTTGAAGCGCGAGTACAATGGCTTCTTTGCCATCTTCCTTTCGTTTACATTGCTCGACGCCATGAAGAATTATGTGCATTATGGCTTTTCGACCTGGCAGGATTTGATTACACCTTTTTGGATGTATGCACTGGCAATATCTTTTACGATTTTTATCGTGTTGCGATCGCTAAAGAAATACACGCAGGTATTGAATGTCGAAGGGCGCGAGTTTGTAAAATAGTGACTAATGACGAGTGACAAATGACGAGTGATGAGCCACTTGTCATTTGTCACTCGTCACTAATTAAGCGTGTTCCAATCCCCATTTGCGTAATTCATGCAGGATGGGTTTAATCTTCTTTCCTTTTTCGGTTAGTGCATATTCAACTGTCGGGGGTACGGTGGGGTAGGCTATTCGCTTCACGATTTTATTTCCCTTCAATGCATTAAGCCGCAAGTCTCCTTTGATCGCGGATTATACACCGGCAAAAGAAAAAGGCTGCCCAATCAGGCAGCCTTTTATTTGTTTTTTCGTGTTCATGACAACCGGCCACTCGCCACTCGCCATTAGCCACTCACTACGCGTCAATCTTCGCATACTTCGCATTCGCTTCGATGAATGCACGACGCGGTGGCACTTCATCGCCCATGAGCATGGAGAAGATGTGGTCGCAAGACGCAGCGTTTTCGATAGTCACCTGGCGCAGGGTGCGGTTGGCCGGATTCATAGTGGTTTCCCACAGCTGTTCGGCATTCATTTCACCAAGACCCTTATAGCGTTGCACGTTCACATTCGAATCGCTTGCGCCTTTCATCTCGGCGATCAGGGCATCGCGCTGTTCGTCGTTCCATGCGTACACTGCTTTATTGCCCTTCTTCACCAAGTAGAGTGGGGGAGTGGCAATGTAGATGTGCCCGCGCTCGATGAGCTCTTTCATATGGCGGAAGTAGAACGTGAGTATCAGCGTTTCGATGTGTGAACCGTCGATATCGGCATCGCACATAATAACGATTTTATGATAGCGAAGCTTGGCAAGATTCAGTGCTTTTGAATCGTCTTCGGTTCCGATGGTAACACCTAGGGCGGTGTACATGTTGCGGATTTCCTCGTTTTCGAAAATTTTATGTTGCATGGCTTTTTCCACGTTCAGGATTTTTCCGCGTAGCGGAAGAATCGCCTGGAAATTGCGGTCGCGGCCTTGCTTGGCAGTTCCGCCTGCCGAGTCACCCTCTACGAGGAAGAGCTCCGATTTGGTAGGATCTTTTTCTGCGCAGTCTGCGAGCTTGCCTGGCAATCCGCCGCCGCCGCCAACACCTTTGCGTTGCACCATTTCACGCGCCTTCTTGGCAGCATGGCGAGCTTGGGCTGCGAGCACCACCTTTTGTACAATCTGCTTGGCATCAGTGGGGTTTTCTTCGAGGTAGGCTTCGAGCATTTCACTCACCACCTGACTAACCGGAGCAACTGCTTCTTTGTTTCCGAGTTTGGTTTTGGTCTGACCTTCAAATTGTGGCTCTGCGACCTTCACGGAAACAACGGCTGTCAAGCCTTCACGGAAGTCATCCGGAGAAATATCAATTTTCAATTTCTCGAGCATTCCGCTTTTCTCAGCGAAATTCTTGAGTGTAGTTGTCAACCCGCGACGGAACCCGCTCAAGTGTGTGCCGCCTTCGTGTGTGTTGATATTGTTCACATACGAGTGGATGTTCTCGTTGAATGAGTCGTTGTAAACCATAGCCACTTCAACGGGAATGTCGCCGTCGGTGCGCTCCATGTGGATAATCTTCTGAATAATGGGCGGACGTGTTTCGTCGAGGAACCTCACAAATTCTTCCAGACCGTTTTCGGAGAAGAATGTTTCCCCTTTCGGAGTGCCGTCTTCCGCAAGTTCGCGCTTGTCGGTGAGTGTGAGTTTGATTCCTTTGTTGAGGAACGACAATTCACGCAGACGAGTAGCAAGCGTCACGTAGTTGTATTCGATAATGTCGAATATCGATGTATCCGGTTTGAATGTCACGGTAGTTCCGCGTTTGTCGGTAGGACCTACTTCGCGTGCCGGGTAGAGCGGCTTGCCGATGCTATACTCCTGCTCGGTTATTTTACCATCGCGGTATACGGTGGCATGCAGGTGTGTTGAAAGCGCGTTCACGCAGCTTACACCAACACCATGAAGACCGCCCGATACCTTGTAGGACCCTTTGTCGAACTTGCCACCGGCTCCGATTTTGGTCATTACGACCTGCAAGGCTGATACTTTTTCCTTCACGTGCATGTCGGTAGGGATACCACGACCGTTGTCGCTCACGGTGACGGAGTTGTCTTCGTTGATGCTGACGTTGATGGTGTCGCAATGGCCGGCCAGGGCTTCATCTATGGAGTTGTCGACCACTTCATATACGAGGTGGTGCAAGCCGCGAACACCGGTATCGCCGATGTACATCGACGGGCGCATGCGCACGTGTTCCATTCCTTCCAGACTTTGAATATTGGCGGCGGTATAGCCCGACGCGACCTTGGTTTCTTCGCTCATAATGATGCTTTCTTCCACTTTTTAATACGAATTATTGTTGAGGTGATTTAGCCCCGAAAAAAGACCATTTGAAAGCCTTTTTTTGAGGTGCACGAATATACGTCGGGAAAGAGCGAAAAGTCCAATAAAATGGCAGAAAAACGAGCTATTTTTTCACAATTATTACACTCTCTGAACAGCATGATTTTACTGGGGTTTCGGTTGGCCGCGGATGGTTTTTTTTTCAGAGGGGGGAAACGCACGCTTTTTGTGTGATTTGTAAACTGAAAATTGGGCTTTTTTCGACGCGAGACGCGGCAAATTTTGACACCATAAATTTTCCGTGTTTACTATCGTGAGATGAATAGCATCTTCTGCGGTTGTTTCTCGTCCTTTTTTAGCCCAAGAATCAAGTCACCCATCTCACCTCACACCACCTCACTAGAATGCATACGTCGCACCCAGCGTGGCCATCAGCTGTTGTACCGGATAATTTCCCCAACGCTGATATTTCAAGCCAAAGGCATTGTTTAGCTGCACCCAGGCTGAAAGGCGCTTATTGTATCGATATTCAACGCGGAAATTCGCATCGAGGAATCCTTTCAGTTTGTATTCATAGCTGGTGCGTCCTTCCCTCTCAACCACGTTGATTTCATCGTAGCCATAGACAGGCACGTTCGATTTGGCCCAGCGTGATCCGATGTAGAAGATGTCAGTGCTAATGATGAATTTGTCCTTGAGGTTATACTGTCCGTTCGCCATAATACGCAGGCCGGGCTGGTGCCAGGCGTAGCTCGACGAGTCGGTGGTATACTTGAAGAAATCGGCGCGAGCATTGGCTTTCCATTTTTCTCCTGCGTAAAGCGCAAGCTCACCATACAGATTGTAGCTCGTAAGATCTTCATATACCACAGTGAAAACATTGCCCCAACTGTAATAATCGGCATTTACAGAAGTAATACTGTCGTTGATGAAATATGCGAAATTGCCATATCGGCGATAGTTGAATCCTGCTTTGTAGCTCAGAGAAAGCGAAATGGCTCCGCCAATTCCTGCGTAAGCATCGAGCTTGTTGTTCAAATTATTGAGCTTCGGAAAGTTTTGAATGAAGGGGTTTTGGCGGTAGAGCGATAGATAGGTGGTGGGCTCCATGTTGCCGGTTATACCGGCGAATGGAACGATGGTGCCGCGAAGGATGCTGTAGCTAACTTCTGCCTGAGGATAGAAGTGACCTTTCTGCTCGCCACGTACGTCGAAGTATATACCGGCGCCGACCTTGGCGCGAAGACCTTTCCAGGTGGTACTGGCCGATGGAACTATCTTGATGATGGCGTTTTCGGATGTGCGATTGGTAAATACACTATCGCCGGCAGATGTGTAATAATTGAAATCGTTGCCATTCAGCTGGGGCCCAAAGAAGTCAAATGTATTGTAGTTCACACCCACATCGGCTTGGTAGAGTGTGCTGTCCTTGAGCATTCTGCCGTGAGCCAGCATATCGAAATGTGTTTCCGAATTGTTGCTGATGTCTTTGGTATTCCGCATGGCCACTTCCGCGTTGAAGTTGAAATCGCCGGTATCACGCTGGTAGCTGAGATAAGACAAACCACCCCCAAGCGTATTCATTCGCTGATTGAAGTTGAGGCTATCGAATGAAGGCCCCTGGTATTCGTTCTTTAAATCGATACCATACCAATGCGTTACATTTCTCTCCCAGTTGAATTTGCCAAGGAGCTGCGTTTTTTTGAAGAACCATTTGCCCCAGGCCTCCGCGCGATTATTGCTATATCTGTCCGGTATCGAATCCTCGTCATCGAGCACGACGCCATCACCTCGCAGCAGCTGATAATGCACGCCGTAGGTTCCTTTTTTAGATCGTCCGTCGGTATAGTAAAAGTCGACGGGCGTTGTGTTGTAGCTCCCCCAACCCCCTCGGATGTAGCCGCGATAGAGATAGGGTAGTTTTTCTTCCACATTGATTTTCGCTGCCGGAATGAGGCGTGGTTCAATCGTTATGGCCGTGGGTGTTGGAAGCGTTGTGTATTGAATGCGCGTCATCTGCACTACACTGTCTTTCGTTTGCGGCCATATAGTTACTTTGTTCGCATCACGCAAAAACAAGCGTCGATTTCCTTCGATTTGAAATTCATATTCAAGGGTCTTGGTACTGTCGCTTTGAGCGTGCATATGGTCTTGCACGGCGGTAAGCAACACAAGCAGGGCGATGGTCAGTATGTGTTTCATGGAGCTGTGCTTATTGATTATCGGGATTGGATGGGAGATCAATTTCAACATCGTTGACAGATGGTTCGGTGTTCACCGGATTTTCAAGTGCGTCTAGTTCTGCCTTTTTCACATTAGCGGCATCGACTACCCAAGGCTCAGTTACGTTCTCCAAAATAGCATTGATGGTTGCTCGCGCTTGGAAGTAATCTTTTAGTCCTATATACACATCAATCAGCAGCAAGAAGCCCTTGTATTTCCATTCTTCGAACGCCGAGAATTTCTCAATAAGCTGAAATAGTTCTAACTCAGCCGTTTTGTATTCGCCTTTGGAATAGAAACAATTCGCGATGAGGTATTTGCTCTCAGCTCCTGCTGTTCCCCCGCGCTTAACTACTTCTTTCAAATCGTTTATCGCATTGTCATAGCTTCCATTGGTGCTTTGAATTCGACCACGCCATAGCAGGGCTGTATAGCGAATATCTTCGGGAGTGGCTTCGTTTGCCAGCACTTTGTCGGCATACATTTTCGCATCAGCAAATTCATGGAGGAAATAATTGCAACGCATCAATCCAATTTGCGCTTCCAGCACGTTGTTTTTAGAGACAGCCACTTGCTCGAGATCGCGGTAATGCGTTAGGGCCTGCGAATAATCTTTGTTGTTGTATGAAATGGTTGCAGCCATTACCAGGCATTCTTCCCGGTAATTAGAACTGCCTTGGCCGATGATGTAGTTGCAGTATTCCAATGCCTTGTTGAAGTCACCATTATCGTAGTGGCAGTTGGCAAGAAAGTAGCTGGCATCCACCGAGTGAAATGCAGGCTGAAACTTGGTGAGGTAGTCTGTGAGTTTGGTTATGCCGTTTACGCAATCGCCCTCCTGGACATAGGTAACGGCCTTGCGGTAAACATCTTCCTCAAGTTCATTTTTAGACGCTCCGCAAATAGTAACGGCATCGTTTTGAAATTCTGAATCTTCAATCAATACAGACTTACAAATTTGATATGCGTCGCAAACAACCGGATCTTTCTGGTATTTATTTTTAATTGCGACCCACGCCTCTTTTACCTGCTGCTCATTGCCTTCTTTCACATGAATAAGACACATATCGCGCATGCTCAGTTTAGCATACACCGATGTTGCGTGATTTTTTAAGATGTCAGTGAAGTAGGTTTTCGCTTCAGAAAGACGGTCTTGCTGCAAATAAGTCTTGGCAATTTCATATTTGGCATCTATTTCAAATTTGGAGTCGGGACTTTCAGAGAGCAGGTTTT
>Ga0315902_10011484_pt1 | contig 11612 bp, 14 predicted proteins | sample LakEriMetagenome_9_FD_203523 | JGI IMG/M metagenome (GOLD analysis project Ga0315902, IMG submission 203523) | Freshwater fungal communities from buoy surface, Lake Erie, Ohio, United States - Buoy 12 MA117 | ecosystem: Environmental > Aquatic > Freshwater > Lake > Lake biofilm | place: USA... | reverse complement strand
TGGTCACGCCACACGAAGCCGGCGCCCTCGAGCCCCGGCATGCCGGCACGGAGGGTCTGCACCTCCACCGTCGTGCCGCTCTGCTCGCCCGTCGCCACCAGCGTGGCATACGTGTCCTGCGAGGCCACCGCCTCCCCGGGCATCGGTCCCGCCTGCGTGGCGGTCGAGAGCGTCGAGGAGTAGGCGCCCTCGTACGTGAGGCGCGGATCAGGGATCAGGAGGCCGCGGAGGTATGTGCGCGTCAGAGCCGTCGCCATGTCAGAGTGCCTCCCGCATGCCTACCGTGCGCGCTCCCCTTATCTCGACAGCCAACGGCGACCCCATTCTGAGGTTCTGTTTGATGAAGTCGTTGTAGACACGGTGCCTGTATTGCTGAACGATAACCATAGGTTGAGGTGTCTGCGGGATGCCGGCATTCGCTGCGCGCACTGCCTGCTCCCCACCGATCGCGTTGACCCCCGAGCGGGACAGCACGCCCTCCCCGCGCACGAGGCGCGCATTCACCTCGTCGGGCGGCGCGCCGACGATGCCTCCCGCGTGGAAGGCCGGCTGCTGTGCCGCGATGGTCGCCACCTGAGCAGCACCCGCAGCACCTGCCACCGCAGCAGCGATCGGGTTGGGGAGGCTCGCGGTCACTGCGGCGGCGGTGTTGATAATCGCCTCTGCGAGCTTCGCCGCCTTCGCAACCTCGAACGCCTGGATCGCAGCGTTGCGCTGCGCGGCTACGCGCTCCTGTAGTGCCGCCTTCTCGCTCGCGGTGAGCATCTCGCTCTGATCCGCGAGCTGCTGCTGGAGTCGCCCGAGAGAGTCGGCGCTTGAGGTGGCGAGCGCGTCGAGTCCCTGCCCGACCGAGCCGATACCCTGCGCGATGAGTTGCGCGTTCTCGAGCGCCGCAGCGGCTTCGGCCTCGCGGGCCTCCGTCGCCTTCTCGGCCTCCTCCTCGCGCGCGGCCTGACGGATCTGTGCGAGCTGCGCCTGAAGATCGGCCTCGGCGTCGAGGATCGCCTGAGCGCCGGCGGCACGAGCTGCGGCGGCTTCGGACTCGGTCAGTCCGAGGTATTCCACCTGCTGGGTCAGTTCGCGGAGCTGCTGGATGCGCTGCTCCCCGGAGGCGCGCAGCTTCTCCTCTTCCGACAGGAACGAGGACTGGTTCGCGGTGAGGCGCTCCATGCCCGCCGCGTAGTCCAGCACGGCCCGAGTGTACGCAGCCCGCGATTGCTCGCGCTCACGCTCGGCCTGTTCCGCAGCCCGTGCGGCCTCCTCGGCGGCGCGCTGCTCTTCCGCGAGGCGGCGCTCGGCGTCGGCCTGTCGCTGATCCGCTCGGATGCCTGCGAACCGTGCGCGCGTCAGACCTTCCGCCGTGGAGATCTGATCGTTCATCTTCTCGGTGAGTGCAGTCAGCTCTCGATCAATCCTCCGATAAGCTTCGGCTTCTGCGGTGTTGAGCCCCTTTCCAGCAGCAGCGGCGGCAGCTTCTCGCTTCTTTGCCTCGAGGTATTGGATCTGCTCTCGATACGCCGCACGGATCGCGTCCGTGCGGTCGCGAACGGCGAGCTCCTCCTCGGTCGTCATACCGGTTGCGAGTGCTTCCTCGTCTGCGAGATCGCGCGTGACGCGTGTCAGTTCTTTTGTGCGATCGATAGCAGCATCAGCGAGACGCGCAGCCTCCTCGTTCTTCTGGTTGACGTTCTCCAGTTCTGCCGCGAGGTACTGGTACGCAGCGGCGCCCGCCGCCACTGCCGCTGCGACAGGCCCGAGGATGGCGAGAAGGCGCGTGCCACCCATCGCCGCGATCTCGAAGCCGTCCGCAATGTCCGCAGCGCCTCGGGCTACGCCACCCAGCCCGGGCACGACGAGGTCGAGGACGCCCGCCACCTTCCCGGCGTTGCTTCCGAACTTCCCGATCTTGTCGCCCACATCGCCGGCAGCGTCTGCCGCCTTCTTCGACGCGGCGGCGGTCTGCTCCATCGCGCGCTTCGTTGCAGCGGCGCTGTCCTTCGACGCCTTCTCCGCTGCCTTGATCGACGCCTGCAAGTCCTTGACGATGAGCTTCGCCGTGTCGGCAGTCATGCCCTGCACGGATGCAAGTTGCGCCTCGAGGTTCGCCAGCGAGGCCGATACGGTCAGGTTGATGTCAGCCACGCGGGCCTCCCTTTAGCGCCGCCTTCGTGGCACGCTGGATGCTCCGAATACTATCGCGCGCGCGCTTCTTTCCGGGCTTGATCACGTTCTCCTGCCACATGGACTTTCCATCGCTGGCCTTCGGGTTGGGGCGCACAGCGCGCACGCCCACCGGATCGCCGTTCTCGTCGAGCTTCGCGAAGCGGTAGCCTGGAGGCATCGCCTTGTTCTTCCTGTAGTAGTCGCGCACCTCGAAGTACTCGCTCTGCTGGGTGAGCTTCCGCGTCGAGAGGACCGACAGCGGCCCCGGGCGCTTGATCATGTAGGTGGCCTTCTCGGTCGCGTACACGACGCCCGTCACCTTGTCGGTCGTGAGGCGCATCTCCGTCTCGATGCTCTCCTGTGAGTCGCCCGATCGCTTGTCCACCTGATCATACCAGTCCTGGCGCGCATCCTCGGCCACCTCATCCACGAGCGCCTCGATGCCCGTAGCGAGTCCCTTTGACGCGGCGTTGAACGCGGCGCGTAGGCTCTTCTCCAGCGTGCCGTCTACGGCTACGGTCACCTTCCCGGATCCGTACACGACACGCGCCATTCAGCCTCCGAGCCCCCAGAACGAGGCGCCATCTGCCGTCACCGTATCACCCGGGCGCGGCTGGAGCGGGCCTCGTGCTGCGCGCTTCGGCGGCGGCGTGTGCTTCGCCCGCCACCATCCCAGCACGCGCTCCTGCTGGTCCACGGTCCAGCTGTAGAACGCGTCCGGATCGCCGCAGTACGTGAGCCCGATCTCGAGGGCTACGGCGTCGAGCCCTCCGTCCGGCCCTCGGTAAAATCCGCGTGGGACTGTACCGCCTCCTCGCGCGGGTAGGAGTCCACGATCAGCGAGATCGCCTTCGACGCAGCCTCAGCCACCTCGGACTCCGAGACGCCGGCGGCGTGGAGCTCGTCACGCACCGCAGCACCGTACGCCATGCCGTCCCACTTGCACCCCGCGAGCGTGGCCTTGAGCGCGGGACGCCCCTGCCAACAGACACCGAGCGCGGCGCCCATGCCGAGCCATCCATCCTGCGCGAGTGCAAGCAACGCCTTCGTGCGCGCGGCGTGCGAGGCAGGTGCTGCGAGCGTGACAGTCTTCCCCTTGATCGTGACTTCCATCTTCCTTCTCCTTCTCGGCGCAAAACGAACAGCGCCCGCCGTACCGTAGCACGACGGGCGCTTCCCCACCTACGTCGGATCAGGTCGCCGTGATGGCGCCCAGAACCTCGAAGTTGATGGTGAAGCTGTTGGGATCGCCTTCCGCGAAGTCGATGCTGCAACGGCAGTTGTTCATGGTGAGGACGTGATCAGCGGCGTCACCGAAGTTGGTGCCCTCGATCGTGATCACGATCTGGAGCGTGTAGAGGTCAGCGTTCGCCCCGAGGGTCGAGACAGCCGAAGCCCACGCACCGTCCTTGTTCACAGCGTTCCAGATGAGGCGATCGGTCGCGTCCGCAAGATCGGTCATCTGGCAGGAGAACGATCCCGTAGCGAACATGCGGTTCGTCTTGCGGATCGAGCCGAGCTCCCCACGGTCGAGGTACTTCGTGTACTCGTACTGGCCCTGGTTGGCCGAGGACAGCGAGAGATCGCCGCTCTCGAACTGCACGGTCAGGGTCAGCGGCGAGGGAGACGTGCCATCGTTGATGACGATGGTGCCGTCCCGGAAGTTCTTGACGACGGAAGAGATGGCCATGGTCTACCTCACTGGAGCGGAAGGGTATGGACGACGCGGAAGGATATCACGCCCGTGACCCACTCTCCTGCGTCATTCGTCGTGCGCGTCGTCGTGACGAGCTGGAACTTGTAGGACGACGGCCACGTCGCGTCGAACACCATGAGCTTGTTCACCAGCGCCTGCTCTCCATCGAGGGCATCGTCGTAGGTGTCGCTCATGCTCTTGGGCGCGAGGCGCCACGAATACCGCACCTCCAGCGCAGTCTCTACGAGCGTTCCCTCGGCAGGACGCCCCCGGTACTGTCGGAGGTCCGTCGTCTCCGTGGGCGACACTGAGAAGCACTTGTGGGCGAGCGAGTCAGCATCCCGCCCGAAGTTATCGGGAGCCACTCGCGACTCTTTCCACCCCGTCAGCGTGAGGAGGCGCGTCGTCACGTCCTCGCGCAGCTGCCGGATCGTGCGTGCCGCCATCAGCGCCACCAAGCCGTAGCAGAGTACCCGCGTCCGTTCGTCCAGATCTGCGACGAGGCGCTCTTCTTCTTCGACGGGTCCACCGTGTTCTCGTCGGCCTCGTCATACGTGAAGCGGAGTTGTCCCCACGCTGCCTCGTACTGCACGCGGTAGTGTTCCGCGAGCGCCTGCCACCGCCCGCCGTCCCCGGCGCTGGTGGAATAATCGAGGAAAATTAGATGCAATGCCAGATGCAGCATGCAGTCCCGAAGCGCGCTCGGCTGGATCACGAGGTACGGTCTACGCCCCGCTGCTACGAGGCGGCTGCAAATGCTGAAGAAAGCCTCGTCGATGTACGGCTGGTACGAGGTCGCGGCTCCGAGCAGCGCCGGAAGGTCCGAGTGCCTCATCGTCAGGTCGTCTTGACTGATGCATACATAGAGGGTTCTGCGGCAGAGCGCGGCGTCGTTGCGGAAGGTGTGGGACACCCCGTCAGGCATGGTCAAAGACCACTCACACAACCAGCCCTCTCCGAGCGCCTCCGCGCTCGTCGTAGCGCCCGAGAGCGTGTACTGCGCCACCGAGGCCGGCGGGATGGTCACCGCCTGTGCAGACACCAGCGCCGATCCATCGGGACGGTAGAGCGAGAACGTGCCGGCAGTCGGGGTAGCCGTCGCGCCGGCACGGGAAGTCGGGCAGGTCAGTACCTGCGTGCGTCCACGCTCGATCGTCTCCGTCGAGCGGAACCGCGCAGTGTAGACAGTCTCCGCGAGCGACATCCCGACCTCCGTGCTTACCGGCCCTTATCGCGTTCCCGCTGATCCTGACGCTTCGCCGCATCCTGCGCCGTCTGCCGCGCCTTGTCGGCGGGCATGCCGCCGTCTCGCAGCTGACGCGCCATGCGCTCCATCGCCTCGCGGTAGCCTGCGCGCTCGCCGCTCATGCGCGGCCTCGACGCACCTTCGGCTTCGGCGCGGGCTCGGGCTCCTCACCCGGAGCAGGAGGATTGTAGAGGCGCTCCTTCGCGGAGATCATCGACTCGAGCAGCGCCTCTTCGACGGCGAGCGCATCGCGGTGGAACGGAGAGCTCGGCGCCTTCTCTCGCCACTCATCCACCTTCTTCTGCTGGCGCTCGATCTGCACGCCGATGAAGTCAGGATCTGGCAGGTCGATGTACGTCCCGACGAGAGACTTGCAGAACGCCCAATAGCCCTCCTCGTCGGACTGAATTCGGGTCTGTCCCGCCACGACCTTAGGAATCTCCCACTTCGACAGGTGGACCAGACCGGCCACGCCATCGTAGGCCACGCAGTACCCGCCCGCCTCGGCCTCCCACGGGATCACGGTCCATCCCCGGCGGCGCTTCGCCACCTCGGCGGCGTCCGTGCTGCCGTCCTTGTCCACGTTGGACACGCCCGGGTCAGCAGCCAGCACCGACAGCCACGGCACCCACTCGCCCTCGCGGAACGTCCACCGCGCAGGATGGTGGATGTACCACCATGCCGGACGCGGCTCGAGGCGCACGAGCTCCTTCATTGCCTGCGGTCGAGAGGCGGGCTGCGCGGCGAAGTTGCCGGTCCCGCTGGTGCCGAAAGTCGCTGCCATCTTGTCTCCTTCTTCGTGAGGCGAACGCAGAAGCGCCCGCCCGGTAGAGTAACCACCGAGACGGGCGCTTGTGGTTCAGCGATCAGAAGTCGCTGAGGACGCCGACGCCGCGCAGGTCATCGAGCTCGGCCACGCCGACGAAGGCAGAGCCGACGATGATCGTGCTGCCATTGCTGGCGTCACGCTCAAACTCGACAACAATCGGGCTCTGCGGCACGGTCGTGGTGGAGCCGATCACCGGGGCGGCGGTGCCGGTCGCAACGCCGATCGCGCCACGCGTGAACATCATCCCGAGGAAGTCTGCCCCGGCGTTCGCCGTCGGGACGGTGTTCGATCCGTACAGGTCCACGGAGAAGAGGGAGCCCTTGAAGCCGGGGCCCTTCGCCTCGACGCCCGCCTGAGCGCTCTGGAGGTACTGGCCGGGGCCAGTCTCGGAGCGGAGCGAGGACATGAGGTCGTTGATCTGCTGGTTGTGGAGCACGGCCACGAACTGTCCGTCGTTGGCCTGGAGCTGGAGGGCGAAGATAGCGTTGTAGAAGGTGGAGACCGAGAGGTCCACGCCCGTCGAGCCGACCGAGGTCGAGAACCCGGAGGACAGCGCGGTGAGCATGGTCGTGACGCGCTTGTTGTACGCGAGAACCATGTCCGACGCGAGGTTGTCCACCGTGACATCCATGGGGATGCCGGTCGCGGTCAGCTGCGCGAGGTCGCTGATCTGGCGGCGAAGCGCCTGACGAGCGATCGTCACGTTCGCGTTGGTGCTGGTGAGCGAGGTGTTGGAGACCGAAGCGTTCTCAGCGACCGCCGCCATCGCGTCGGCGCCCCACGACACGACAGGCACCTGCACGACGCTGGAGCCGGAGCCGTTCATGGCGCGGAGCTGCACGATCGCCGGGTGGTTGACCAGGCTGGCGGTGTCCGTCAGCTTCATCAGCACGGCCTGGTTGAGAATAGCGGCAACGCGGGCGTTGCCAGACAAACCACTGTAGTAGACTTCGTTGGCCATAGTAGCGGCCTCCTTGAGATTATCGAGGTTAGACCGCGCCTATCGCTGATGACGGGAGCTCGGCCCGAGCGCGTGCGAGGTAGTGCCTCGCACTGCCAGCCTACACATACTCCCGCTCGGGTGTCAACCCGCGCGCAAAGCCGCGAAGATCGCCTCGCGGTTGGCCTTGAACTCCTGCGGAGACAGACGCGCGATCGCCTCGGGCGTCCAGCTCTGCGGAGCGTCTGGCGCCGCCGCCACCGCAGCGCGTGCCGTCGAGGGCGCGGGCGCAGGTGCGGGCGTCGGCGCTGCCGTCGTAGTCGTCGGCGCGGCAGTGTCCGACAGGTACGCGCGCACCGCCTTCGGAAGCGCCTCCTTGTTGCCCAGCCACTCCGAGATCGAGGGACGGCCCTCGGCGGGCAGCTTGGAGTACGCGTGCTGCACGTACTCGAGTCCCTCGGCGTCCATGACACCAGCGGACATGATCTCGCGCTCGAGGCGAAGCGCCTCGCGCTCGGCCTTCGACATCGCCTTCTGCTCGTCGAGTTGCGTGCGGTACTTCTCGGCAGTCTCCGCGAGCGGCTGGAGCTCGCCCACGCGGGACTCGAGCTCCTTCACGCGCGCGACAAGCTGCCGGATGCGGGCATTCGCGCCGCCGTCATCTACAGTCGTCGTTCCTTCTTCTGCGCTCATTCTGCCTCCTTCTTGCGTTGAAGCGCGGTTTCGATCCGCGCCTGCTGTCTGACGATCTTCCGCGCCCACGTTCGGCCAGCATCGCCGCCCCATAGGAGCCACGCGATGTAGCCGGCGCTCGGGTAGCCGGGATTGCCGCGCTTCGCGGCGGGCGCCTCGAGGTCGATCTCGTGACGCGTGAAGTAGGCGAGCATGCGCTTGACCGTCTCGATCGTGAGCGTGCGTCGGTTGCCGAGGTCGCGCGCCCTGGCGACACCCACAGCCGTCCCGCCACGTCCGTACTCGGCGCGCAGTTCAAGCCCACGACGAGCAGCCGCAGCCACCGTAGCCGGCGGGCGTAGGTCGAGCTCGCCGCGCTCCTCTGCCCTCTTGAACTCGCGGTAGACCGCTGGCTCATTCCGCCGCAGGTACTCGCGCTGTGCGTCCGAGACGAACGGCACTACGCCTCCTCGGAGGCTTCGCTCTCGACTTCTCCGGGGAGCTCCGTCTCTGCCTCGACATCCTCGCCCGTGAGGTAGCCGCGCGCCTCGCGCAGAGACTCCAGCACCGCGCGCAGGATGTCCCGCTGGTCCTCGGTCACGCTGCCAGCCAGCAGTCCGTCGAGCGCCTCCTCAGAAGCGCGGAGCTCATCGACCGCCTCAGACATCGCTTCGGCATGCTCGCGCGATACGTCGGCGGCGGGCGGCGCTTCCGGCGTCTCTTGTCCTTCTTCCGCGGGAGGCGCCGCCTCTCCGCGCATGGCGCGGATCTGCGCGAGCTGCGCGACTGCATCCTGCTCGCTCAGCGAGCCGAAGAAGCGCAGCGCGTCCACGTCGCTCATCAGACCGGCAGCGCGCATCTCGAGAATGTGCTTACGCCTCGCCTCCATCTCCTGCGGAGAGAGTGGGATCTCGCGGTACAGGACCGAGTACCCGCCCTCCGGGTAGTTCGTCGGCTCGGAGTTGGCCTCCGCCCAGCGGTTGAACAGGATGGCCGAGAGTCCGACGAGCGCCTCGTCGGCGGCGCGGAACTGCATCACGTACCGGCGCTGCGCGACCCGCTTGCCCTCCTGCGAGAGACTGATCGCGTACCCGGAACGGGCAGAGCCCGACGTGCGCTGGAGCTCCGAGGGCGCGAGGCCGGCGTCCGTCGCGGCGCGGTGGGCGATCGCAGAGATCACTTCTTCCAGCTTCGACACGTCCGACCCGGCGAGGAATTGTCCAAGCATCGGCTGCGTCGTCTCACCGATCGGGTCGAACATGAGGATCGTCGCGGGATCGGTCGTGACCTCCGAGCGGCTCGCGCGGGAGCCGAGATCCACCGCATCCATGCCCGCCACCCGGACGCCCACAGCGTACCGCTGCGGGTGACTCGCGTCTCGGATGGCATGGTTGAGGTACGAGTACAGCACGCCGAGGTTCAGCGTGGCCTCGTAGAGCTCGATGTTGGCGAAGGGATCGAACAGCCGATCGCCGTAGGTGCTGGCATGGTACAGCTGCGCCGGAATGACCGGCGTCCCGTTCTGGCGGCGCCACGCTGCCGGGTAGTCGGCGCCGTCGTAGGTCGCGCCGTGGAGCTCCATGGTCAAGTTCCGCCCAAACTTCCACCCGTCGAGCGCCTCGAAGACCCGGTAGGTGGGGAACTCGGGATCACGGATGTCCCACACGTCGAACGTCCATACGTGCTTGTCCGCGATCCAGCGGAGGCGCAGCTCCCCGAACACGACGGGCACAGTCGGCTTCGCCGCGTCGGCCTCCGCGAACGTCATGTGTGGCGGGACGGGACGGTAGACGATGCGCCCGTCCACGACCTCGACGCGCATCCACATCTCTCGGAGAGCGATCGTCAGCGCCTGGAAGCGCGTCATCTGCGACCACAGTCCGCTCCGAGCGATCGACCCGGAGGAGCCGATCAGGCGATCGAGGTTCGCGCTCGGCGCGATCTGCGAGTGACGCACGTCGGGCTCGGCGTCGTAGAGCGTGGCGAGCTCGATGCTCGTCGTGCGCATCATGCACTGAGTAATGTCACCAATGCCCCACGCTGCACGGCGCACAGATCCGATCTGCTGCTCGAGGCGGGCCTCCAGCAACGGGAGCCAACGCCCCTCCATCATCGCGTAGCGGTGCCGCGTATGCTCAACGCGGCGGGCCTCGTCGGGGTTGCCCGGAGCGGGAGGCGCTGGCGTCGAAGTCGTGGAGTAGTGCATGGCGCCCCCTTATCCGAGTCGTAGGCGCTGGGGCGCGTAGGCCCTGCGCGTGATCAGCTCGCAGCCGTACCTTAGCGCGTCGAGCGTGTGCTTGTGGTTAGACGCTTCGCGCCCGTCAAACTTGCCGAGATCGTCGATCAGTCGCTTGCACCTCGGATGGACAACGAAGTCCCCGCGCAGCATGGCGCTTTGGAGGATCCGGTAGGAGTGAAACACCGAGCCGGCTGGCTTGTAGGCGGTGTTGATCCGCGCCGGCCACGATCCGATCGGGATCTTGAGCGCCTTTTCGAACGCCTGGACCAGCAGCGCGTTGCTCTTGATTGCTCCACCTCGACGGGAGATCGCCGCGCGGTCGCCTACCCATCGGTCGATCTGCTCCCAGCGCAGGCCGGCGCGCTTGATCATCGCGAGGATCTGCGCGGCGTCCTCCTCGGGCGTCGTCATGCCGTTGGAGGACACGACATCCAGCACCGTGATCCGGGGCTCATTGTCCGCCGTCCGCGTAATCGCCACCATGACGGCAGTCTGCGCGCCGCTCTCCTTCCCGTGGTCGATGCCGATACCGATCTGCGCTTCACCAGCCGGCGCCTCGTCTCGGACCATCGTCGCGGCATCGAACTGCAAGAACACGCGGCCCTCGACCCACCCGCTCTCCCACTCGCCGTGGATGCGCTGGGCGCGCTCCTGCGGCAGCACCTGCGCCTCGAGCTTGTCTATGTCGCGCTGGTGGAGGAGCGGACGCCCGCCGATCGGCGTCGTCGCCTCCACCGTGAGCGGCGTGTGGATGTCCTCGACCTCGCCCTGCTCCACCAGCTTCTTCAACCATCCGAGCGGGAGGCCGATCGGCGTCATCGTGATCGCGATCCGTCCACGCTGGCGCAGCACGCGCGCCGCGAGCTCCGACCAGATCGCTTCGGGCGGCGGTTCATCGATCAGCACGTAGTCGATCGTCGCGCCAGCGAGCGCGAGCGCGCCCTGGTTGACTGTACGGATGCGCAGCACTGAACCGTTGCGGAACCGAATGATCGGCGTGCGCCCGACGAAGCCCTTCCCGTGGACGAACGTGCAGCCTTCTTCAACACTGTCTTTCGGTAGCAGACTCCAAATCTTCTGCTGGATCGAGAGGCTTTGCTCCCACGACACGACGACGACCCACGCTTCGATCGGCGCCGCCTTGACGAGCGTGTACGGATGCGATCCGAGGCACCGCCAGATGCAGTCGGCCACACCACACCACGTCTTTCCTGCCTGGTTCCCGGCGCGGAAGAGCTTGATCTGCGATGAGCTCTGGAGGAAGCGGAGCTGAGGTGGCGTCGGCCGGTAGTAGGCGAGCGGGTCCGTGTGTGCCCGCTTGCCGAGGACGTGCGTAGCGGAGGCGAGAGCCGAGAGACTCACGCGCCACTACCCGCGAGACGCACGACCTTCCCGCCACGCCGCAGGTCGATCGCATCCTCGAGGCGCTCCAGATGCTGCGCCGGCATCGAGGCCACCGCTTGCACGATGATCCCGAGCAGCTGCTCGTCGCTCATCGAGTCGTCGGGGCTCGACGCCTTCGCGATCTCGTCGTTGAGCAGCTTCCGTGTGTCGAGGGCGCGGAGCTTCAGCGAGCCTACTGCCTGCCAGCTGCCCGCCTCGCTCGCGTCGAGGGTCGCCTGCTCGAGCTGCTCGAGCGACTGCCGCAAGTAGTCCGTGTAGGCGATCGTGTGCGTCGTCGTCGGGTCGATTGTGGCGCGGGCACCGCCGCGCCGCTTGACCGGCTTCCCTGTCCGCATGGTTCCTTCCTTCTACGTGAAGCCTAACGGGCCTTGAAGAGGGGCTTCAAGTTTCGGGCGAGAGAGAGAGGGTCGAGGGGCTATCGCG
>Ga0315902_10011482_pt1 | contig 11612 bp, 15 predicted proteins | sample LakEriMetagenome_9_FD_203523 | JGI IMG/M metagenome (GOLD analysis project Ga0315902, IMG submission 203523) | Freshwater fungal communities from buoy surface, Lake Erie, Ohio, United States - Buoy 12 MA117 | ecosystem: Environmental > Aquatic > Freshwater > Lake > Lake biofilm | place: USA... | reverse complement strand
TGTCCGTAATTACAGCAAAACGGGCTCTATTGCTTATCTTAGAAGGTAAAGCTATTGTTGTGGAAGAACATCCGCATTTAGTTGTTCGTTCTGTACGCCAGAGTTTTAAGGTTCCCGTGATGGTGGCGTTGAAAGAATTTGTAAAGAGTAGAAAAATCTTTCAGACTAAGGCATCTCTCACACAGAAAAATTTGTTTATGAGAGACAATCACACTTGTCAATATTGTGACCGCCACAAATCAGCACTTCGACCAAGAGAATTCTTGACTAGAGATCACGTAATTCCAGAATTCCTCGGTGGAAAAACTTCGTGGGATAATTTGGTGACCGCGTGTTCAACGTGTAATAATAAGAAAGCTAATTATCGTTTAGAAGATACAACAATGCGGCTCTTGAAACTTCCCGTCGCTCCTACTATATTTGAATTGTGGATGAAACACAATCAACGACGATATCAAATGTCTCATCCACTAGTACAAGTAGCATAAACAATTTTACAAAAAGGTTATTATGTTTAATATCGAAAACACCGAAGAAAAAATCCAAGAAGATTATAATAAATTTATGGAATACATCAACGCTGATCCACGAGCGGAACAGCTAAATAAGATGTATGACGTTCTTCGTGACGAACTTATGGTCGCTCCTGCTTCTGGTAAGGTGTTTTTCCATAATGCATTTCCAGGCGGATATCTCGATCATATTCTTCGAGTTACCGAACTTTCCCTAAAAATTGCTGGAATGTATAAAGCGGCTGAGGGTTCTATTGAGTTTACTAAACAGGAACTTATTTTTGCGGCCCTCCACCACGACCTCGGTAAACTTGGTACCGAAGATGGTCCATATTACGTTGAGCAAGACTCCGATTGGCATCGTAAACGTGGTGAACTGTATCGACAGAACGAAAACATCCAGTATTTCAAGGCACCCGAGCGTGGATTGTTCATGCTTCAGAAGTATGGCGTTCAAGTTACAATGAATGAATGGCTTGGTATTAAATTGTCCGATGGTATTTACGACGAAGGTAATAAGTCATATCTCGTAAATTATGCCCCATATGCAATGAAAACCAACATTCACAAGATTGTACATTGGGCTGACCATATGGCTAGTTCCGTTGAAAATGATAAGAGTAGATTTTAATTAAAATAAAGTCTGACATATATTTATATGTGTAGAACGCCTAACGGGTTCTACAAGCCATTGTCCACTATCGGAAATGGTAACTCACAATACGGAGAAGTATTATGACAAGATGGACAGTACAACGTGTGCCACGCAGTGTTATTGAAAAGGAAATCGAATTCAACCGAGACAATCTGTTGAACACATTCGATAGGTTTTTTGATGAAACCTTCCGTGGGCAATTCCCAGATTTTCACAAGACATTTGGAATTGACCCGTTTAGTAAGGCAGCTTATCCAAAGGTTAATGTAATATCGCTTGACGATAAAATTGAAATTGAAGCGGAAATTGCCGGATATAGCAAAGACGATGTTTCCGTTGAAGTCGAAAATGAAGTACTAAGTATTGTTGGAAAGGCATCTCAATTGAACGAGCAAACTGATAAATCCGTTTATCTACTTCGAGAACTTAAGCGTAGTTCTTTCTCACGGTCCTTTAGGCTCGATGATCAATTGGATACCGACAATATTGAAGCCACGTTTAAGGACGGCTTGCTTACACTAGTTATTCCGCGGAAAAAGCCAGTCGAACCAGAAGCGAAGGTAAGAAAGGTTACGATTAAGTAAACCTTAAACAAATGGAGGTTTAAGATGTGTGGATGTATAAGTTGCAGTTGCAGCATTTGTAGTTGTAATCCTACTACCACCCACGTAACTGATTGAAGGAGGTGATCCTAACAGTTACGTTTCGAATCTGAAACCCTAAATTGGAGAATATCACACGGCTGAGGGGTTACATACTTCTCAGTCGTGTTTTTTATAGGAAACAAATATGAATACACGAAACTCTTTAATTGCCATTACTTCATTAACCGCAACATTTGTCGCACTTTGTGCTGCGGTGTTTTCGGTCACGGGTATTGCTAAGCTGTTTGCCGGAGCAGCATTAAGTGCTGCTATTATGGCATCGGCATTAGAACTTGGTAAGATAGTAAGTATTTCGTTCTTGTATCAATACTGGAAGGAGATACCAAGAGCATTAAAAAGTTATTTGTCTGTTGCGGCAGTTGTCTTAATGATTATTACGTCGGCAGGTATCTACGGATATCTGTCGTCAGCGTATGCAAAAGTTGCCGCTACACCATTACAATTAAGTGCGGATATCCAAGCTACATCTGGTCGTATCGGAAGTATTGAACAAGATATCAAACGTAAAGAGGATAGACTAAATCAGTTAATCTCTTTACGAGCACAACAAGAGACTCGGTTAGACCAACTAGTGTCACGGTCAACTACGGGAAATAATACTACTATTCGTTCTGCTCAATCTGCCTTGACTGCCGCAGATAGAAACGTAACAACAATACAAAATGAAATATCAAAACTGTCGGAACAAAGAGACAGTCTCCGCGGTATTACTATTGGAAAGCAAGTAGAAATTGAAACAAACGGTGACATTGGTACGTTCGTATATATCGCAAAGATGTTTGGTGTTCCACTTGACGTTGTAGTAAAGTGGTTTACACTTATCATCGTATTAGTGTTTGACCCACTCGCTGTAGCGTTGGTTATCGCGGTGAACTTCCTGTTAAAAAACAAAACAGAAGAAAAAACATTGATTAACAATATAGAAAATAAAAATATTATTGTAAGTGACGAGGCATTTGATAAAATACAAGAGTTAATAGAAAACCCACCAGAACCAACTGAGGCACTTAAACAACTATTAAATAAAGAAGATATAATAGAACATAAAGAAGAGTCGGCATCATCCGAACCATACCAAGTCTACGTCAATAGACAAATTCCAGGAAATGACCCGCAATACTATTTGCGAGGGGATTTTGATTGGACCAATAGAGCTATGTGGGAACACGATCCTATAGCAGTAGAATACTACGATACTCGTATTAAACCACGTTTAAAAAAGACTTGACACACGATAGATAGGTAGGTATATTTAAGACATCCTAATCTACAGGTTACTTTTATGCCACACAATGTCGGTTATTGCTGTATCAATACAACTCTACAGAAGCAAAAAATCACAACAGGCCGCGGCATGCGCCAAGCTACGTTCAAGCAGAAAGGACTTAAGTATGCATCTGAACTATCATTGGCAAACGCTCGTGACCTGTTGTCTATTTTGATGTGGAATGCAGACAACGGAGTTAAAGTATTCCGTATGGGTTCTGGCATTTTTCCGTGGGGTACCGAATATAAAGCGACACATCTACCCGATTATTTTGAAATCGTGAGCACCCTACAGATGTGCGGTAATTTTGCCAAAGCTACAGGCCAACGTATTACTGCCCATCCCGATCACTTTGTAAAACTCGGTTCCGACAAAGAAAAAGTTGTGCAAAATTCTATTAAAGATCTAGAATTGCACGCTGAAGTATTTGACTATATGGGGCTTGACAAGACACCATATGCCGCAATGAACATTCACGTTGGTATGAACTTCTCAGAACAAACTGCTGACCGATGGGTTAAAAATTTCAAACGACTGTCGCAGAGTTGTCAGTCTCGTATGGTTGTTGAAAACGATGACAAGGAATCTGGCTTTTCCGTTCTTCAATTGTTTGCTAACATTTATTCGGAAGTAGGTACACCAATTACCTTTGATTATTTCCATCACCAGTTTCACCAAGATGGACTGACGGCACAAGAAGCTGCTGAACTCGCGGCTGGTACGTGGCCGGAAGGTATCACTCCACTCTTTCATTATAGCGAGAGTAAGAATATAAATGAAAATGTTAAAGGCAATCCTCGCGCTCACGCTGATTATGTGTTTTCTCGTATTGACGATTTTGGACTCACGATTGATGTTGACCTCGAAGCGAAAGCTAAAGAACTTGCACTCTTCGAATACCGAAAACTTGTATGAGAACAATACTTGACATCATATCTGCAATAGTGTATATTACTATATCACTACTAATTGTTGTAGTGTTGAGTGCTATATTTTTAATATTTGCGCTTAAGGTTCTTATTCAAGAAGTAATTAAATACTTTATCCGTAAACTCAAATGACTCCACTTATTTCATTTGCTATCACCACACACAATGAAGGTGAATACGTGCAAGAGTTGTTAAACCAACTCATTCCGTACTGCGAAAAGGTTAATGGTGAAGCAGAAATTGTTATAGTTGACGATTTCTCCACAGACGAATTTACATTATCTATTTTAAACGGATATGAAGCAGTTGGGAGTATACAACTATATCAACATCATTTAAATAATGACTTTGCGACTCACAAGAATTTTCTAAATTCTAAGTGTACAGGCGAGTACATTTTTCAGATAGATGCTGATGAAACATTACATAGTAATTTGTTGACATACTTGATTGATGTAGTGGATAATAATAAGAACATTGACTTGTTTTTCGTCCCCAGAATTAACATTGTAAACGGATTAACAGAAGATGATGTGCGTAAATGGGGATGGCAAGTAAACGAATTAGGGTGGGTGATGTTCCCAGATTACCAAACTCGATTGTATAAAAATTCTGAAACTATTAAGTGGGAAGGAAAGGTTCACGAACGAATTGTTGGCCATAAGACACAAGCCCCCTTTCCTGCAGAAGAAGAATGGGCACTTCGTCACATAAAAGAAATTAATCGCCAACGGGAGCAAAATAAGTTATATGAAACCATTCAACGATAAAACTGCGTTAACATACGATGACATTCAACTTGTCCCCGCGTATTCAGATATTGAATCACGCCAAAGTATCGATTTAACAACTCAGTTAACCAAACGTTATAAAATAAAAATTCCTCTTATTGCATCACCAATGGATACTGTCTGTGATGCAGAAATGGCTATTGCTATGGCAAAGTTGGGTGGTGTTGGATGTCTACATAGATTTATGTCGGTAACTGAGCAACTCACAGAAGCCCTTCATATTGTAGATAAAGTAAAAACGTCAGATATGTATAGCTTATGGGATCACGCCGAAATCCCTATTATGGCCGCAGTTGGGGCAAATGGTGACTATTTAGAACGAGCACAATCGCTGGTAAAGGTTGGAGTTAATGTTATCTTAGTAGATGTGGCCCACGGTCACCATATGTTTGTAAAAAAGGCAATAGAAGAGTTGAAAACGCACCTTCCGTCTCATGTTGACGTTATTGCAGGAAACATAGCCACAGCAAAGGCAGCACAAGACTTGACAAATTGGGGAGCAGACGCTATTCGAGTAGGGATTGGTGGGGGCTCATTGTGTACCACTAGAATCAAAACGGGTTTTGGTGTACCTAATGTTACTTCTCTTCAGGAATGTTTTGAAAACTCATCGGTTCCTATTATTGCTTGCGGTGGTATCCGCAGTAGCGGTGATATTGCAAAAGCACTTGCAGTCGGAGCTGATTCGGTTATTCTTGGTTCACTTCTCGCAGGAACAAAAGAAGCGCCGGGAGCTATTCTAGAAAAATCTAATGGGTTATATAAGCGGTATAGAGGTGCGGCATCTTTGGAGACAAAGAGTATTCACAAGCAGTCTACACGAAACGTAGAAGGTGAATCTACTGTTGTTCCGTTTAAGGGAAGTGTGAAGTTTATTGTGGAAGGATTACTTGATGGGTTAAAGTCAGCTCTGTCTTACGCTGGAGCAAATAACCTCACCGAGTTTAACCCAGACTATGTGGTAGTTTCTCAAGCAGGTATTAATGAGGCTCGGCCACATCTACTATTTCTTTAAACTAGGAGTAAAATATGAAACATCGTATAGCTATAACCATATTACTTGCGTTAGCCGTAATGGGGTTTCAAAATACAACTATTAAGCGATTTGAACATCTACCGTTGTCAGAACCAACGCCAGTAGAATTGTTTATGGACCGTGTATCTCAGATGGAAAGTGGTGGAAATCACACAATTGTGAATCAATACGGAATGTTGGGCAAGTACCAATTTAGTATGCCAGCAATACGAGCCGTAGGCATCCGAGTATCTCGTTCCGAGTTTCTTCGTGATCCAGAACTACAAGACACTGCTATGGTACGTCTTATGAAGCTCCACGAACAAATTCTTGAACCATATATTAACCGATATGATGGAAAGACTATCAAAGGAATTCGAATTACCCGAGCTGGAATTATAGCTGGGGCACACTTTGCTGGAGCACAAGGTGTCAAAAATTTCTTTATTACAAACTCTCGTACCGGTTCGGTTGATGGAAACGGCACAACACTGCGATATTATATGTCGAAGTTTAGTGACTTCTATCTACCACAAATTACAACACTATGACAATCCTACTTATAGTATCAGCAGTAATCAATATAATTTTTATATTTAGCACAATTAATATCTTACGAAAAGTAGAAGTGTATGAAGATACCATTCAACAATTCTATTCGGCATTAAGTATTACCTTACACAATATGCGAGCAATCGATGAACGGCAAATGTTTGAAAATGACGACGAAGTGGGTGTGACATTTCAAAATTTGACGGACATAGTAAATGAGCTCCGTCCACTTTTATATGAGAAGCCAAATGAATCCACCCGAAGAACAAGTACCGAAACAGAGTAAAATGTACTTTAACTCCGATACGGAGAAAGCAATTATACAATACAACAAATCTGTTGATGAGTTTGAGCGGGAAGTAATATTCCGACAACGTATTTACCCAGCTTTCAATAAGTTGGCAGAAAACATTATCAATCGGTTCAAGTTTCCATATATCGATGAACACTTCGAAGATATTAAAAATCAAGTAGTTTCCTTTTTAGTACTGAATCTCCATAAATTTACGGAAGATAAAGGTAAGGCTTTCTCATACTTCTCAGTTGTGGCTAAGAATTATTTAATTTTACATAATAATAATGCGTACCGCGAAGGTCTTCGTTCATCGTATCTTTCTGATTCGACGAGCGAGGACTCTTTCGTTTTAGAAGAAGTATTAACAACTTCGCTGGAGTCGGAAACGTCTAGAAGTGATGCACGAGACTTCATTAATCTGCTCGTTCAGTATTGGGACTTCAATCTCACGAAAATTTTTAAGAAAAGAAAGGACATAGAAATTGCTAATGCGGTCGTGGAATTGTTGAGACGGTCAAATTCTATAGAAAATTTCAACAAAAAAGCATTATATCTGTTAATTCGTGAAATGACAAACCATAAAACCGTCCACATCACAAAGGTCATCAATAAGATGAAAGTGCATGTATTACAGCAAATGAAGGAATACCGTCGCACGGGTCATTTATCTGACCCGTCCATGCATTTCGTTTATAAGCACGAAGAATAACTATTTATAGTATAGACCTATTCCTCGGATACTAGTTTATGACATTTAATAGCGTTATTTTTGACGGAAAAACCCTATCCGATTTGTTTTCTGATGTGTATAAAAACACAGAGGCTAAACGTGCGCAAATTAATCAGTTTGTCGCAAGTATGGTAAAACTTATACGAACACCAGAAGATGCGGCCGTAATGGGACCGGTTATAAAAGATTTTTTAGAAGTAAATGTAAAGAACGACGAACACATTGTCCGATTGGTACAAATAGCACAACGCTTGGTCACAGTTAATACTAAATCTACCGATACTCAACTATTAAGTGATGAAGAAAAAAACCAATTGTTAAGTAACATAAAATCAGATTTCGAAGCGGTTATCGCTGAACAAGATGATATAGAAAGTACTATATCTCGGATGAAATCGTAATGCCTAGCGATCAAGTTGTTTATCGACCGAAACCGTCTGGTGTACTTGCGGTTAGTGGTGCAACTGAATCCGCTACGTCGGTATCAGATGCATTTTACCACGCATTAGTTGTCGATGTCATCGTTGATCACAATCATCCAGAATACGCTAAAAAAGATGGATTTAATGTCGGTGATATTAAATTTAGAGGATTTTCTAGAGACAATACTCTAGAGTTTGAACAACTTGATTGGGCATCTCCAATGGACTTTGAGATAAAGCAGATGCCGCTTGTTGGTGAAACAGTACTACTATATAAAGTACTTAGCAAATTTTATTACTATAGAAAAGTACCGATAACACATAGAATACAAGAAAGTGGTATGTTGAAGGTAGACGAACTACTCGACCAACGTCGCGTAAACAGTCTATCTTCTGCCGCTGCTGGTGGGGAAGAAGTTGATGCTACTCCACATAAATTTGGCTCATACTGGCTACCAGACATACGGGTTCGTCCTATTAAACATTTTGAGGGAGATACCGTAATTGAAGGACGTATGGGACACACCATGCGGTTTGGTTCAAGTCAAATGGACCCAGCAACAGACAGTATGGCTCCTAATATTATACTTCGTACCGGACAAGCTAAAGATATTCAAGATAAAGAAGCAACTAAACCAAAATACTTTGGATTAATTTTAGAAGATGTTAATGAAGACGCGTCAACAATTTGGATGACCTCAAATCAAAACATTCCGTTTATTCCAGCAACGATTGACACCAAATCATTTTACCGTTCTATTCAAAACCCGCCTGGTAAATTTGATAATGCTACTGTGTTAGGTAACTCTGACAGAGTTATTCTTAACGCTAAAAAAACACACGTTATGTTGTTTGCTAATGAAGAAATTTACCTAAATAGTTTTGGTAGAATTAGTTTAGATACCGATGATCTTATTTTTATGACGGCACATAAAGATATTAGTCAACGTGCGTCACGAAATATTGATCACGTTGCCGATAAAAATTATGTTATTAACGCTGGTAAACATATGTTAGTATCTGTTATGGATAGTGTGTCTATTGTATCTAAAAAAATATATGTTGGTAGTGAAAAAGATGAGACGGAACCCATTGTGTGTGGACAGCTATTAGCAAAATGGTTAAATGACTTTCTTAAAGCACATCTTGATCCACCATTTCACGTTATTACTCCAATGGGACCAGCTCCACTACATCCCCAAGTTAGAAAAGGGTTAATTGCAGTACAAAAACGACTAAATGGTATGATAGATGCTGAATTCAATAGTAGAGATAATTGGACAATGTTTAAAAATGAAGGTCCAGTTATCGAATTAAACGGGTTCTCGGAAGGAAAGCAGTTTGAATCAGAAAACAACAAATGGGTACTATCAGATAAGTCATACTATAAGATTGAACCTAACGTAAACATAGATTATTAATATGCCAGCAAATAAACTTCCTGTCGTTAAAGACCCAGAGTTAGACAAGCGCCGGCCGGAGGCAAAGTCGCATGATACAAAGTGCGAATCGGAACGAAAAGAACTTGAAGAAAAAGAAAAAACAAGTAAAAGTGAAGCAAAGAAAAAAGAATTTACTGATAAGGCGTTGGGTGGAAAAATTGCTAATTTTAAAGCAATGTGTGCTGAAATTAAATCGGTAGCCGCTGAACGTAATAGTAAAAGTGTAGCAAATATTAAAAAAGGTGCAATTGTATTTGAATATCCAATGAAACCTTCGTCACGCGGAAAGGCGCCACCACCAGATATTCCAACAAATAGTTAAGAACTACAAAACAGAGTTGAGGAGAAGTGTATGGACAAACAATTACTAAAAGCATACATTAGAACAATCGTAGAAGAAGAAGTAAAACGCATACTTCCAGAACTATTGTCTGAAGCAGTTCGAGAAGTTAAGAAGGCTACTAGCATTAACGAAGCAGCACCAGCTCAACAGAAACCAAAAATTGATAGGGGTCGCTTAGCTGAACTTATGGGAATTTCTTACGATAGAGAAAACGCTACAATAACAGCAAATACATCAAATATGTTGACGACTGTTGATGCTGCTGGAAATCGTGTACAAGTCCCAGCTAGTTCTGTACCACCAGAAGTCGTCAATGCTATCACTAAAGACTATTCTCAATTAATGAAGAAGATGAAGCTAACCTGAGATAAATTATGGCACAGGCAATCGGCATAACACTACCGTTACAACTAGGAAACACAGGTTATTTTGAACAATCCTTCGATACTTTGACGCAAGTTAAATCAAATTTTATTAATTTGATACTTACTAGAAAGGGGGAAAGAGTACATCAACCTGAGTTTGGTTGTTGTATTCACGACTATTTATTTGAACAACTTACTCCTGAAAATATTGAAGGAGCAAAACAATGTGTTTTAGATGCGGTAGAGTTGTGGATGCCGTTTTTAGAATTAGGTAGACTTGAACTACAAGATACACCCAATGATATAGATCAAAACAAGTTACAGTTATACGTTGGGTATCGTTTAAGAACTAATCCTAACATTCGTGATACCATAATCTTAACGTTCTAGTTGGAGAACTTACATGGCAGTGTCACAGTCGATTACTAAAAAATTTATACCAAATACGAAAGATGTAAGTTATCTATCAACGAATTTCCCAGAATTTCGTCAGAATCTTATAGAATTTTCTAAAACATACTTTCCAAATTCTTATAATGATTTTAATGAAGCATCTCCTGGTATGATGTTTATGGAAATGGCAGCATACGTGGGTGACGTTTTATCATTTTATATTGACAATAGATTTAGAGAAAATCTATTGTTATTTGCACAAGAACGACAAAATATTATAGCAATTTCTCAAGCGCTGGGATATAAACCAAGACTAACAGCAGCCGCAACTGTTAAGGCTAGAATCTTTCAAGTAGTTCCAGCGTTAGACGTAGTTAACAACTACGATCCAGATCAAAAATTCTTTTTACGAGTATTGGTTAATTCTAAGTTTTCAACCAATACTGCTCCATTAAAAACATTTGCATCAATTGAAGATGTAGATTTCAATGACCCAACAGATAGAGAAATTCGAGTTCTTACACGAAATCCAGCAAATGGCGTACCAACAAGTTATGTGGTATCAAAGCCAATTAAATTAATTTCTGCAGAAGTAAAAACGGCTACATTTACTTTTGGTAGTCCAGAGAAGTTTACAAGAATAGAACTTCCAGACAGTAACGTAATTAATATTGTTAGTATTGTAGATTCAGACAACAATACTTGGTACGAGGTTGACTATCTAGGCCAAGATCTTGTAATAGAAGAGCGTGAAATTTTACCTCGTACTGCTACTGGTGTGTTAGATACTACATCAATTTCAACTGGAGCAGAACTGCCAGCAAAACTTATACAGTTTAAAAGAAAACCACGAAGATTTACTACACGAATTAATAGTAACTTAAAACTTGAACTGTGGTTTGGTTCTGGCGTAGACACAACAGACGAAGATATTGTTACCCTCAATAATACGCAACTTGCAAATTCTAAATACAACCAGCGAGTTGCCAATAACGCACTTGACCCATCAGATTTCTTAGACACCGATACATTTGGACTAGCTCCAGCAAATACAACATTAACAGTAACGTATACTACTGGCGGTGGTATTGAGTCAAACGTTCCTTCAAATACTATTACAAATGCTGATTTGGTTTTAGTATCAAATCGGGCTCAAGATTACGCTGCAGCTGAACAAAACTTATTTGCACAAACGGTAAGTAGTGTTGGAATCAATAACGACGAACCGGCGACCGG
>Ga0315902_10011481_pt1 | contig 11613 bp, 5 predicted proteins | sample LakEriMetagenome_9_FD_203523 | JGI IMG/M metagenome (GOLD analysis project Ga0315902, IMG submission 203523) | Freshwater fungal communities from buoy surface, Lake Erie, Ohio, United States - Buoy 12 MA117 | ecosystem: Environmental > Aquatic > Freshwater > Lake > Lake biofilm | place: USA... | reverse complement strand
GCTTAAGATCAAAGAAGCGGTGACCTTCGTATGGAAGTTCTTTGAAACGCTCATCCATGATAGCATTGATAACCGCATCCTTACTGGCAAATGTTTCATTCACATAGCCGGTGATACGAGCTGCACGCAGTGTGTTCAGATCACTTTCAGCACTGTTAGCACCAGATACTCTGTTTTGTTCAGCACGTGCTTCGGCACGGATGAGGAACATTTCAGCTGAACGGAACACTTTACCGTTGTTCACGTTTTCGTTGGTGGTGGCAAGACCAGTACCCCAGTACTTAAATACCAAACGTGACTGACGGGCTGCTGCAGTCAGCAGGGGCTCATCACGCAGGTAAGAAGAAAAACGGATATCATTAACCTGATCGTAACTGTTCCACAATTTGTTGGAAGGCCTCCAGGTTACTACACCAATATTGCTTGTGTTTGCAGAAACGCCCCGGAAAATACTTCCAATACGGCCACCTACCTGTGTGGTACGAATTAATCGCATCACAACTTCATTGGTGTTGGCATCGGTCCAGATACCACTGAATGAAGCACGTGGAGAAAGAGGAACTGCGTTAATTACGGCAGTAGCAAAGGCTTCAGCATTGGCCCAGTCGCGCTGGTACAAGGCAATACGTGCATGCAGTGCATTGGCAGCAGCTACAGTAGCCCTGTTCAGATCCACCAGGTTGTTGGGCAGCAGGTTCTTCGCTTCAATAATATCAGCATTCAGCTTCTGGAAATAGGGTCCCATTTTAATACGGGCCTGGGGCGCAATGGTAGAACTTTCCATATAAGGCATGGCCAGTCCTTCCGGATCGTAGTTGGCGCAATAATAACGGAAGAGTTCAAAATGAGCATAGGCTCTCAGGAACAAGGCTTCACCACGGAGTACACGACGTTTTACCTCATCGCCCACCCTTGTTGAGTCAGCACCGGGAAGGGCAGCCAGTGCCACATTCACCCGGTTGATGATGGTATAATTAGGGTTAATAGCGGTATAACTGTCACGGATACCAACATCTGTGGAACCATATTGCCATTCATGCGTTGTTTGCGCATTATAGAATTCACCAGCTGTTGCCACTTCATCAGAGAAAACAGCATTGAGCTGAATGTTCATTTCCACGCCCAAACCGGAATAAGCACCAATGATCGCCTGTTCCACAAAGGTAACAGTACCAAGGGCCGTTTCACCTGCAATGGCATCGGTTTCCTTGATTTCCAGCAGCTTCTTACAGGAAGAGGCAGCGCCCACCACCAGAAGCAGGGAAAACAGGTATGCAATTTTTTTCATTTTCATAATATTCAACATTTGAAGTTCAATTAAAAGTTTATGTCAATACCCACCACCACAGCACGGGGGTTGGGGAACTCCTGCAAGCTGATGTTGTTATCATCTTCAGGATCCAGACCACGCCATGGGCTCCAGATGAACAGGTTTTGCGCCTGTACATAGAGGCGGGCACCCTTGATCAAACGGGTTCCGTCTGCATTGATCTGTGGAATCTGGTAGTTCATATTCAAAGCTCTGAAACGCAGGAACTTCGCATCCTGAATATCAGCGGCAGTGAACTGACGGTCAAACAAAGGAGAAGCGTAGTACTTCACATCGCCCGGCTTTTGCCATTGCTCAGTCAGGAGAATGCGGTTTTGATTCACTGCATTAGCAAAGCCGGCTGTACCACGGGTGGTCCAGCTTTCCACGTTGTTATAGCGGTATACCTCAAACTGATAAGAGAAAAGAGCGCTCATACTGAATCGCTTGTATCGGAAATCGAGTGTAAAGCCACCAATGTGCTTGGGCAACCAGGTTCCGAACTTATGGAACAAACCGGCCCGACCAAAATCCGTAGTTGTTTTACCATCTGCAGTCTCGTATAAAGGAGCACCCGTGGCAGGATCTGCACCCAGGTAATTCTGAGAATAGTGGGTACCAAAAGGCAAGCCTTCTTTAATGATACCGGTACCGGAAGGATATTCATTTACCTGGCCCAGATCCAGAATTTCATTCTTGTTGATGTTGTGGTTCCAGCTCAGGGTAACGTCAACGTCCTTAGTCTTTACAAGGTCGCCGCTGATAGAGATCTCAATACCCTTGTTCTCCATAGAACCGGCATTCACCTGCAAGCTACCGCCTCCAAATCCAGAAGGTGCAGGAAGCTGCTGCTGCACAAACAAGTCGCGGGTAATGTTACGGTAAAGATCCACTGTTACACGCAGCCTGTTTTTCAACATAGCCATATCCACGCCAATGTTTGTTTTTTCCACGTATTCCATGCGCAGGTCGTTATTAGCAACGGTAGGCACAATACCTGTGATGGTTGAACCTGCAAATCCAGTGGTGGGGTTGAAGGCCGGCTGTTGTGCTGCCAGGTAGTTGGGTATACTATAGATACCACCACCAGAAATACCATAGCTGCCGCCGGGGATAGAGTTAATATCCGGAACCTTACCATAGCTGGCACGGATCTTCAGATCAGTGAAAATGTTCTGCTTGTCCATGAAGCCTTCTTTAATCACATCCCAGATGGCACCCACAGAATAGGTGGTGATTTCATCATTGGCTTCATTCAAAATACGGGATGTACCATCACGACGGATGTTGGCTGTTAAGGTATACTTATTGTTGTAGGTATAACGACCGGTTCCGAAATAGGAACGGATACCAAAGCCGGAACGGGCACTACCCACATTTTGTACAGTAGTGGTTCCACTGTTGGGCAACGCACCGGCGCCCTGGGTGGTACCAAACAGACGGGGATCTAACAAAAATGCATTAAATCCGAAACCTTTGCTCCACGCACGGATTGCCTCAAAATACGCACCTACTTCCACATCATGCTTGTCGCCGAACTTATTGGCAAACACCAATGAGGATGTATTGATCAACTGTGTACGGGAACGGAAAATTTCAGTGCCCACACCTGACTGGAACGTTTGAAGCGAACCAATGAAAGAATTGGGGTTAACATAACGCTCACTCCAATCGAGTGCATTATCTATACCACCAACATTCTTAAATGTTAAGGTAGGCAAGATTTTATAGGCAATGGTCAAACCTGAGTTGATTTTCAACTGACGCTCCTGCCATTGCGTATTATCCATACCCTCAAGAATGTTTCCGATTACACGCGGGTTTGCATTGGTGTGTGCTCCGAAAACAATAGAACCATCGGGGCGATATGGATTCTCATATGGCTTCGCACGCCAAACAATCTGGAAGGGGTTGCGAACTGAGTTTCCATACCAGCTACCTTCGTTCCAGCTCGTTCTGGAGAAGCCCACCAGGTTGTTCCAGGTGATGGAAAGTTTACCAATAGTATTGTCCATATTGAAACGGGCTGTATAACGCTTGAGGTTTGACTTAAGGTCCACACCGTCCTGGTTGAAGGTACCCAGTGAAAGGAAATAACGGGTAACATTGTTACCACCGCTAACGTTCATTTCATGTGTCTGGGAAATACCCTGGCGGAAAAGAATGTTATAGTAATCAGTTTTGATATTGCGGAAGCTGTCGAGTAAACGGTCACGACGGGCCTGCTCCGCTGCAGTGGCAGTGGCATAGGAAGGATTCTTTTTAGAATACAACCAACCCGGACCGGCAACCGAATTACCGGCAATCAAACCCATCTGCTCTTCGTACAGCAGTGCTTCTTCGGTATTCATCATATCGAAACGGTTGGGATTGGGAGCCTGTGTAAAACCAACCTGGGAGCGGAAGGTGAAGTTGGCCTGGCCAGCTTTACCACGCTTGGTTGTAATAACGATTACACCACGACCACCGCGAGAACCATATAAGGCAGATGCAGCACCATCTTTCAAAACCGTAATGGTTTCGAAATCGTTGGGGTTAATGGTAGCCATATCACTGGCCGGCATGGGCACCCCATCGACGATATAAAGTGGTTGAGCAAAAGCAGAACCAATGGAAGATACCCCACGGATCTGTACGTTGGCACTGGCACCAGGCTGACCGGAACCGGAGTTTACAAACATACCGGGAACACGACCCTGCAGCGCCTGGTCAAAGGCACCTACAGGAACCATATCCACCGTTTTTGCTGCACTTAACGTAGAAGCAGCACCGGCAAACTGGCCTTTCTTTTCACGGGTGTAACCGGTTACAACCACTTCCTGGAGTGATTTCTCGGTGCTGGTAAGCGCTACACTAATAGCAGAACGGCCACTGATTGCCTGCTCTACCGTTTGAAAGTTAACAAATGAAAATACCAGTGTGCGGGCGCTGGCAGGCACACTCAAACGATAGGATCCATCGTTTCCGGTAACCGTACCAATTGTAGTGCCCTTCACTGTAACAGATACACCAGCAAGCGGTGCTCCGTCCTTGTCATCAGTTACCTTACCGGTAACTGTTTTGTCCTGCGCAAACAGCTGTATGCAGCCGAATAATAACGCAAAAACAACAGAGAACAGTTTTCTCATACTCATTTTGTTTTTTAAATAATTAGGTTTTCAGATCAGGTGTATTTCCAGAAAGGAAGCAACTAAGAATTTCCAAAGCACAAGTATGCTTGTGCAAGCATACGAATGTAGGGCAATTTGTTAAGATTACGTTTAAGAAAAGACAACAAAATGTAAAAATAGCTGCACAGCCCGGCTATTCTTTTTGGCGAACCCTCCCCTTTATTTGTTTTTATCACTGCTGGTTGTATGAAGCAGTACCGGCAGTAAAATAAGGTTGGTAACCATCGCTACCAGTAATGTCAGGGAAGTCAGCCAGCCAAGCGCCTGTGTTCCGCCAAAATTGGAAAAACAGAAAATGATAAAGCCGGCGACCAGCACCAGGGAGGTATAAATGATACTGATACCCGTCTGGCGGATCGTTTGCTTGACCGTAGGGATAACCCGGTTGTCGTAGTTGGGCAGCTCCTGTTTATAGTTGATCAGGAAACGGATGGTCACATCAATGGCAATTCCGAGTGCCACGCTGAACACCAGCACGGTACTGGGTTTCAGCGGAACCCCCACCCAGCCCATGGTACCGGCTGTAATCATCAACGGCACCACGTTCGGCACAAGGGAACAAAACAGGATACGAGCCGACCGGAATAAATACAGCATGGTTAGTGCAATGAGCAGAAAAGCCCAGAAGATACTTTCTTTCAACCCGTTGATGATAAAGCGGCTGCCTTCCAGGAAGGTGACACTGGTACCCGTAAGCATGACGTCGGCTTTACGTATCAGCCGTGATGAATCAATATCCTTTGGGGCAATGGTTCCCGCAGCCAGCTCACGGGCATATTCCAGGCTGTCGCGGTTGAAAATTTCTTCGGCCCGCTGTTCCACCACCGCCAGAATTTTGGGAAGGCTGTCGCTGCCCACATCTGCCATATTGATGCTGATACGTGCCCGCTGACGGGTACTGTCCATAAAGCTGGCAACGAGTTTGCTGAAGTTGTTGTTCCGGGACGCGCTATCCCCTTTGGACTGCAGGTAGGAAGCGAGAAACGCAAGGTCAAACTCAGTGGGAAGCGCATACATGCTGGTATCACCTTCATAATAAGCCTGGCGTGCAAACTTCAACCCCTCCGTTACTGCGAGGGAGCGACCCATTTCCGGCCTTTCAGAAAGAAACTGAATCAGTGAATCGATACGCTGCAGGTTGCTTAACTGGCGTGTAACTCCCTGCTTACGCTTCGTGTCCACAATAATCTCCAGTGGCATTACACCGGCAAAATGCTTTTCAAAAAATTTCAGATCGGTGTATAATACATCCCTGCGGGGTAAATCATCCACGATATATCCCACACTTTTCAGGCGCAAGATACCTGCCAGTGAGAACAGGATCAGGACGGTTGTAATACCATAAATGTATTTTGGATGGCGGAACACCCAGCTTTCGATGCGCATCAGCAGCCGGTTGAGCCACACATTCTCCAGGTAACGGATATGCCTCTTTTTGGGAGCAGGCATATAACTGAGCACCATAGGAATAAACACAAAAGAAAGCACAAACAGCACCATGATATTGATGCCGGCCACCACTCCGAACTCTTTGAGGATGGCACTCTTGGTAAGTGCGAAAACAGCAAAGCCGATGGCCGCTGCAATATTGCAGAACAGGGTCACAATTCCCATACGGCCCACCATACTGATGAGCGCCCGGTTTTTGTTACCACTTTTTTTAAACTCCGTATGAAACTTGTTGAGAAAATAAATACAGTTCGGAATGCCTATTACAACGATCAGGGGAGGAATCAGGGCATTCAGCAAGGTGATCTTATAACCAAACAACACCATGGTGGCCAGGCTCCAGATCACACCCATCACCACCACCACCATACTCAGCAGGGTGGCGCTGAAGGAACGGAAAAACAGCAGGAGGATAAAGGCCGACAACAGGACCGATCCCAGCAGAAATAACTTCATTTCATCGGCAATACGGGTACTCATAACCGTACGAACCAAAGGCAATCCACTCAGGTGCACATCTGTTTTATGCAGTATTTCAAATGCCTCTGCCAATTGCACCACCTCATCCACCACCTGGTTCCGCGCCTTGGAGTTCAGTAACTCCTTGTTGATACGCACACCCAGCATGTAGGCCTTGCTCTCCGGATTATACAGAAGTTTCCGGTAGAAAGGCAGCAACTCCAGCTGCATGCGTGCACTGTCAAGGGCTGCCTGTGTTTTAATGCTGTCGGGGAATACCAACTGTACATTCAGCTTTTCTGTAACACTGTCCTTTATAAGGGCAACGGCCGATGTGATACTTAGTACATCCTCAACGCCCTGTACTTTTTTCAATTCCCGTTGCAAGCGCGCAAACGACTGAAAAAAGGTAAGCTCATACATACTGTCGGTCTGAATACCCATCACCAGCAGGTTCCCGTCTTCCCCGAACTGCTGTTTGAACGATTGGTACTCTTTATACTTCTGGTTGTCGACAGGAATGGCTTTTGAAAACTCATAACTGAGCTGTACCCGGGAGGCAACCCATGCCATTACGCTGGTTGATACAAGAACAGCTATCAATAAAACCAGCCTGTGCCGCAGCACCCATTTCCCCAGTTGATACCACATAAATTAATTTTGGTTGACGGTTTAAAACTCCCCGCAAAGAAACACCATTCAGGCCAACGGCCGAAAAAAGAACGGCTCTTTCCTGAAATGCAGGAATGGCCGGCACAATTCATTCCGGATGCCGGCAAACAAGTATTTTTGAGGTATGCAAATCCGCAGTCTGTTATTCATTTTCCTTTCTTTCAGTTGCATGGCTGCTGCCACTGCCCAGCTGCAACCCGTGGGCCAATGGCGGGAGCATCTTGAATTTAACCCGGCCAGCAGGGTGACGATGGGAGAAAAGGAAGTATATGTTGCGTCCCGTTTCGGGTTTTACAGCATGAGCCTTGACGACAACCTGGTTGAACGTTATTCCAAAGTGAGTGGATTAAGCGACATCGGCATCACGACCATCCGGTACCATGCCGCCACCGGCAAGCTGCTGATCGCCTATAATAACAGCAACCTGGATGTACTGTACAGGAATGATGTCATCAATATCCCCTACATCTACCGCAGTAACGTAAGCGGCGATAAACGCATCAACGATATTCACTTTGATGGCAATAAAGCCTACCTGTCGACCAACCTGGGTGTGATTGTAGTGAACATGGACCGCTACGAAATCAGCACCACCTGGTATATCGGAAATAACGGCGGAACGGTGAAGGTTAACGGTTTCACCAGCGATGCATCTTTCTTTTACGCAGCCACCGAAGAAGGCCTCAAAGCTGCTCCCAGAAACAGCAGCAACCTGGAAGATTACAGAAGCTGGACACTTATCAGCAACGCTAACGGCTTGCCGAACGGACCCACACGGAACGTACTGCTGGTGCAGAACAGGCTCTTCGTTCACTATTTCAATACTTTATTTGTACGGAACGGAACCACCTGGAGCGAATTCTATACTGATGGATTCAACTGGTACAGTACGGAAGCCGCCGACAATGCCCTCCTGATTGCAGAAGAACGAAACAGCTGGCAGCAACGCCGGGTGGTTGTATTGAACGCTTCAAACGGCACAGCCAGCCAGATCATAGAGAACAATCAGTTCACGCAGTTTCCGGTACATGCTGTTAAAAACGGCAACGAAGTGTTTGTAGCCGATGTAGGCAAAGGATTGCTGCGCGTAACAGGCAACAGCATCACACCCATTATAATTAATTCGCCTTACGGAAGACTTGATGGTGAAATGCTTTTTGCCAATAATACGCTTTACGTGGCCGGCGGCAGCATCAATGATGCCTGGAATTACCAATACAACGGAACCGGTTTTTTTACATTCAGTAACAACACCTGGAATGCGTACAACCGTTTTACCCTGCCCTGGATGGACACGGTACTGGATGTCATCACCCTCGCAGTTGATCCACGTGACCAGAAAATTTTTGCGGGCTCCTTCGGAGGCGGACTGGTGGAGTTTGAAAGCCCCACCCGGTACAAAATTTACAAACGGGGCAGCGGGGTGGAAGAAACCATTGGCGACCCGAATAATTACCGCATCGGTGGGCTGGCGTTTGACCAGGACAATCATTTATGGTTCACCAATTTTGGCGCCCCTTCCCTGCTGGGTGTCAGAAAAAATGATGGAAGCTGGATTAAATTCAACCCTCCTTTCCTGATTCCTTCCAATATGGGAGGTGGCATTTTAGTTGACGATTATAACCAGAAATGGATACAGGTGCCGCAAGGCAACGGACTACTGTGTTTTAACCAGGGAGCATCGCTTGAAAACAAAGGAGATGACCGGTGGCGCTGGTTTCAGACAGGCACCGCCAATGGCAATCTGCCCGGCAACTTTGTAAATACCATGGTGAAAGACAAAGATGGCTTTATCTGGCTGGGTACCGACAAAGGTATTGGCATCATCCAATGCCCGGGTGAAGTGTTCACCGCGAACGGATGCTCTGTCTTTCAGCCCATTGTACAGCAAGATAACTTTGCCGGCTTGCTGTTTGAAAACGAAGAGGTGAAAGCCCTTGCTGTGGACGGTGCCAACCGTAAGTGGGTGGGCACAAGAAATGGTGTTTGGCTGATCAGCGCTGATGGCGATAAAGTTATTGAACGCTTTACGGCAGAAAACAGTCCGCTCCTGAGCAATGAAATCATCCGCATTGCCATAGATCCGCAAAGCGGAGAAGTCTTTTTCTCCACCTTTAACGGCATTTGCAGCTACCGGGGAACCGCAACCGAAGGAAGCAATAAAAACGAATCGGTACTGGTTTTTCCCAACCCGGTTCCTTCTGCTTACGGAGGTACCATAGCCATACGGGGTGTGGCTGCCAACTCCATCGTAAAAATCACGGAATTGAATGGCCGGCTTGTCTACCAGACAAGGGCTTTCGGCGGACAGGCGGTATGGAACGGCCTTGATTATACCGGCAAACGGGTATCGAGTGGCGTATACCTGGTACTGGTAACCGATGAAACCGGCCAGGAAAAAACAGCAGGAAAAATAATATTCATCAAATAATTCCGGTGAATTGAGCAGTACGCTTCATAAAACAAAAGGAGTGGTATTACGGTCGGTGAAGTATGGCGAAACCAGCCTCATTGTATCCATTTATACAGAACTATTCGGACTGCAATCTTACCTGGTGCAGGGTGTGCGGACCCACACCCGGAAAGCACCCGGCAAAGCCAACTATTTTCAACCCGGTGCCCTGCTGGACCTGGTGGTATATCACAACGAATTCAAACACCTGCACCGCATAAAAGAATTCCGCTGGAGTTACCTGTATGAACAGCTCCTGTCAGACGTCATCAAAAACAGTGTACTGCTGTACCTGGTGGAACTGGTGCAAAAAACGGTCCGCCAACCGGAAAACAACCCCGACCTGTTTGCCTTTATCGAAAGCGCCCTGCTGGAACTCGATAAAGCTTCTCCGGCAGTAACCGCTAATTTCCCGCTCTATTTCGCGTTACATCTGACCGCCTTTTTCGGTTTTCAGCCAAGCGTGCCCACCAGCGAAGAACTGAGCATCCTGGACCTGCAGGAAGGTTGTTTCACCAACAGCTACCCGCAACACGCCTATTTCGCAGAAGGCACAACGGCACTGGCTTTACGTGAATTAATGAAAGTCATGCAGCCGGCCGAGCTTACCGAAATACCCCTGAACCAACAGCTCCGGCGGCAACTGCTTGATGTCCTTGAAACCTACTACGCGCTGCATGTAGCCGAATTCGGAAAATTAAAAACGTTGGGAGTTTTACAGGAAGTTATGGGATAAAAACGCATTACAGCAACCGCTCTGCATTGCTGAAATCAGCTGCCAGCAGCACTACACCCGGTTGCTTTCCCTGCTCAAAACTGCCCAGTGCATCCTCCCAGCGCAGGGCCCTGGCGCCATTGCTGGTAGCCATTTGCAGCAACACGTCTGCAGGTATACCTGCCTCCTGGTGGAGGGTCCGCATTTCAGCAGCAATACTCAGCTGCCAGTTGCTGCTGTAACTGTCAGTACCCAGCACCAGCCGGCAACCCTGCCGCTGAAACTGTTCCACCGGCGGCAATTTGTTTTCAATGTACCGGTTGGCATTGGGACACAGGCAATACACCAGTTCCAGTCCGTTTTCCTGCGCGTACAGGTTGGCCCATATCACATCCTCCTCCGGCATGTAGGTATTATGAATCAGTAAAACTGTTTGTCCGTTTGTAAAATAAGGCAGGCAGGAGCGGATGCTGCTTTGACCGGTTACCGGGAACGGCGATTCGGTGATTCCGAATATCTCAAACAGCCGGAGGTAATCCCCTTTGCCGGTTTTGTACAACACATCTTCGGCCGGGTGCTCCTGGTTGTGCATGGAAATCACCTGCCCGGCTGTTGCTTGATTAATCAGCCGGAATGTTTCCGGTGAGATGGTATAGGGAGCATGCGGCACCAGGGATGTACGGTGTGGTACCGGAGCCTGTTCCGCTGCCATCACCAATGCTTCGGCAACCTCTTTATAGTGAACTACCTGCTCCGCCGCATTAGCATCTGTAAAACTGAGTACTTCGGTAAAATTCTGCCAGCGGATACGGCTGCGGCTTTTTACAGCTGCCGTATCGGCCGTATTGCCAATATCACCCACAGCTACAATACCACCCCGGTAGAGCTCCTGCTCAGCTGCTGCAATAGCTTCCTGTATTACTTCTGCCGGAAAGCCACGCTTCGTTACCACGGAACATAAAAACTCTATCAATCCTGTATGCGGCGGAATCACACCTTTTAAGTGACTCAGTTCGAGGTGACAATGACAATTAATCAGGCCGGGCGACAGAATACCGGTAAACGTCTGCACATCCGCACCCGCTTCTTCCTCGGGTACAATTTCCACCACTTCACCCTGTTCACCGGTGATCAGTACCTGCCCGGTTTGCAACCTGTAGCCATCAAACAATTGGTCGGCCTTGAATTTTCTGTATCCCATACCTGTTTTGAATTAATTTTGCACGCCCCGGCGCTCTGCAAAGGTAGAAGGAGCAGTTGGTTTTCCAGACATGTTAGACAAGTTAGCATCCATACAGGCCCGTTTTGATGAAATCGGCATTGCACTTACCAATCCTGAAATTGTAAGTGATAATAAAAAGTTTTCCCAACTGAGCAAAGAATACCA
>Ga0315902_10011476_pt1 | contig 11615 bp, 4 predicted proteins | sample LakEriMetagenome_9_FD_203523 | JGI IMG/M metagenome (GOLD analysis project Ga0315902, IMG submission 203523) | Freshwater fungal communities from buoy surface, Lake Erie, Ohio, United States - Buoy 12 MA117 | ecosystem: Environmental > Aquatic > Freshwater > Lake > Lake biofilm | place: USA... | reverse complement strand
ACCTTCACCATACTGGGTTGCAATTTACTGAGCACCGCCTATGATTTGGCTTGGGGCTGTGATGGCAAATTCTGTCAGGTTGTGAAGAATACCGCAACAACAGCTATCAGTACGGCGAGTCCGAACCTGCAAGTGGTGGTAAGCAGCAACATTCAACATGTTTATAACAACTCCACGGTTACAAAATTTACCATGAGGGTGGCCAATATTGGTCAAATGCCTGCTGTGGCTTCTGATGCATTGATTTTTCAAACAACAAATCCTGGTGTTGGGTTTCAAAATGTGCTCTTATCTCGCATTGATTCATCAAGTATCAGACTGAGGAAAGGCTGGAATGGGGCTGCAAACAGGGCTTTCACCGACACATTTTTGTCCAATGCGGTTGCGCCTTGCTGGTCGGCCGGAAGCATGGGTGGGTTTAGGCTGAGGCTACGAACAGTGCAGCCCAAGGATACTTTTTTTATCACATGGGATGTGTATCGCTGCGCAAACACAAATTGCAATACGGGCTTTTGGGAGTTAGGCAATGGATACCGCATAACATACCGAAATCAGTGCAATACTTTGTTAAGTTCGGGCAATCAGTGGGTTTCGGTAAATACTTATTCCGGTGGTGCAGCTACCCCATACACCCCAACAGATTTGCAGCAGAATGAGGTGAAGCCGTTTCGCTACACTTTTAGCGGAATGAGCACAGTGCCTTTTCACAGCAGCGCTGCCATTCGAATAGACATGGTGCTGCCCAATACACTTACACATAGTTTGAGTAAGACTGATTTTTTCATTGATAATCCGAATTTGACTGCCGTTTGGCTGCCGGATAGTTTAAAGATGATTAAGGATACCTTGCGGGCTTTTATGGGGCGCAATGTGGTTTTCGGACTCAATAATGCAGAATTAACGGTTAGGTTGAAGGGGGCTTGTCCAACTGGTAGTAATAACAATAACCTGCGCCTTACCCTTATTTACACGTACAATCCCAACACCAATGCGCATCCAACTTTGTGGATCAGGCCCATTTGCAATACCGTAAATGTGAAGGTGCACTGCAGCAATATATGCAACAGGGGTGGTATGCTTTTCCGCAATTTTGAGTTGTACCGCAGCAATTTTGGTGCGCCGGACAACGACAACAATGGGCTGCCTGATGCTACAGGTTCTATTGATAAATTAAAAATCAGAACTGAACGGGTTATGTTCGGCGATACGCTGACGACCATATTCAGGGGGAGGCCACGAAATGCTTCTGGCATCAATAGCTGGCAATATGGTTATGCTGAATCAGTGGTGACCAACGGAGATTTCTTAACCGTTGTTGACGCAAAATTAGAAGTGTTCAAAGGCACATCCAAAGTTTCGGGTAATTGTAATACTGTTCGGTGGAGGAAAGTAAGCAGCGGGGTTAATGCCACATTTTATTTTGATTTTACAGTAGACAGCATCTGGCGCGGGGGTTGTTTGAGTTCAACTTACAGGTACACGCAAAACGATAGTGTGAGTCTCATAGTTCGATACAGGGTTAGTAAAAATAGGGGGCAAACTACACAGCCCATGAATTTCAGCAACCGATATTACTTGGCTTCGGCGGCAAGTCCAACAACTTCTCAATCTTATCAGTGCGATACTTTTTCAGGAAATTGTGTTTTATACGGCTATATTTTTCATAACTGGGGGCCCGACAATATCAATTATGGAAGTTGCAATGAACTGGCCATCAGTCAGAACTTTTATCTGGGCATTGGCAATTGTTGCAGTTATGGCGGCGGCAATATTTTTCCTTTTGAATACCGCAACTGGGGCAGACCTGTGGCCATGAGGCTGACTATGCCTGCAGGTTTGAGACTGGGTAGAACCAGTTTTATTCAATACAGAACAGCCGGGACCAACAACACTGTAACGGAGAGAAAGGACACCATTCCGGTTCGCCGAAGTACAACTTATATGTTCGATTTTGCCAAATACTATAAGGATTCAGGCGGAACGGTAAACTTCAGCGACGATGGTTTTCACGGTACTTTTTGGTACACTATTTATCCCACTTGCGATCTGATACCAAATGCAGCCTATCCTATACGGTACGATTTTATTTATGAAAAGCGGGGGGCATTGGGCAAAGGTTACGATACGGTAACCTCCCAGGTGATGAATACCAGCGATATTTTTACATTCGCGGTACCCAAATTTACCTTGCAACCGGCTTTGCCTATTGTATATGGCAACACAGATACCGTTGAGTGGGATGTGAGGTTTACCAATCCGTCCACCACATTTACGGCCAATACCATTTGGCTTTCACCCGCTAAAAACAGCAATATTAGGGTAGTGCAAATACGCGATTGGGTGAGGGATACCGTGATTAAACCGGTAAATGATATTTACAGAGCAGGTTCATTGCCGGCCGGGCAAACTCGCAGATTTAAAGTAAGGGCGGTATTCAGCAATTGTACTCCCGACAGTTTATCGCTTTTTGGCGGTTGGAATTGCCAGTCTTATCCTAACGATTTTACATCCAATACCTGCGTAACATCAACAGCTAAGCTGTATTTGGAGCCTCTGAATACGAGATTGAACCTCACTTTAACCGATTCACTCAGTAAATTCGATTTGTGCTATCCCAACCGCATTACACTGGTGTTAGACAATGTGCAGTCGGTTACAGCCCATCAACTGAAAGCCAGAATCAATTTGCCCATTGGCATGGAGTTTATTTCGGGCAGCAGTTTTATTCGTTACCCTCATAAATCGGCTCCTGTTAAGTTGAATAATCCAACCTTGAAGACGGGAACAACCTGGGAGTGGGATTTGGCGAAGTTGGTTTCAGGGTTGTCTTCAGGTTTACCGGGGACGGCAGATACGAATCGCAATAAAATCATCATCACATTCAGGGTGAAAACAAATTGCGATTATGCCTCGGGTAGTTTTGTGTCTGCAAGAGCCACAGCCAACATCCGTTGCGGAGATCCGGTTCCTGCAAACACCGCCTATACCAATCCGCTTGAAATAAAGGGTGTAGTTAAAACCTTGTTTACTGAAGTGAAAAGCTGGACAGATTCAATTTTACCATGCGAAAAGCCGGCAATTTCCAAAATCAGGATTTTAGTCTTGGGTCCCCGAACTACAGATTCTACCGACAGGGTGGAAATTATATTGCCACCGGGTTTATCTCGCGATGCTACTTACTTTACGGCAGTGCGAAATTCGCCTAACAAAGATTCAGTGAAAGTGAGCAGCTTCAATGGTGCTACTTTGTTATCATGGCCTATGCCCGTTAAAATACAACCGGGCGATTCTTCTGAATTTCATATCCGTTTCGCGGGCAATGGAGCTTTGCTCAACTGCGGTACAACAGATTTGGTAACGCGCACAATTACCGCACAGAAAATGAACTGTGCGCCCGAGAACCGCATCTGCAATATCAAAATTATCACGGGTTCCATACTAACATCGCCGGTAGTTGACAAAGGCAATTTCCAGTTTACGAATGTGAGTACAGGGGCGTCACGCTTGTTGAACTCGGATACGGAGCAGGTAACCCTGAAATACAATATTAAAAATCTGGGCAAATACACCGGTAGCGCGACTCCGATTGTGGTGAGATATCACTATGACAACGATGGAAACGGCAAATGGAGTCCGGGGGATCTGCGACTTGGAACAGATTCGATACGAAAAATTCTGAGAAAGGATTCTTTCGTGACGGTGAGCAGAATTTTAAAAGTAAGGGCAGGACAAAGCTGTGCCATTCTGGCGGTGATAGACAGCGCTGCCTGTGCTTGCAAATTTGGACAAACTCTTTTCCCCATGCCATATTACCCCAATGCAGGGCGAGATACGGCAGTTTGTTCGGGCTTCCCGTGGCAATTGGGGACGATTACTTCCCGCTGGTATAAGTTTAGCTGGAATCGGACTGATTTGCTGGATAGTTTTAACACAGGAAACCCGGTTTACAAGCCCATTAACAGCGGGCTGCAGCCGGACACACAGTTCTTTATGCTTACCACCAATCGCGGTGTGTGCAGTTCAAGAGACACCGTTCGGCTGGTAACCATGCCTTCTCCTATCATCAGCATTGCCAATAAACAAATAAATATTTGTGAGGGAGCAAGCGCCGTGCTTACGAATAACATTAGTGGTGGACAAGCACCTTATCGCTGGCGATGGTCTCCGTCTGAAGGATTGTTGTCAGACACCATGTCTGCTTTGCCGCTAGTTCGCCCTAAAACGAGCACACGCTACAACCTGAGAGTAACAGACAATTTTGGTTGTTTCAATTCGGATACGCTTCGGGTTTTGGTTAATCCCAATCCTGTGGCGGGCTTTTACTGGCCGGTAACCTGTGCAGGGCGAAATGTGGTTATTACAGACAGCAGCCGAATTTTGCGTGACAGCATTGCAAGCCGACTTTGGAAAAGCACAGGCTTTGATACTTTTGATTTAAAAGTGCTGCAGTTCAACATGAATGGCCGTTCCAAAGCGGAGCTGACCCTTTCGGTGTTCACTCAAAAAGGTTGTGGCGACACGCTGACCAGAATGGTGGATGTAAAAGCCGTTCCCAAAGCTGATTTTGCCGTTTCTTATGTGTGCAACGGCGATTCCAGTCGTTTTAACAACCAAACGACCCTGGACAGCGGATTCATCACTGCCTGGAGCTGGGATTTTGGTGACGGTAAATCAACGACAATCCGAAACCCCGTTTACCGTTATTCTGATACGGGTGCACGAACTGTAATGTTGTCTGCTAAGAGCAACAACGGCTGCGCAGATACAGTGCGAAAAATTTCCAGAGTTTACCCTGTGCCAAATGCCAAATTTTCCTTTTCAAATGTTTGTTCGGGTGACTCGTTCAGATTTACCGACTTGTCTAAACTTTATGGCGATACCCTTCAATCCAGAAGCTGGAATCTGGGTGTGATGGGAACCTCATCGGACAGCAGTTTCAAAAGAATAATGAAGTCATGGGGTAAATATCCGGTTTCTCTTGTGGTTCAATCCATTCATGGTTGCAAGCATTCGAGCTCAGATACTGGAAGAGTTTATCCGCTTCCTCAGCCGGCGTTTGCAGCTGATTCGGTTTGTGAAGGTCTTTCAACCACATTCCGCAACAATTCCAAAATACCGCAAGGGAGCATTTCAGTTTACAATTGGAAATTGGGCGATGGCAATGTTGCTGTTTTTGCGGCTCCGAAGCATAAATATGGCATTCAGGGCTTGTACAATCCAGTTTTGAAACTCACTTCCGATAAAGGTTGTACGGACAGCATTAGTCTACCGGTAATAGTTTATGCTCCCGCATGGCCTGTTTTTGCAGTCAATAATCTTTGTTTGCGTGAAAGTCTTTTAAGTACCGCGAATAAAAGGGGAGCAGGCAATCCGACGAACTACAAGTGGTTTTTGGGTAATGGCGACAGCTCAAGTGGTGCGAGTTTAAACTATACCTATTCTGCAGCCGGCACATACTCGGTGCGAATGCGTTTAACAACTGACAAAGGCTGTTCGCGCGATTCAACGGCCACGGTTATCATTCATCCGTTGCCGCAAGTGGTGATGAATGCGGTAAATCCGTGTAAAGATGACAGCCTTGTGTTAACCGATTTAAGCAGTATCAGTTCAGGTTTAATGGGGCCGTCTCAATGGAGGTTCAGTAACGGAGAATTTGCTATTGGTACCAAGGTTCTGAAGAAATTTAGCACGCCGGGCACTTTGGGCATTTGGCTGAAACGCAGATCGAATGAAGGTTGCTGGGATTCGGCCAATGCATCCACCGTTGTTTACCCTGCAGTGAAAGTAAAATACAGTTCGACCAATGTGTGCGAAGAAGAAACCACCAGTTTCTTCGATTCAACATTCAGTGTTAACCCTGTAAGCGTTTATCGCTGGACATTTGGAGATGGAAAGAACTCAGGAATTCAGAACCCAACCCGCAAATACAATGCCCCCGGCACTTACAACACTGCATTGCAGGTAACCACACTTCCGGGTTGCAATTACTTCGCCAAGGGGTCTAACATCGTGCATCCGAAACCCAAAGCCGGTTTTATTACCGACCCTGATGCCGGAACCATTCTGAATCCGAATATTTCGTTTACCGATGCCAGTAAGGGAGCAGATTCTGTGTGGTATTTAATCAGCACCGGATACAATACTTCATCCAGAAACTTTACCCGTGCATTTCCCGATAGCGGAAGCTTCTCAATCAAACAATGGGTTAGGACTAGCTTTGGTTGTATGGATTCATTCAACAAGGACATTTACATCAACTTTATGTACACCCTGCATGTACCCACCGCATTTACACCCAACAGCGATGGTTTGAACGAAGGATTTTCGCCACAGGGAATGGGCATTAAATGGTATGGAATGAAGGTTTACAACCGCTGGGGGCAGAAGTTGTACGAAACAGATCAGAGTCGCCCCTGGGACGGAACATACAACGGGCAGTTGTTGCCTGAAGGTGTTTATGTGGTGCTGATAGAACTAAGAGACTTCAAACTAAAAAGGCATTATTACAAGGGTTCTGTGCAGCTTTTGCACCCTTACAACAAATAAGCTCTTAATGACTAACCGGGCAGCATGAATCGCTGAAATTCCCGGTAAAAGCGAGCCATGGGAAATCCCATCACATTGTAAAAACAACCATTGATTTTTTGCACCCCTACAAAGCCCATCCAGTCCTGAACACCGTAAGCACCTGCTTTGTCATAGGGTTTGCAGGTATCAATGTAGTGGTTGATTTCAGCATTGCTGAGCTGATGAAAATACACCTCGCTTCTTTCACTAAAAACAAGGGTTTTAGCGGCAGTTTTCAGGCAAACAGCGGTAAAAACTTCGTGCATTTGTCCGCTGAGTTGTTTTAGCATATTGAATGCGTCCATTCGATCTTGCGGTTTGTTGATGATTTGATCGCCCAAACACACAATGGTGTCGGCAGTTACGAGCACAGAAGAATGGTACTCTCCCTTAAAATGAGATGCTTTGTGAGTAGCCAGAAATTCGCACACTTCCTGTTTTTTCAGGTAATCTGGGAAAGATTCATCGGCATCGATATCGATGTAGGTGAAATGGAAGCCTGTTTCACGCAGAATTTGATGTCTTCTTGGCGACTTGGAGGCAAGCAGAATGGGTGGAAACTGAAGCACAGGGCAAATTTAATGGGCTTTTCGCATTGGAAATGAAAAGCATGTTGAGTGATTGTTTCTGAACGCGATGTATTTTCGCGGCAAAGTATGAAGAACATTGCAGTAATCGGTGGCGGTACAATGGGCAACGGAATTGCTCATGTATTTGCTCAAAACGGCTTTCAGGTGGCCTTGATTGATGTAAAAAAGGAAATTCTGGACAAGGCATTCGCCACCATTCAGAAGAATATGGACAGGCAGGTGACCAAGGGTTCACTTACTGAAGAACAGAAACAAGCATCGCTTTCCCGCATTGCGTTATATACCAGCATCAGTGATGGGGTAGAAAATGCAGATTTGGTCATTGAGGCGGCTACCGAAAATGTGGACATTAAACTGAATATTTTCAGGCAACTCGATGGATTTACCCGTGAACACTGCATTCTGGCTTCCAACACTTCATCTATTAGCATCACCAAAATTGGTTCGGTAACCACAAGGCCGGAAAAGGTGATTGGTATGCATTTTATGAATCCCGTTCCGGTGATGAAACTGGTAGAAATCATTGGGGGCTATAAAACATCAAAAGAAACCACGGACACCATTGTGGAGTTAACCAAAGCCATTGGCAAAGTTCCTGCCTTCACCAACGATTATCCCGGTTTTATCAGCAACAGGGTGTTACTTCCTATGATCAACGAGGCCATTTTATCTCTTGAGCAGGGTGTTGCTGGTGTTGAAGAAATTGACACCATCATGAAACTGGGAATGGCGCATCCCATGGGGCCGTTGCAGTTAGCTGATTTTATTGGTTTGGATGTATGCCTGGCTATTTTGAATGTGCTGCAGGATGGATTTAAGAACCCCAAGTATGCCCCATGTAACCTATTGATAAATATGGTAACAGCGGGAGATCTGGGAGTGAAATCGGGTCGTGGATTTTACGATTACTCACACGGAACCAAAGAATTGGTTGTGGCGCCCGGGTTTTCAAAAAATAAAAACGAGTCTGCGAGTCAGGGAATGCCTTCCTGATCAGTCTTAGGCACACTTATTTATTTCTCTTGACTTTGGGGCGAAATAATATTAATTTCGCACCCCAATTTAGGGCGCACTACACCCCAATGAAATTAAGTCAGTTTAAATTTGAGCTTCCTCCCGAACTGGTTGCAGAGGAGCCTCTGAAAACCCGCCACGACAGCCGTCTTTTGGTGGTTAACAGAAAAGAGAAAACCATTGAACACCGCATGTTTAAAGATGTTCTTGACATTTTTGATGAAGACGATGTTCTAGTTCTAAACAATACAAAGGTGTTTACCGCCCGCATGTATGGTCAAAAAGAAAAAACCGGGGCACAAATTGAGGTTTTTTTACTGCGCGAGCTTAACCACGATTTGCGCTTATGGGATGTATTAGTCGATCCTGCCAGAAAAATCAGGGTAGGTAATAAGTTGTACTTCGGTAACGATGATCTGGTAGCCGAGGTGGTGGACAATACCACTTCCAGGGGCAGAACCATTCGTTTTTTATTCGATGGTAACGACGAAGATTTTGCGAGGGTAATCAAAAAACTGGGAGAAACGCCGATTCCAAAATACATAACACGACCTGTAAAAAAGGAAGATGAACTTTGGTATCAGAGTCAGTTTGCCAAATATGTGGGAGCTGTTGCGGCGCCGGCTGCGCAAATGCATTTGACCAGAGAATTGGTTATGCGTTTGGATATCAAAGGAATTAAGTTTGCCGAAATTACCCTGCATTTGGGTTTGGGCGCTTTCCGCGAGGTGGAAGTGGAAGACTTAACCAAGCACAAAATGGACAGCGAGTATTACCGCATTGAGCAAGAGGCTTGTGATGTGGTAAACGATTCAATTGCCAAGAAGAAAAGGGTAGTGGCTGTTGGCGGTTCGGTGATGCGTGCCATGGAAACGAGTGTGAGTTCTACCAAAACGCTGAATCCCGGAGAAGGCTGGACCGATAAGTTTCTTTTTCCTCACCACGATTTCAGCATTGCCAACGCATTTATTACCAATTTGCATCAGCCGGTTAGCCCATTGTTCATGATGGCCTGCGCTTACACGAGTTTGGAATTTATGATGCATGTGTACCAGGAAGCGATTAAGGAGAAATATCGCTTTTTGTGTTACGGCGATGCGATGTTGATTATGTAAATACCAATAGTTATTCATAAATGCATAAATGAAAAAGCCCCGGAAACGGGGCTTTTCTTATGGATTTTGTGCCTGTCTGTGGCTCAACTTCCCATGGTTCAAACCATCCTTTACACCAGAGGAGTCAAATAAACGGGCATGCCTACAGAGGGCAAGTAATTCGGACAGTTGGTAAATAGCTAAATATGGAATTGAATTCCAAAAAAAGACATATCGGGTAAGACCTAGAAATTACGCAGAATGGTCCATGGTTTCAACCATGTCAATTGCCCCCCGACCCTGGAGGTTTCACACATCCCTAACCCGGGCCGATATCGCAGGATGGGCAAGCCCCAGAGAGCCCCACAACCGCGGTATGGGTTTCGTATACGGCTTTCCTACTTGTTCCAAACCTTCCTCACATAATACTCGCTGAATCCGGTGCGTTGGGAAATCTCCTTGGCCGGTATGTTCTTTTTGCGTAGTTTGTGAACCTGCTCCATCCTCAGGCGGTTGATGATGGCTCCTGGTTTTTCAGGTTCTAACAGTGCGTAGATAACTGCATTGTTGATTTTAAACTGTTCTGCAATGGATTTTAAGCTGGCCTGAGCCAGATTCTCCTTGATGAATGTCTCTATGTCTTCACGGGTTACCTTTGGTTCCTCAATGGTGGGGAATTCTTCTTGCAGGTCTTTGATTCTGCGGCGAGAACGATAAAGGAGATATGCCAGAATTAAAGCGAATAAGACCAGTCCAAAAATTAACAATAAAACCGATTTTGGAATGCTTGGCTTGCCTCCTGCCATTTTAGAAGTTTTTGCGGCAAGCTCATCAAGATACCGAACATCAAGTACATACAACCCGTCTATACTGCCCGCAAATAGACTGTCGCCTTGCAGGTACAGCCCTCTGCGATTGAATTCCACGCCTTTGATGAGTTCTGATAATTTGTTGGATGCCGCATTGTACCGAAACAGACCAACATCTGTAGAAATGACAAAGTCGGAACCGTCAAGATGCTGGAGGGTGTGAGCCTTATTAAGCGTAATAAGTTTTTTTGATGTACCATCAGCATTAACGGTATACAAAGCCTCTCGGCCTAGCAAATAACTGCTCAGGTTGCTTATGAAACCGTCCAGAATGGGCTCAGTGAGATTGAAGTTAATTTTAATTTCATTGGTGGAGGGGTTGATGGCAATTAAGGCCTTGCCGGCAGAAAAATACACCGAGCCTCTGTTTTCCCCCAACAGCACTACTTCAGCGTCTTTTTCTTTGACCCTGTAAATGGATTTCGCTTCTGTAAGCTTATCATTAATACTCACCAAGTCAGTTTTGGCCGATACGAAATATTGTTTGTGATATTTAGAGTAGATGATATCACTTGCCCAATCGAATTTAAAGACATTAGAAAATTCGAGATTACAAGTGGGCAAGCTGTCTCCCTGATGAATATCTGCTATCATTAAAGCGCTGTAGCATAGGAAAGCCTTTCCATTCAGTTCGCGAATGCGGCCATCAGTGAATTTAGGAAAACTCCTGTCCGGCCCTATCTTCAATCCACGATAGTAAATACCGGAGTATGTTCCAACAAAATTTCGGGACGCTGTTCTTACGCTGTGGTTTCGATAACGGTGGTCAAAAGGCAGTATCTCGTAAATGTGCAATTTGCCACCTGAAGTAATGTAGAAAAAGTCTTCCGTTCCGGCGTGGTATTCGTCCCTACTTTCAGAAGAAAAAGGAAGCATACGGCTGTAGGTGGTCTGGCTATGGTATTTAATTCCGTCAGGGTCAATAACAGGTTCTTCCTTTTTGTCTAAAGTCAGGTATCCAATCCTGTTATCAAGTTTCGACATGTTTGTGCCGTCCAATTGATAAACCCCTTCTGAAGTTCCGGCATAAATTTTACCGTCTCCCGCTTTCAAAATATTATAAAAAAAGGGTCTTGAGGTCATGGAAAATAAAACCGTGTCCCGAAGCTGCCCCCATGCAGGCATTGAGAAAAAAAATAACAGATAAACAAGTTGCTGTTTTGTTTTCAAGGAGGCTGTTTTGGAGTTTTTTTAAGAAATACGAAGAAATGTCAGGTATGCGACAATTCAAAATTATCATGAAAAATAAACACATTCAATTTTAAATAATGCCATACTTTCCAATGCATAGCTCCGGACTTTGCATCTGAATATTGCATCGTCAAACTCCTCCAAAATGAAGGTCACCTGTTATTCCTCCACAGGCTACCGACGCATTAAATCCGGCTTATTCGGCTTAATCGCGTCGTGCGCAATCCTGCCTAGCTCGGCTCAGCTGTTTATCGGTTCCGATGCCAACTCCTTGGTCATTAAATCAGGTG
>Ga0315902_10011475_pt1 | contig 11616 bp, 17 predicted proteins | sample LakEriMetagenome_9_FD_203523 | JGI IMG/M metagenome (GOLD analysis project Ga0315902, IMG submission 203523) | Freshwater fungal communities from buoy surface, Lake Erie, Ohio, United States - Buoy 12 MA117 | ecosystem: Environmental > Aquatic > Freshwater > Lake > Lake biofilm | place: USA... | reverse complement strand
TTGTCTGCAGTTAGTTGTGCACGGATTTCATGGTTTACGAGATCATTCCGGCTTCCTCGGCCCGCTTCCCCTATCTCAACAGCCAAAGTCGAGACCGTTCACCCCCATGGGTGTGGAAAGCATTGTCGCCATCTCGATGAACCACTCTTGTGATCCACTTGAAGTGTCGACTGTTATGCATTGCCACTATGTAGTTGTGTTCCAAGTGTATAGAACGTTGGTGACATCGCGAAAATTGCATCTTAAACCGCAGTAAATACAAGGGTTTTGCGCTCTACTTAGACGCGCTATTGATACTAGTTAGAAGTCTTTACCTGTCTTGCGGCGAGACATTTCGCGATCGACCTCGCGTGAATCCTGGCGTTCTTTTAGGGAAGCGCGCTTATCGTAGGCTTTCTTTCCACGAGCGAGTGCAATCTCAATTTTTGCTTTGCCATCTTTAAAGTAGAGCTGCAAAGGAATAAGAGTGAGCCCTCCTTCTTTGGTGAGCGCATGAAGCTTACGAAGCTCCTGCATATGTACAAGCAGCTTACGTTCACGTCGAGGCGTGTGGTTATTCCACGTTCCTTCTGTGTATTCAGGAATGTGTACACCGCTCAACCACAATTCCCCATTACTTACATGTGCATAACCATCAATTAATGACGCGCGACCTGCACGTAATGATTTAACTTCGGTACCGGTGAGAACAATTCCACACTCATAGACATCTTCGATCGAGTAATCATGGCGCGCTTTTTTATTCTGCGCGATGAGTTTACGACCGACCTCTTTGACCATGATCTAACTCTAGCCCTTGAGCCTAAGCCTTAGACCTTGAGATATCGGCGAAGAGTTACAAGAGAAGCGAAGGTGGAGACAACTAGACCAGTGAGAAGTAACCAGCCTGAAGCAATCCATACTTCATTCCAACCAAAGAAATTGGTAAAGGTAAGAAGTGGAGCAATCTGTGTATCAACAACTTGCTTAAGGCCCGCGAGCAACCCTGTTGCTACACCCCAACCAATAATTGCCGAGATGATGCCCTCAAGTAAGAATGGTAGTTGGATTGAAAACGATGAAGCGCCAACAAGTTTCATTACGCCAGTCTCGCGACGGCGGTTGAAGGCGGCAATACGCAAAGTATTTGAAATCAATAGCGCTGCTGTGAGGACTGAAGCAAGACCAACAGCGATTGCACCGTTTCGCAATACACCGAGTAACTCGAAGAACTTCTCGAGAATAGTCCGTTGATCCTGCACAACATCAACGCCAGGACGTCCAGTGAATGCTGAAACTACGACTGCAAATTGTGTTGGGTCATCTAGCTTCACGCGGAATGACTCAGGTAACTGATCTGCACTCACATTCTGTGCAATTGCAGAATCTTTAAAGCGCTCTTGGAAGCGAGAAAATGCCTCTGATTGGCTCTCGTAATAAACACTCTGAACTACAGGAAGTGCTGCTAGATCTGCCTTAATCGTTGTGCGCTGTGCATCAGTAACTACTCCTCCAGCACATGAAGGTGATTCTGATAGAGGTCCACAAAGGAATACCGATACTTCGATCTTGTCATACCAATAATCTTTCATCGCACCGACTTGAGCGTTAGAAAGTAAGCCAATACCGAGTAGTGAGAGCGAGATTGCGGTTGTCACAATAACTGCAAAGGTCATGGTGAGGTTACGACGAAGTCCGATACGGACTTCACTGAGCAAGAATCCTGCGCGCATTTCTCTCTCCCTTACCCTGTGTATCCATAAACGCCACGAACCTGATCGCGGATTACATGTCCGCCATCGAGTTCGATCACGCGCTTACGCATCTGATCAACAATTCCTGAATCATGTGTTGCCATCAATACTGTCGTGCCCTCGCGGTTAATTCTGTCGAGCAACTTCATAATGCCCACTGATAACGCTGGGTCAAGGTTTCCTGTTGGTTCGTCAGCGATGATGATCGCCGGCTTTGTTACGTACGCACGTGCGATCGCTACGCGCTGCTGTTCGCCACCCGAAAGCTGGTTAGGCATGCGATCGCCCTTATCTTCAAGGCCAATAAGTTCAAGAACTTCTGGCACTTCACGGTTGATCTCTTTCTTTGAGTAACCGAGAACGTGAAGAGCAAATGCAATGTTTTCGGTAATCGTCTTATTTGGAAGAAGACGGAAATCTTGAAAGACAGTTCCGAGTTGGCGACGTAGCTCAGGGATCTTATGGTTAGAAAGTTTGCCAAGATCTTTTCCTGCAACATGAATGACACCAGATGTCGGCTTCTCTTCGCGCAGGATCAAACGCAAGAATGTTGACTTACCTGAACCTGATGCACCAACAAGGAAGACAAACTCTCCCTTAACAATTTCAAGGTTGACCGAATCGAGGGCAGGGCGCTCTTGACCTGGATAGGTCTTCGTCACATTCTCAAAGCGAATCATGTGCTGCTCCTCTTAACCTTTTCCGAGGGAAGGGTTTGCGCCCGACCCGTTGGTGCTCAGGCTCCATGCGGAACTTAAGACCTTTGGATCACAGGGCTGTTGGGCCCCATCGTCTCCGTACTCTGCCTAGTTTATGGAACATAAGCCATCTATGCGGGATTTGAGCGCAGATAGACTCGACTTTAGATAGAAATTGAGTCCATATTCAGGCGTGCAGCAAGTGTGAGATTTATTGAATGTGAGATTTATTGCGTTGCTTGTGAACGACGCCAGCGAATACCAGCTTCGATGAAATCATCGATTTCGCCGTTAAGAACTGCTGATGTATTACCTGTCTCATGGTTGTTTCGCAGATCTTTAACCATTTGATACGGGGCAAGAACATACGAGCGCATCTGATTTCCCCATGAACCTGAGTTATCGCCCTTGAGAGCATTGATTTTTGCTTGCTCTTCTTGGCGACGTCGTTCAAGTAATTTTGATTGCAAGACAGCCATTGCTGTTGCTTTATTCTGAATCTGCGAACGTTCGTTCTGGCACGAAACAACAATTCCTGTTGGAATATGAGTTAGGCGAACTGCTGAGTCGGTTGTATTCACACCTTGCCCACCTGGACCAGATGAGCGATAGACATCAACGCGAATCTCTTTCTCATCAATTTCAATGTGATCGCTTTGTTCGACCACTGGAACAACTTCAACACCCGCAAATGAAGTGTGTCGACGCGATTGAGAATCAAAGGGAGAGATACGTACTAGACGGTGAGTTCCTTGTTCAACTGAGAGTGTGCCATATGCATAAGGCGAAGTTACGCGAAATGTAGTTGACTTAATGCCAGCTTCTTCTGCATATGAAGTTTCAAGAACATCAACTTTGTGTTCGTGACGTTCGCAGTAACGTAGGTACATACGCATCAACATTTCCGCCCAGTCGGCCGCCTCTACGCCACCTGCTTCTGAGCGAATTGTGATTAGCGCATCGCGGTCGTCGTACTCACCGTTTAGAAGTGTTGTTACTTCAAGTTCGCTGATCGCTTTAACTGTTGAAGCGAGCTCATTCTCGGCATCACGAAGTGCTGAACCATCTGGTTCATCGGCTGCCAATTCAAAGAGCACTGGCAGATCTTCAACGCGGCGGCGAAGAGATTTCAGCCGTCCAATAGTTGATTGAACGCGTGAGAGTTTGCTTGTAACAGCCTGTGCTTTTTCCGGGTCATCCCAGAGATTGGGAACTCCTGCTTGGGCTTCGAGATCAACTGCTTCTGCCTCAAGTTTTGGTAGATCAAGGACCTTCTCAATAGAAACAAGGGTTGCGTCAATCTCAGCTATCTCGAGGTTGTATTCGCGGGCCATGGGGAAAGGATACCCACTTGAAATGAGCGATCACCTCACTGAGTATGTGGAGGTAGTCAGCTAACCCGAAAGCCAAAGAGGTAGAAGCCATTGTTGCGTTGGTTATAAGTTGTTGCCGATGAGATCAATGTGACAGTTCGTATATTCAAAAATGGTAGCTGAAATGGAAGATCGACCTCTGCCTTCAGGGCAACTCTCAAATCTCTGCCGTCACAAGAAATCTCTGCGATCTCCACATCATGTGCTCCTTTATCGATGAGCAATTTGCTCTCCTTTGATAAATCAGAGAGAGCCTCCGCAATTCCCACTTGCGCCTTGTTGCAATCAATTGGAACACCAGGATCTTCGGGACCCTGACCAAATAGATTTTGGGCCATTGTTATCACATTGAATTTTCCACTGTAGTAAGCGTCTTCATCTAAGAAGTGGGCTCCACGTTGAGCAGCCGATTCTGCACTTTGAGTCAAGGTTCGCTTTGCCAAGGTAATCGTTGCAATATTGGTTGTAATCATCACGAGTGAGATTGTGATGAGAAAGAGTGCAATTATTAGAACAGAGATTGATCCTCTTTCATTCTGAATCTTTAGTGAGAATTTTCGTAGAGCTGCTCTATTTCTACATAAAGAGTTTCGAGCGGTACAAATTCTGTTCATGACTGACTCCAAGGAGAGAAGTACTCCTGGGCTGCCGCTTCAATGATTCGACCATAACTGACTGCTGAATCCATCGTGAGTGTGATTCTTACTCGTCCATTTGGAAGATGGCAGGGACTCTTGCTGCACTTCACCTCAACATGTATCGCGGCAATTTCGTGCTGATTCAAGCCAAGACTCTTCCCGCCGACTTCAATGACTTGTCGAATAAGCGCTTCACCAGATTCATCGCTGTTACTTTCTATGAAACTTCGCAAACTCTCCCTTGCCAAAGTTTGCATCACCATCTCATGAGAACTTACTGTGGCAAATTGTCCAAGAAAGATGAAGATTGGAATAAAGAGAGGTATTGCTAGTAAGACGAATTCAACACTGGCACTACCTTCATCCCTTTGTACGGCTTTCTTAGCGAGGCGCAATAATCTTGACGTCGCTAATCTTTTCATCGGGTGTTCTCAATAATCGCGAGCCCCCGAGCATCCGTCTCAAGCTCTCGTCCTAGAAGTACGGCAAGACCTGGAACTAGCTCTGGAATCTTCCGACTTTGCATTGTTATCAACATCGCTAGATTTGAAAATCTATCTGGGGATTCAAGTTTCCGCTCTCTATCTGATTGCGAAAAGTTACCTGAAATTGCTCGAGTCGAAGCTTGGTCTGCTGCTGCCAGGGAGTCAGCATCTCTCATCCCTATTGCGAGAATCAGTTGAATGCAAATGAGAAAGAGAAAGAGAAGAGGGATCAAAACCAACGAACTCTCAACATTGCCCCGATCGTCTTTTATAAATCGCCATGCATTTCGACACCGAATCACTTATCGAATGCCGTTCATTGCATCGAGGGAATTCTTGAGTATTGCGGATAATCGTGGAGCTGCAATTGTCCAAATTGCCGTTACTAATCCTGTTGTCATTAAGACAACCAGTACCCAACCCGGAACATCGCCACGTTCATCTTTCATCATCTTGATAAATTTCATCTCTGTAACTGCTTTCAGCGAAGCCGTGATCCTCTCTTGCACCCAAATCGTGCTCTTTAGGGTCTTTGCTGAGATTTCTTCAGCGCTCATTGATTTCTGCATGTGCTTCTCCTTCTTCTATAGATGTATTTGTTTGTTCTTCTTCTCTGCTGTTCATAGTCTCTAACTCGCAAATAGATTGAGATTCGTTAACGAAGGCCATAGTGCGAAAAGAATCGAAATGGGAAGAATCAGAAAGACCACCGGGATCATCATCGAGATCTCTGCTTTCCCCGCAGTCGCCAAAACTCGATTCCGTTGATGATCTCGTGCTTCCTGCGCATGCCTTACTAAAACTTCTGTAATTGGTGCGCCTCGCACCGTTGCATTGACCATGGAATCAATGAATTTACGGACCAGCGGAGAATTGACATCACGTCCCATCAGATCGAGGGCAGAGTGGAAAGGTGTCCCTTGGTGAACTCGCGCAATCACGAGTCGAAATCTCACACTGAGGTATCCATGTGAATTCTCTGCAATTCGCTTGAAAGCAGCGAGTGGCGACTCCCCCGCAGAAATCGCTAAAGTTAACATCTCAATTATTGCTGGAAATTCTGCCTCAATAGCACTTCGCTGTTTCCTTACAGCGGTCGTGAGTGTTCGATCGGTATAGAGATAAGAAGCCGCCCCGATACTTGTGCTTAGAAATGCAGTAGGAATGAGAGATTGATGACTAAGCGAAGAGAGTACGAAAATAACTAGCGCTGAAGTTGATGTGTAGAGTATTTGAAGATACCGAAATTGCTCATACTCACGCTCGCCACCTCGATTGAGCTCATGCATTCGGCTTTTAACTAAAGATCGGTCTTTCGTTCTTCCCGCAATTTTCTTAGCCTCAAGGCCAGGATTCTCACCGAGAACTATCAGTGATACAGCAATACTTGATAACAAGAGCGATGGAACAAGTGAATTCATCGATCACCACCGAAAACACGCGGAACGCTCGGCAATCGACTTAAGAATGTCATCCAGATGTATGCGAGTACGGTCATGAATAAACCTATAAAGAGAATTCCTGCACCTGTTACCGTTGAAAAAGCCTGAACCGTAGAAGGTTGCATTGCTAGCAGAAGAAGTAAAAGCCAGGGTGCAGCAGATGAGAGGTGTGCAGAGTTCTTGATCCACGATTGCTTAACAGTAATTTCATTACGGAGAGCAAGATCCTCTCGCAGGAAATTCCCGAGTGTGCGTAAAATTGAAAGAAGCTCGCTCCCTCCTAGCGACTTTGAAATTAGGAGAGCCTGAAATATCTGGTCACTTGCATGACTCTTGAAATGCCCTGCAAGATGTTGAATTCCCTTATCAAAGTTTCCATCTTCAAAGACTCGAGACTTAAAATTAGAGAATGCTGGCCGCATAACCACGGGACCCCGAGTTGAAAGTTCTGTTAGTGCTTCGGTAAGAGACATCCCAGATTGAATTGCTGAAACTAAGTGATCAATCACTTCGGGCCATGAAGCGCTGACTTCAAGCTCATATTTTCCTTTTCGATTATTGACAACAACATATGTAAAGGCGATTGCCAGCAAAGAGAATGCACTCGCAAGTAATGGCGATGCGGTCAAGAGATAGACCACCAGAAAGCAGCAACTGAACGACAGAAGAAATGGAGCGAGGCCTTTAGCGCGTTGCATGATTAATTGCCCTCGAATTCATGCTGCAACCCACCACTGATCGATAGGAAAAGCTGAGGCAACTCCCCTGACATACTCCTCACCATTCCAGGACCACAAAGTTTCAATCTCGGCTCGATCATTTTCGTATCGTCCCGTTACCCAACAAACTTCAAAAATTCTTCTCAGCCCCTCACTATTGAGCTTGACCTGAACAATGAGATCTAGAGCTGATGCAACTGTGGGTGCGATGAATTTATGTGAGATATTTTCTCCGGCTAATAATGGGAGAGTCTGAAGTTTGATAATCGCATCGCGCGATGAATTTGCATGAATCGTGCCCATCCCTGGGAGGCCAGAGTTCAACGCAATCAAGAGATCTAGAGCCTCTGCTTCTCGAACTTCACCAACAATCAGGCGAGAGGGACGCATACGTAACGCTTCTTTAATTAGGCGCCTCATAGGGATTTCTCCACCGCCTTGTAAATTTGCCGTCCTTACCTGCAGTGCTACTACATCAGGTAGTTGAGGCTTGAGTTCAAAAACTTCTTCAATGGTTATCACTCGTTCCTGTACTGGGGTTTGGGAAACTAGCGAATTGAGAAGGGTTGTTTTACCGGATTGCGTTCCGCCCGATACGAGAATATTCATACCTAACTTCACTGAACGACTGAGGAGTGTTGCAATTTCTTGACTCATCATTCCTTTGCCAGCCAATTCATCAAGGCTCATACTGCGCATCAGATGCTTTCGGATATTTACACACCAATGCTCTGCGGTGATCTCTGGAATTACGACATGCAGTCTGCTTCCATCCGGCAGTTGTGCATCTACGAAAGGTGATGAGAGATCGATTCGTCGACCACTCCACATGAGTATTCGATCAATAAGCTGTCTTACATCTGCGGCTGTCAGAACAAGATTTGTTAGCTCACTCTTTCCGTTGCGTGCAATAAAGATTCTTTCAGGAGAGTTAATCCAGATCTCCTCAATAGTCGGATCCATCATGAGATTTGAGATTGGCCCATAGGTGACTTGAACATCCATTTTTTCAATCTTTTTCTCGACACTGACATAGTCAGAAGCACGAGTCGGAATTGGAGAAAGTTGACGAGTTTCCATGTGGCGAAAGGTAGATAACACACTGACAGATTGCAGAATTGTGCAAAATTATGGGGATATCTTCGAGACGTATCTCTTTACTCAAATAGGGAAGATTGCTAGGTCTTCGATTAAATAGTGATTTCTGTAGCTAGATCTAAACGGTAGAGGAGTTGTAGCGAGGTTTCTTCTGGGGCCCACTCAACAAGTTCTGAAGAGAACTCAAAAAGTGCCGAGTTTCCTATTCTCTCCAAGAATTTCTCGCCGCTTGTAAGACTTCCTGAAAGTATGACTACAAATTGAAACTTCCCTATTCGTCCACACAGATCTTCTTTGCGCATCATTTGATTGATTACATGTGCACTAGCGAGAATTTGATCCAGACTGCTAAAAATCGGGATTGAGATCGAGGCTAGAGTCAGTGGCGCACCTGATCTCATTGATCCCGAAATCATTCGGTCGAGATGTGAGTAAAAAAGTGGTGGGGCAGCGCAATGCGTTAGCCGGTCACTCATTCCGTCATGCGAAAATTGTGGATCCATCTTCATAAAGTAAATGGGCAATCAATGCTGTCTACCGATAGCCTTGTATTCATGAATTCACCTTCTCGTCATATACTCCCCCGAACAATCGCCTCCACCCTGCTCTTCGTAGAAGGCGCTGTAGTGCTAGCGCTAGGTGCGTGGATGATCTTTTTCGGGTTCACACATGAGAACAGAGAAATCCTGCCACTACTAGGAGTAGTGCTCTTTGCCATCGCAGGTGGATTAGGGCTTATCCAATGTGGGCGTGGATATAAAGCAGGTAAGAATTACGGGAAGGCCCCTGCGGTTCTAGCAAATCTCATTGCACTTGGCGTCGTTAAATACCAAGCGGAGGCAGGGCTTTACATCGTTGCGATTCCTATCGCACTTCTTGCCGTTGCAACTTTGTTTACAGTTCTAAAAATTGCATCCCAAGAAAATAAATCGAAGTAGCTTTCGCTCTCTTCGCTTTGTGTTCTATTGCTCGTAGATTAAATCTGAACCCTTGCGTGCAAGAACTTGAGTGGGTTCCTGGCTAAGTCTTAGCCAGAGCGCTCTCCATTCAGCGCCTTTTGCTTCATTTTCGGAACCGCTTCCCCACTGGCGGCCAAATGCATCAGCACTTTCAAATACGAGTGAGAAATAAGTGAAAGGTGCATTGACACCGATTTCAACTCTGCCCATGTGAACATCGGCAATACCTAGTTTTAGCGCTTCGGCTTTAATTTCCTCAAAGTATTTATTGGCCTTAACACCTTGACCGAATTTAACTTCAAAATAGTAATTTGCAAATACTCGCTTGCCCATAATGATCTCTCTCCCTAGCTAACCAATTCAGTCAACTTTCCCTAATAGAAGCAGATTCCCCTAACGAACGGAAGATGTACTAACGAGATATTTCCACGTAGACCACCTGAATTGCTTCGGCCAGTCAGTATCATGAAGGGATGAAAAATAGGATCGTCGTAGGTGTTCTGGCGTCGAGCCTGCTACTGCTTGCTGGCTGTAGCGACTCAGCGGCAAAAGCCTGTGAGGTGGCAGTAGAAACCAGGATTGAGTACCAAGATTTGTCAAAAGAATTTCACTCGAAATATTTGAAACTAATTGAAACAACTTACGACGATGGCGAATCTACACTTGAAGAGCATGACCGAATTCTTTCTCTCTACGATAAACACATCGAGGCGAGGAAAGATTCAAACAGCGTAATCATCAATAATCCGACCTGCTTCTCACCAAAACAGGTAGTTGAAGCACAAAAGATTTATGAGGACGCAAAGTTTTACTTAGATAATTCTTGAGCTAACGAACTAAATTCCGTCAGCTCCTCAAGCCGTTAGCAGTTTCGTACTTCTCGTAATCCCAAAGTGAAATATCATCGAGATTAATCGGCTCAAAGCCTTTCGCTTCTAACGCGCTGGCAATGTGTGTGCGGTGTTCTGTTGCATGATGAATCGCCTGTGAAAGAACGGTCGAGCGTAGTCTCTGGAATTTGCCGTTATCGTTTTCGAGATCCAGCCACACATCATCGAGATCTGCAGCACCAATGAGATAGCCATCCACGATTGCTGCCTGCTCTGCAAGTCGTGCAAGATCACTGATCTTTTCAATATCAGCGATACATGGATCTCCTGGCTTAGTGAGTGCAACTTTCCCAGTGATACTAAGAACGTAATGATCGGCTGAATCAACAATGTGGTGTGCAATCTCTGCGACAAACCACTCAGGGTTAGTGGCATAGGCTTTCAAGCTCTCTTCCGGCAAAGTCTGAAGATGCTTAATTGTCTCTTGATTAGCCCAAGCCATGTGGCGTAGTAAACGTGCAACTGAAATCGTCATAGCGAAGAGGGTAGTCGATGGCGCAAAAGTTACCAAGGATTAATGCGCGGGCTTACCAAGGAACGATCTGGTGATCTTCCCAAAGTACGCCAGTGGTTTTCTCAATTTCATTCTCACTCTGCGGGTTAAATGCTCGATTGAGCAACCAAAGCGCAGTCTCTGCACCTTCTTCTGCACTGCGCGGTGCATCTGGTCCACCCATATCTGTTCGCGAATGGTTAGGACATATTGCATCAACGAGTAATCCGCGCGCACCCATTCCCGTTTCGTGTGCAAGGTTTCGCACCAGTGCGTTAACGCCAGCTTTACTAATTCGATATGGTGCAAGACCTCCGGCATTTCCCGGCCCTGACATTCTTCCAAGGCATGCAGAGAAGATGACAACACGTCCATTGCGAGCATCTGCCATCGGTGGAACAAGTTCGTTAACAACCATAAATGTTGAATCTAAATTGATTGCCATAACGCGGCGCCACTCTGCATCAGATGTTCGTAAAGTCTTTGACATTTTCTCGCTCATGACTGCGTGTGCAATAACGAGAGCAGTCGGTGTGGCAATTGAGGTTCTGACTTCAGAAAGTTGTTGGCGAGCGCCTTCGATTGCCGATGGTGTTGTTACTTCGAAATCGATAGCAAAAGTATTTACTGAACTCTGCGGAAATTCTGCAATCAACTTGTCACGGGCTTGATTTAAACCTTGCGGATCCTTTGCAATCAACGCAAGGTGATATCCCTGGGCTGCTAATCCGCGAGCTACTTCAAAACCGAGACCTCGGCTTCCACCTGTGATGATGGCCGTTGCACCGGTTGCTCCCGCAGAAACGGGGCTCGAGGATGGAGTGCTCATGCGAGAACTCTCCCAATGGCGGCAAAATCCTGCACTCTGAAATTCGGCGTGGAGCCGTCTGGGCAGAGGAAATGGGTGGAATTGAGCGCCAAGTGTGCGCTATCTCGCGCTCTCGTGGATTTATTGCCTTGGCTTGAGCCGATAGTCTTAGGCGTAGGACGAACCGTTTTCACTTATATATAAGGAGCGCGCCAGTGTCGGCTACGCAACCAGGTCAAGACTTCGGAGCAAATGATTGGCTCGTTGAAGAGATGTACGA
>Ga0315902_10011474_pt1 | contig 11617 bp, 7 predicted proteins | sample LakEriMetagenome_9_FD_203523 | JGI IMG/M metagenome (GOLD analysis project Ga0315902, IMG submission 203523) | Freshwater fungal communities from buoy surface, Lake Erie, Ohio, United States - Buoy 12 MA117 | ecosystem: Environmental > Aquatic > Freshwater > Lake > Lake biofilm | place: USA... | reverse complement strand
TGCTCCATATATGGCAGCAGAAACACAAACCCCGATGTGTTCTGCACTCGGTTCGTCGCCGTGTAAAACGCTGTGCTGTTGTAACGACCCGAATTGTTCAGCGCCGGAGGAAAAATGTTGTAGGTGTCATGATAATTGTGCAGCGCCAAACCCCACTGCTTCAAATTGTTCTTGCACTGCGTTCTGCGAGCAGCCTCGCGAGCCTGTTGCACTGCCGGCAACAGCAGCGCCACCAGAATGGCGATGATCGCTATCACCACCAGCAACTCAATCAACGTAAACGCGCGACGACGCAACATGGAACTCTCCTGACGGGACATAACGGTAAAAACCGAACCAGGACAAGTCCGCTGCAGGCAACAGACGGAATTGATTGAGACCAACAGACAGCAGGTCTGAGGGAATCTTGGTAATGTCACGCAGGCTTCCGCAAAAAATATGCCTCAGTTTCTGTCAGGTGAACTCTCACTGACTGGAAAACAGACAGGGAGTTCGAGAAAACAAGGGAAACGCTGGCTGTTTTTGCATCAGTATTTTTTCACAGAACAATCGCCGCCTGCCACAGGACCCGCTCCAGCCAGCGATCACAAATTCAGCAGCATCGACGAATCTGCAGGCGATTAAGCCTGCCCTTCCATGAACACCCACCTCCTGCACATCACCCTGCTTGCTGCAACTGCTGCAACAACGGCCTGATGGCGGCTTTCACGACGTCAGCATGAGCTCACAGCTGACCTTCACCGGTATACCCGGCGGTGTCGCCGCTGATGCCGCCGGACAAAGCCAGGGCAGCATGGGAATCGCCGTCGCCGACCTCGACCACAACCAACTGCCGGATATCGTCATCGCAAATCTCGATGGCGAATCCAACGCCGTCTGCATCAATCAGACCGGCAGCTTCCAGGAACTTTCTGCCGCATGGAACATGCACAGCACCGGCGGAGGCAGTTACCAGTCAGCCAGCGAACAAACCCTGCATTTCGGATTGGGCTCCTGCACACAAATCGATCAGATCACCGTTGACTGGCCCGATGGCACCCGCGAAATCTTCCCAGGCTGCACTGCCAACCAAATCCTGACCCTCCACCAGGGCAGTCTTACTCAAACTCCAGCGCTATCCGCCGCCCCTCCGAATTCTTCTGCCACTGCCCCTGCAGCGAGTCCCACCACAAATCCTCAGCAGACACCCCCAGATGCCCCAGCAAAGTCGCCGTCAGATCCGCCGGAGACACCGGATTGTCTCGCACCTGACCACCCTGATGATCCGTTGAACCAAACACCTGACCACCGCGAATACCGCCACCGGCCAGCAACGCCGTAAATGCATGCGGCCAGTGATCCCGACCCGACTTCTCCGTCATCGCATTCTGAGTGAACTGGCCGATTCTGGGCGTTCTGCCAAATTCCCCGGCCGCCGCCACCATCGTCGTCGACAACAAACCCCGCTCACCCAAATCCCCCAGAAATGCCGCCATCGCTCGATCAAAAATCGGCAGCATACGATCCTGCAGCGAAGCAAAAATGTGATTGTGCTGATCCCAGTGCGGTGACACCTTGTCGTGAAATGAGTCGTCATACCAGTTGACCGTAATCAGCGGAACACCCGCCTCCACCAATCGCCGCGCCGCCAGCAAACTCCGCCCAAAGACCGTGCCGCCATAACGCGCCAGGACCTCCGGTCGCTCGCGCTCCAGATCCACAGCCGCTCCCAACTGCCCGGCGGACAGCAGCGAGACTGCCGTGTCGTACTGCTGCTGCCAGCGACCATGAGCCGCTGCAGTACTCCCGCCAAACCTCGCTGATACCGCTGCAGCCGGCACCGCAGGCCGCGTTTCCTGCAGTCGCTGCAGCAGAGCCGTCCGGCGCTGCAGCCGATGCCCCGCTGCCGCATCCGGCAACTGCAGCTCCGCCGCATCAAACTTCCCGCCGTCAAGGCCAGCCCGCAGCAGAAACGGGCTGAACTGCTCACCCATCCGACCACCCGTCTGCCCCGCAATCCGCTCAGACTGACCCATAAACTGCGAATGCCACGGCAGCACAATCGCCGGCGGCAGACGAGAAGACGGCAGGCCGGCTCGAGTCATCAGCGAGGCCAGCGATGGCCAGTCTTCCCGGCGAGCCTGATCAGTCACAGGCGGCAGCGGATACGGTCGACCACTGTACAATTCACTGCACGCCGGACCATGCACCGGCATCCGGTGATTCATCGACCGCACCAGACACACTCGATGCATCTGCCCCGCCAGCTGTGGCAGATGCTCACAAATCTGAACCCCCGGAGCCGACGTCGAAATCGGCTGAAACTGGCCGCGAATCTCCACAGAAGCCGCCGGTTTCATGTCCCACATGTCCAGCTGACTGGGACCGCCAAACAAAAAAATAAACACCACTGAACGCTGCTGCCCCCGCTCACCCGTCACTGCCGACAAACCCCGACCAGCCAGCGACAGACCACCGATGGCACCCAATCGGATCAGCTCACGACGGCCAACCGCAGTATTGGTGCGAAACAGCACAGACAGCATGGCCGGCCCTTCTGAACTCACAGAACAGGCAAAAACGTCACAAACAAAACGCTCAGCTCAGCAAAAGGTAAAGAATACCAGAAGAATCGAGGGAAATCCCAGTGAAACTCCAAAGATAAAATCGGGCGACAGTTTCACTTGCATACGCTCGTCCGCCTGCGTATTGTCTCCAACAGACCTCTGGCAGCTCTGTCTGCAGCAAAACAAGTTGACCCTACAGATAAACCCAATAGGGAACCCGGCCTGATCCCGGCCGACTGTCACGCCGACCATGTCTCGGATCACATGACCCGGGCGTCGGGTGCCCACCTTTTATTCTGATCAATGGGCGTCAACAGCGTTTGCTCAGCACACCTGGCAGAGGTTTTTTCGCGCGCACTTTTCACTGTGACCCACGGATCCCAAACCGCTGCTCGGACGCCCATGAACACTCCAGCACACACTCCCGCCAACCCGTCTTCCCACGCAACCGACCTCGTCATTGATTACCCCGCACGGGATATGACGATTACCGTCGGCGCCGCGATGCCCTGCTCACAACTGCTCCATATCCTCCGGCAGGAAGGTCAGACACTCCCCATCGACATCGCTTCCGAATTCGCAACCGTCGGTGAGATGGTGCTGCAGGATCACTGCGGGCCTCGACAGTTCGGCTACGGAACCCTGCGCGACTACGTGATCGGTATCGCCGCTGTCGATGGCCATGGACGACAGTTCCATGCCGGTGGGCGAGTCGTCAAGAATGTCGCCGGGTACGACCTCTGCCGTCTGCTGACAGGCTCAAATGGCAAGCTCGGACAGTTGCTGCACGTCACCTTCAAAGTGCGACCACTGCCCGCCACACAGCAGCTCATCATCGCCGGCTTCCGCACCCTGCAATACCTCGAAAAAGCTCTGAACACCCTCAACACCACAGCCACCACTCCCGTCATCCTCGATGTCGCTGGAAGACCTGCACTCCCCGAAATCCTCAACACTCACACGCTGCTGCCTGTTCGCGACTCCAGCCACCTCGACGTCGCCGCCGTACTGCTGATCGGCTTCGACGGCCCCGCCGAAGCCTGCCAGTGGCAGATCAACACCATCACCGACGAACTCGGAGACCTGCCTGCGTGGATCCAGACCGCTCTGCCCGCAGACGCGTTCCAGCAATGGCTGCACATCGCTCGCAATTACTGCTGCCCCACCAACAATCCCCCATGGCTTGCCTCCATCACCACACCCCCCTCACAGGTCTGCGCCGTGCTCGACGCCATGAATCGACTGCACTGCTGCACCTGCGGACGCGCCGGAAATGGACGACTGTGGTGCTGGCCCGCAACAGCCGACGAAAATCAGCCCGCTGCCGATGAACTCGTCGGAATCGCAGCACTGCAGCAGCTAACCAGCGACGGTCCCGGCTGCGTACAGGTCCTGCACGCCCGGTCCGCAGCCTCCACCCCGGCCCATGCCGCTGTCCGCAACTACACCGCCCGACTGCAAAACGCTCTTGGAACCAACTGACTGCAGATTCTGACAGCCGGAATTCCCCGGAAATTCCCCATGCAAATGCTCGCAAAACGTTTTGCGAAAACACATCAATCGCAATAATCAGGCAGCTCAACACTCTTAACCGATCGCCTGGTCAGGATTCCCAAGTGCCCGCACAGCAGCCCAAAACTCCCAGCTCGCTCCCGGTCCTCGGACAGTCCATCCCATACGACCGCTTTCTGGACTGCGTCCACTGCGGACTCTGCACCGCATCCTGTCCAACCTACGTGGAAACCGGAAACGAAAATGATGGCCCCCGCGGACGCATCTACCTGATGCGAGCCGTCGTCGATGGCCGACTCGAACTGACCCCGGCTGTCCAGGGACACCTCGATTCCTGCCTCGACTGCCGCAGCTGCGAAACCGCCTGCCCCAGCGGAGTTCAGTACGGCAGACTGCTGGAACCCTTTCGAGTCGAAATGCAGCAGACACCAGCTGCAAAACACGCCGCTGACAACTGGTTCCACCGCTGGATCCTCTACGGATTGTTCCCCTGGCGAAATCGCCTCCGCTGGGCACTGCTGCCCGCACGCCTGCTCCAGAAACTCAATCTCGATCAACTGCTCCGACGCAGTGGACTCACCCGACTGCTGCCCACAAAAATTCAGCGACTGCACGACCAGCTGCCCAAACTGCGACCCAGCGAACCACCCCTGCCAGACTTCCTCCCCGCTATCGGACAGCGCCGCGCAACAGTTGGACTGTTCATCGGCTGCGTCGCTGATGCCATGTTCCGCCACGTTCACTGGGCTACAGCCCGAGTCCTGCAGCAGAACGGCTGCGACGTCGTTATCCCCCGCTCACAAACCTGCTGCGGAGCGATTCACTATCACACCGGTGCCGCAGAACCAGCCATCAGTCTCATGCACCAGAATGCCGCAGCCTTCGATACCAGGAAACTCGATGCCATCGTCGTCAACGTCGCCGGCTGCGGCTCCATGCTGAAAGACTACGGACATATCGCCGAAGAACTGCACCACAACAGCACCGATCCACCCGGCTCCGCATCCACGAATGCCGCCGACTTCGCCGCGAAAGTCATGGATATCCACGAATTCCTCATGAAACTGGGACCCGTCCGCCCCACAGGACGCATCGATGCACTCGTTGCCATGCAGGATGCCTGCCACCTGCAGCACGCCCAGAAAATTCGCCAGCAACCACGCGATCTGCTCAAAATGATCCCCGGAATCACCCTGAAAAACATCGCCGAAGCCGAACTCTGCTGCGGAGCCGCAGGAACCTACAACCTGACACAACCCGAAATGGCCGATCGACTCGGAACACGCAAACTGGATTGCCTGCTGGAGGTCAAACCCGATGTGATCGTCTCCGGAAATGCTGGCTGCTCACTGCAACTGCAGGCACACCTGCAAATCCGCGGACTGACAACCGCGGTACTGCACCCCATCGAACTGCTCGATCTCAGCTATCGAAATCAGCCGCTCACACCCCGCTGAACCGTCATCAGCCAGACCAGGAACAAAACCAACCATGCCACAATACCTGCTGCCGCTGCTCTTAATTGCCGGATTGCTCACAACATCACCGTCACCAGCGGATGAGACCGCCACGAAAAAGCTGCCAGCAGAACAGGCACCGGTCAAAACACCGGGAAAAACCAAACAAAAGGCCACCAAAAAAGAGACCCCACCTCCCACGCCCACTCTCGATTCCGTCAGCTACGGAACACACCCCAAACAGGTTCTGACTTTCTGGAAAACAGAATCCGCTGTGCCAACACCATGCCTCTTCTTCATCCACGGAGGTGGCTGGCAAAACGGAAACCGCATGGCAGGGATGGCCAACTGGGTTCCCGCCATGCACAAACAGGGCATCTCAGTCGTTTCCATAGAATATCGATTCATCGAAGAAGCCATCGCCGACGGAGTCCAGCCGCCAGTCAAAGCCTGCCTGTACGATGCAGCCCGCGCACTGCAGTTCGTCCGCAGCAAAGCCAACGAATGGAATCTCGATAAGCAGAAAATTGCCGTCGCCGGAGGTTCCGCCGGAGCCTGCACCAGTCTGTGGCTCGCGTTTCACGACGATCTCGCCATTCCCGACAGCTCCGACCCCATCGCTCGAGAATCCACAAAACCGGCCTGCGCCGCCGTTACCGGCGCTCAAACAACCCTCGATCCACGCCAAATGCAGGAATGGACACCCAACAGCAACTACGGCAGCCACGCATTCGGCATCTTCCAGGAAATTGACGGCAGGAAACAACGCGACTTCAACGCGTTCCTTGCCCGTCGCGATGAAATCCTGCCCTGGATCCAGGAATACTCGCCGTTCCACCTCGTCTCAGCCGGCGATCCGCCCGTCTACCTCAATTACAGCGCACCACCCGCCAAAGGCCAGATCGCAAAAGATCCCACACACTCAGCGAACTTCGGAGTCCTGCTGCAGGAAAAACTTGACGAGTTCAGGGTACCCTGCGAACTCGTGCATCCCGGAGCCGGGAATATCACCCACAAAACTCCGCAGGACTACGTGGCCGACATGCTCAAAAGGTAACTACCGGCCCACTCCCGGGCACACCAACTAACGCATCTGCTCCGCCAGCAAAAACGCAATCTCCATCGACTGCTCATAATTCAGCCGCGGATCCACCGTGCTGCGATAATCTCGGGAAAGATCTGACTCGGTCAGATTTCCAGGTCCGCCGGTACACTCGGTCACATCCTCGCCCGTCAATTCCAGGTGAATCCCACCCAAACGGCTTCCCAGCTCCTTGTGAATCCGAAATGCTCCGATGATTTCCGAGATGATGTCGTCAAACGATCGCGTCTTCAGGCCGGACCGCGTGGCATGCGTATTCCCATGCATCGGATCGCAGCTCCACAACACTTTGCAGCCCGCACTCCGCACCGCATCCACCAGTGCCGGCAATCGCTCCCGAATCTTCTCCGCACCAAATCTGTGAATCAGTGTCAGCCGACCAGACTCATTCTCCGGATTCAAAATTCCAATCAGCTCCACCAATTCTTCCGGCGTCATGGAATTCCCGACCTTCACGCCCACGGGATTTCGAATTCCCCGGCAGTACTCCACATGCGCGCCGCCAAGCTCGCGAGTCCTGTCACCGATCCACACCATGTGAGTACCCAGATTGTACCAGCCCCGCTGACGCTCAGATTTCGTCAACGCCTGCTCATAGTGCAGCAGCAATGCCTCATGAGACGTAAAAAAGTCGACTCGCCGCAGCTGATGCAGCTCACCCGGAGACACCACCTCCATAAACCGAATCGAATCTGTCAGTGAATCCAGCAATTGCTGATACCGACGACTGCCCGGAGTATTCCGTACAAATTCCAGATCCCAGTTCTCCGGATGGTGCAGGTCGGCAAAACCGCCTTCGCTCAATGCGCGAATGAAATTCAGCGTCATCGCGGAGCGTTCAAAGGCCCGCAACATCAACTGCGGATCAGGGGTGCGTTCCGCCAGCGTGAATCCCGGCCGGTTGATGATATCTCCCCGATAACAGGGAAGTTCAACCTCACCCCGCCGCTCAACATCACTGGAGCGTGGCTTGGCATACTGGCCCGCGATCCGGCCGATCCGCACGACTCGCTTCCGCGCCCCGGCAATCAGCACGAGACTCATCTGGATCAGGACCTTCAGCTTACGGAGCACCGCGGTCGAGTTGCAGTCGTCGAAACTCTCCGAGCAGTCTCCGCCCTGCAACACGAAAGCCTTGCCATCGGCGGCCTGCACCAGCTCCGCCCTCAACCGATCAACCTCCCAGGCCGTAGTCAGTGCCGGCAGACTGGCCAGCCGCTTCAGCGTTTCCGCCAGCGCGGCGGCATCGGGATATTTTGGCTGCTGACGAGCCGTGCGGTTTTGCCACGAGTCGGGTTGCCATTGCTGGGCCATTATCGTAACCTTTCGCAGCGCGCATAAAAAAAGCCGCACTCAGAAGAGTGCGGCTCAGTGAGAGATCCCGGCAGTACCTACTTTCGCGCTTTTGACACTATCATTGGCCTTGCAAGCTTAACGTTCGTGTTCGGAATGGGTACGCGTGTTTCCTTGCAAGTGAATCACCGGGAAACCACACGATCCGCAGCAGAGCTCGGTGTCGTGTGTATAATCAAAATGAAGTCTAAGTGCGTCTGACAATTGATCAAAATGACCAGATATTCCTCCATTAGTACCGGTCAGCTCAGACACTCTCATGCCTTACACAGCCAGCCTATCAACCTGGTGGTCTTCCAGGGGAGTCAAACGAAACCTTATCTTGGGAATGGCTTCACGCTTATATGCTTTCAGCGTTTATCACAACCGCACATAGCTACCCTGCGATGCCACTGGCGTGACAACAGGAACACCAGAGGTGCGTCCCTCCAAATCCTCTCGTACTAAAGAGAATATCCCTCAAGTTTCGTACGCCCACAGCAGATACGGACCAACCTGTCTCACGACGGTTTAAACCCAGCTCACGTACCACTTTAATCGGCGAACAGCCGAACCCTTGGGAGCTTCTTCACCCCCAGGATGTGATGAGCCGACATCGAGGTGCCAAACCCCGCCGCCGCTATGGACGCTCGGGCGGGATCAGCCTGTTATCCCCAGAGTACCTTTTATCTGTTGAGCGACGGCCCTTCCATTCGGAACCGCCGGATCACTAAGTCCAACTTTCGTTTCTGCTCGACTCATTTGTCTCGCAGTCAAGCACCCTTCTACCTTTACGCTCTTCGCCTGATTGCCAACCAGGCTGAGGGTACCTTTGAGCTCCTCCGTTACTCTTTGGGAGGAGACCGCCCCAGTCAAACTGCCCAACTGACAGTGTTCGCCGCCCGGGTTCACGGGTCAGCGTTAGACACCTAACAAGTTCAGGGTGGTATTTCAAGGATGGCTCCATCGATACTGGCGTACCGACTTCTCCGCCTCCCACCTATCCTACACAAAACGTGCCAAGTGACAGTATCAGCCTGCAGTAAAGGTTCATGGGGTCTTTCCGTCACGCTGCGGGTACGTGGCATCTTCACCACGGCTACAATTTCACCGGGTCGCTGATTGAGACAGTGCACCAGTCGTTACGCCATTCATGCAGGTCGGAACTTACCCGACAAGGAATTTCGCTACCTTAGGACCGTCATAGTTACGGCCGCCGTTTACCGGAGCTTCAATTGCCGGCTTCGCCCTAGAGCTAACCGTCTTTATTAACTTACCGGTACCGGGCAGGCGTCAGTCTCTATACCTCCTCTTACGAGTTCGCAGAGACCTGTGTTTTTAGTAAACAGTCGCTAGTGCCGCTTTGCTGAGACCATCTTTCGATGGCACCCCTTATCCCGAAGTTACGGGGCCAATTTGCAGAGTTCCTTAACCAGCGTTCTCCCGAGCGCCTGAGGCTACGCGCCTCGCCTACCTGTGTCAGTTTTAGTACGGTCATATTATGTGGGCTTTTCTTGGTTGTGTTGCAGAACACTTCGCCCGAAGGCTCGACCTTGCGGTACGGGGGTTACCAACACCCCGATGTTCATTCACCCAACGTCCCCCACAATAGGCGCAGGAATATTAACCTGCTTTCCATCGTCTACGCCTTTCGGCCTCGACTAAGGGACCGGCTAACCCTGGGCGGATTTACCTTCCCCAGGAAACCTTAGGCTTACGGCGAGCAGGATTCTCACCTGCTTTATCGTTACTTATTCCGGCATAATCACTCCTGAACGCTCCACGAATCCTCACGGTATCGCTTCGATGCATTCAGGACGCTCTCCTACCGCTCGTCAAAGACGAGCCCGCTGCTTCGGCAATTTGCTTACTCCCGTTCATTATTGGTGCCAGAATACTCGACCGGTAAGCTATTACGCACTTTTTAAATGGTGGCTGCTTCTAAGCCAACATCCCGGCTGTCACAGTATTCAGACATCCTTTGTGACTCAGCAAATTTTTGGGACCTTAGCAGGCGATCTGGGTTGTTTCCCTCTCGACCATGCAGCTTCTCCCGCATGGACTAACTCCTGAGGTAAACGTCATGGTATTCGGAGTTTGGATAGGCAGGGTACCCTGGGAAGGGCCCCAAACCAGCTCAGTAGCTCTACCCCCATGACGCAATGGCTCAAGGCTAACCCTAAAGTTATTTCGGAGAGAACGAGCTATCTCCCGGTTTGATTAGACTTTTACTCCTCCCCACGGGTCATCCCCTAATTTTTCAATATTAGTGAGTTCGGTCCTCCACGCAGTCTTACCCGCGCTTCAACCTGCCCATGGGTAGATCACCGGGTTTCGCGTCTACCGCCGCCGACAAAATTCGCCCTATTCAGACTCGGTTTCCCTGAGGCTTCAGCCCTTAAGGCTTTAACCATGCCGTCGACAGTAACTCGCCGGATCATTATGCAAAAGGCACGCCGTCACACAACAATGTGCTCCGACAGCTTGTAAGCGTGTGGTTTCAGGTCCTTTTTACTCCCCTTCCGGGGTGCTTTTCATCTTTCGCTCGCGCTACTTTTCCACTATCGGTCGCCAGAGAGTACTTAGCCTTGGGAGATGGGCCTCCCAGCTTCAGACCGGGTTCCACGTGACCGGTCCTACTCGGGGTTTCTCACGGAGTCTGATCAGTTGTCGGATACGGGACTATCACCCTCTGTGGTACAGCTTTCCAGCTGCCTCTCCTAACCGTCAGATTTGTAACTCCACATGTGAGCCCCACAACCCCGCCGGACATGCCGACGGTTTGGGCTGTTTCCTGTTCGCTCGCCGCTACTAGGGAAGTCGCTCTTGCTTTCTCTTCCTGTGGGTACTTAGATGTTTCAGTTCCCCACGTTCGCTCCGTTAGCCTATGTATTCAGCTAACGGTAATTCGGGTACCCCAGGATCAACGCTCGTTTGACAGCTCCCCCAGGCTTTTCGCAGCCTTCCACGCCCTTCATCGCCTTCTGGCGCCAAGACATCCTCCACACGCCCTTATATATCTGGCCAATTTGATCAATCGCCACGACATATACACGATTCAGTTCTTCTGAACCTGAGGCTTTCGCCCCAAGCTCTTCGCTCGGAAACGTTTACAGATGCCACTTAGACTTCATTAGATTGTCAAAGATCAGTCGCAAAACTCATTTCCCCGAAGGGTTGTTTTTTGCGAGCGGGGGAATATACCGGGCTTTAAGACCCATGTCAACCCCACTGTCGAAGATTTTTTTATTTTTCTTCTTCAGTACTGGAGACGATCGGGATCGAACCGACAACCTCTGCCTTGCAAGGGCAGCGCTCTCCCAGTTGAGCTACGTCCCCGAATTCCCGGCCGATAGTCCATCTCGGCTTTCAACACCCCAACAATCTCCCGCAGCCACTTGCGTAAACCACAGAACACCGTCAAAGCACTGTTTCCACCAGATTCGCCGGCTCAGCAACCAACAGGCAACCCCACAATGTAAGGGCCCGCACATCACCAAACCAGTACCAGTGGGCGTACGTGGACTCGAACCACGGACCTCAGCTTTATCAGAGCTGCGCTCTAACCATCTGAGCTATACGCCCCGAAAGCTGTTTCCAAATTCGGGGGCGGACATCCTGCCAGCTTTTGGCCCGATTGTCCAGTCTCCGGTCGCCTGAATCTTCGA
>Ga0315902_10011471_pt1 | contig 11618 bp, 16 predicted proteins | sample LakEriMetagenome_9_FD_203523 | JGI IMG/M metagenome (GOLD analysis project Ga0315902, IMG submission 203523) | Freshwater fungal communities from buoy surface, Lake Erie, Ohio, United States - Buoy 12 MA117 | ecosystem: Environmental > Aquatic > Freshwater > Lake > Lake biofilm | place: USA... | reverse complement strand
TTGTAACGAGCAGAAAATGCTTCCTGCGCGTTGTCATAAGCGATAGCCGAACCCTCGTTTTTAACCGGAGCGGCTGAGAAGCCTGACAGTTTGACCTCTTCCTCGAAAGAACGCTCAGAAGTCTCAGTTACAAAGACCTCTTTGTGCTCTTCACCATAGCGGTTGTACTCCATGCCAAACAGAGCGTTTAGGCCGGGCAGCAACTCTTTAAGTAATTGTGCGCGTGAAATAGCCATTTATTCGCTCCTTATTTGCCAACGGCTTGATAGTACGAGTGATAGCCAAAGTTAAATTTGACGATCACTTCTGGATATACGATGTTTCCAGATGAAACATAGGAAGTATCGGGTACCAGATCAACGATACGGAACGGCAATGCAGTAGTAACGTTGTTGTAGTAAATACCAGTTTGGGCGTTGCCATAAGTAGTATTTGCTGCATTCAACACCAGAACTACGTTGGTTCCAAGGGCGGTCTGTTGTACCGGAGTAATGTCCAGACCAGTAGTGTCGGCAGTTGCACCGACAGAAGCGACTTGATACAGCGCATCCGGATCATCACTGATGTAAGCAAATGCATCAGTTACGCCAGAGGCAAACCCAGGCCAATATTGGCTATAGGTGGGCTGTTTAGTTGTGGGGTTGGTGTAACGGCATCCTAGAAAGACGCCCAGAACACCGGGGATTGTGGAAGCATCTGCTTGGTTTTCCAAAGTCGAAGCAATGACAGTACCATCCGTACTCAGTTGAACTACTTGACCGTTATATAGAGCGGTGTTGTAGTTGACCGAACCAGTGGTAATGGCAATTTGACGAGTAGCACCAGCAAATACCTGCCCACCGATCAAATTGATCGGCTTCAAGCCGTAAGGCTTGCTAATGGTAGGATAAGCCATTTAATACTCCTAAAAAGTTATTTGCCACGTCCAAAAGTAACTTCCGCACGTTTGTCGCTAAACAAAGGCATACGAACGTCACTTTCTCTCATAAAGTTGTTGTCCACGGACCTCATCTGTTGATCAGCCATATTTTCGTAATAACCATTACGCTTTTCGACCTTCTCTTCGAGGTTCTTGCACAACATTAGGCCACCAAATAACACTAGTCCATTCTTCGGGGCGGAACCATCATATAGGCCTAAATCTAGAAGCAGTTCTGGGTGGTCTTCAGCCTTTACAGGCTCCCAACCTTCTCTACGGCGCATAGAAACATTCCTAGCATCGTCTAGACCCATCGTTGAGACACGTACCCAACGAAATGCATACCCGTCTTGTGGATCGGGGGTTGGTATTGAAGATGGAGGTTCCCATGGTTGATCACGAATATCATTTTCACGAGATTCCAACTCACGACTCATACGATTTTGATTACCCATTACTGACTCCTTCCGTTAACAGCAGCCCATTGTTTAGCGTATTCTTCTAAAGGTATACCCAATTTACGTGCAACAGCCGCGCCACCGGGCGGGATCTTGACGGTCTTTGGGGAAGTACTTCTAGAAGCGGGAGCAACCACAGTGGATTGCTGTCTTACAGTACGTTGTTGAGGCGGCTCTACATCGTCAAACCGATCAGGGAATAACTGACGCAGACGTTCATCCATACGCCTGTAATACTCGTCCGTGCGAGGGTCTACGCCTTCTCGCATGAGTTTTTTGTCAACAGCATAAGCAATTGCCGTCATCTCATCATCTGGTCCAAACCAACCTTTATTCCGTTCATACCACGCTTCGGCTTTTGGGTCAGCTTTTGGTGCAGATGGACTTGAAGCAACTTGCTGCTGTATAGGTTGACTATATACAGCGCTTTCTGCCCTTTGTAAAGGGGGATTGCGAGAAAGTTCTCTTTTTTCAGCAACCACCTCTGCCATCTTAAGTTGGGCTTGGACCATGCCCTCTGAATCTCCAGACTCATAGGCTTCCTTATAAGCCTTCTGAGCAGAAACCAACTCAGTGTCTAATTTAGATTTGACAGTATCGGTATAGAGTGTGGAGCCTTGGTCAAGAACAGTCTTAAGTCGCTTATTCTCTTCAGCCGCTGCTTGAGCGTACCGAAGAGCCTCTTCCTGTTCTTCTTGCACCCTAAGACGATAGGCACGCTCTTCCTCAAGTTCTTTTTTGAGTTTTGCGTACTCATCGTCTTTATCTTCTTTGTATTGCTCTAGTTCGTCCTTGGGGGCGGTTCTTTTTTGCGGTGCAACATTTTCTTCACCCTCAACCACAAACTCAAACTTTTCTTCCGGCTCGGCAGATTTTTTTAGGATCTGCGTCTCTTCAGGAAGCCCATCGGGGCCAAGGCCGTTACCCTCGTCCTCGATCATTTCCTTCATCTTATTAGTTGCCATGTATTGCTCCTTATGCTCGGGTAAACCCTGATGGGTCTTCAATCACGGCCTCAACCGTGTCTTCGTTGATTAAGCGGAACTCATGCCCACCAATAGTGAAGCGCGAGCCAGAATAAGAACGCATGATGATCCAGTCACCTAACTTGCACCACGGGCCGCTGGCATATCGGCTCATGTCGGTATAGCAATCTGGACCCATGGATACAACGTATCCAATGTTTGCTGCAACTTCTTCAGCGTTCTTAGTTTGGCTAGGCAGAATGATCCCGCCGCCTGAGGTCTTTTCTTCCAAGACCGGCATGGCAATCAAAATCTTCCACCCCTGCGGAACCGGCAGCGTATGTGCGGCTCTTGCTTCTTCGACTTTGTTTTTTGTTGCTTCAACGCTTGGCGCGCCAACACCTCTAATCATCTAAGTTTTCCTTTCTTGCTCTATTAATGATTTCTTCAAAAATACCAACTGCACTCATCATGCCGCGAAGGAAGCCAACTTTTTCCCGATACTCTGAGTAATCGTTGGCTGATCCCATGACAACATCTTCTGTGTAGCGTTCTACTTCCACCTTTACTTTTTCTAAAAATAATTCTTCAAACGACTTAGCCACGTTGTGACGGCCCCTTTCTTAAGTTGACTGCTGCACGGAATCCTTCCAACACTTCCTGAGATGCAAGTTTTTGTTCTTGCTCTGCCTTCTTGTTAGCAGCCTCTTCCTGTTTGATAGCAACCTCGGCTGACCGAAGCGCTGCATCAGACATATCTTTCTTAGTCTTGCGTTCAACTTCAGCGGCTTTGATCTGCAGTTCTTGGCGCTGAATCTCATTAAGCGGATCTTGTGCTTGGGCCATGGCTTCCTTCTGAGCCATCTCTGCCTGGTTCTGCTGCAACACTTTCTGAGACGCATCTGCCATCAGACGAGACAGTTGGTTCTCCATCAGCGGGTCCATCTTCGCGCCAAGCGGCGGGATCTCAATACCTAGGGCGCGTTGAACTTCAGTGCGATAGGCATAACCCAGATGTTCCGCAACATGAGCCTCCATGGCGGCAGCAATAGCCTGTGCGTTAGGAGACTGACCAACCAAGGCACGCAGTTTGGGATCTTTCATAGCGTTTGTATGCACCATGATGTGGGCCTCGTGGTCCTGCTCAGGAAACGCCTTGACAGGCTTGCCCTGCAGCACCATGGCATTTTCAGACACGGGGTCGCGGTACGGTATCTCGTCCTTCTTAGGCACGATCTTGTCAGCGTTTTCAAACCCAATTAGCCGGATCATGCCCCGGTGCAACTCAGGCAAGTCATACAACTCAGGCTTTTGTTGAGAAAGTTGTAGTGCAGCCTGGTACTGCAACATCCGCTGTGAGAATGTAGAGGCGTTGGGGTCTGATACAGGAATAATGTCCACCCGATCAAAGTCCGAAGTCTTGATCATGCGGTCTGGGTCCACGTTGTACTCGTAGGCCGCAGGTGGAGTTATCTCAATAATGGCTTTTAGCAGCCCAAACTCTTTCTTGAGTGTGGAGTGCATCCGTGCCTGGACCGCAGACATGGTCTTGAGCATCCGCTCAAGGACCGCCAACGTAGTGCCTACTGGGGTGTTCTGGTCTACATCACCAATCTTTAGATCAGCAACCGCTGCCATCCCTCGGCCCTGTTCTACGATCTTATCGAAGAGCGAAAGAAGAGTTTGACTTGGTTCTTTATATGGCAAGAACGCAATGTTCTCCTGTATCTTGCCACTAGGCACGTCCACGTCCCTAAACTCACCCGGCATGATTGGTGTTTCATCACCCTTGATCCGCATACCACGGGTTTTCAGTCCACCTGGCAGGTTAGCCAGCGTGCCAGCATCAATCAATTGTCGAAGCAGTGAGGTTGCGCTCTTAGCATGACCACCAATTAAGTGGATCAGACCATAACCGTAGAACCCAAACCCAGGAACGTAGTCGTACTTGACGTAGTGCATACGCCGTTTGTACGTGTCATCATCTTCGCTCCAGTTACGATAGATGGATAACACTTGACCGCTGTTGTAGTCCACCGTAACAACGTATGGGATCTCAATTTCACCCTCTGCACGGTACGGATCGTCTTCTAAGTCTAGATTGACGTTCATCTCAAGCAGCGTGTACCGATCATCTTTAATAATGTCGATGCCTTGAGCCTCGGCTTCTGCTTTTTTAACGTCATCAGTTACAACTTCAGGCGGATCTTCAAGTTCTATGTCTCTATAGAACCCTGACACCTGCATTTTCTTAATTTCATTTTTAACTTTACGCATTACGTGCGTAAAGCGCTCACATGACTCAAGATCAGACGCTGTAAATGGCGCTACAAAGTCTTCAGCAGGAATAAATATGGCTTCTGGGCGTTTAATCGTCAGGTCATAGTAGATTTTCTTAAACGCCGAGCCTGTTAGAGGCAGCGCCCAGAGCATCCGCTCATGCTCGGTGCGGTAGTTGACCATTTTCTCGGTCAACACATAGTTCATATAGTCTTTGACACGCTCTGCAGCCTTCTCAGCAGCATCATCTTCCTTACCGAGGATCTTGGCTTTGACCGGACCACGCGTTGGAAACGTCTCCATGATGGCTTCTGACTGAAACCGCACTGTGGCTTCAGTCAAAATGGGGTGGTACACCCCGCACGCCCCCGGCCAAGGCTCAGTTCTGTTCTCAATTTTGAGTCCCAGCAGGTCTAGACCGGTTTTGTACGTCTGTTCCCAGTCTCTACGCGAACGTTTATCGTTATCAAAATTGTCAATTAACTCATCTGATAGCAATTGAAGCGCAGTTTCGTCCATGTGTTCAGCCAAATTGGCTGAAAAGTCTTTAATTCCTGTTTTTTCTTTGCGGCCAGGCTCAATTTCAACTTCAATTCCGTCCATTCCAATAGAAACGGAATCTGGATTTTCAATTTCAATCTCAAGCGGCTCAGTTTCTAGGGCTTGCAAACCCATTGGAGCCTCGTAAAGCGCTTTGTCAATAGCCATTTTTAAATTCCTTGTCGGTCTTGTTCATATTTACGAGCCTCGGCTAGTAAATATCGGTTGATCTGGCGCACCCGTTGGCGGCGCTTCCACCATTTTGCTGGGTTTTTCATAGCCCGTACAGCGCTGTACCAACGCCAAAGCGCATAGTCTCGCAACCTCTGTAATAAATTCCTCTCATCAAACCCATCGCGCCACAGAATTCCCGTGATCTGCACCCAGTTTCTCTTTTTCCACTGTTCCATTAGTAGTACGCCCTTGGCCTAGCCTCAAACGGAGTATCTGCTTCATCACTGTCTAATGGTATGAAGCCGCCCTGTCTAAATCTGATCAACGCCTGGGTGCTGGAGTCCACCAAGTCGTCATGTTCGCCAGCCGGGAACGCCGCAAACTCCTCTATGACTTCTTCAGCCCAGCGGGTCTCGGGTGCCCAGACAACGCCTGAAGCAAAGAGGTCCGTAATCGCATTAACTCGGGCAATCTTGTCGTTGCCACGGCTAGGGGTGTATTCGGAAACAAGAACCCCCATCTGACGTAACTCAAATATGAGCGGCGCGCCAGCCGCCTTCGCTTCAACAATACACGCATCGGGCTTCCAATATTGATATTCTTCCAACGCTTTTTGTTTTAATTCTGGGAACTCCATGCGTTCTTTAAACGCATTGAGCAATATGATGTTGGGCTTCTTATATCCCGTGTCTTCATCTTCTTGGTAAAACACACCCCATGTGGTGCAGGCGCTATAGTCAGACCGTGTGTTCTTAGTGTATGCAGTATCCCAAGACTGGATGATGAACTCGCAAGGAGGTGCGTGTTCTCTCTCCCACATCCGCCACCATTCTTTTTTGATCAGCGCGCCTTCTGCACTGGTGGGGTCCTGCATATACTGCGCCTGCCACTTGTGTACGGGCAGTTGTTCTTTTAGTACTTCTAATTCTTCTAGAGGCCAAAACTCAGGCCACAGTGGTTTGCCACTCGGCATGATCGCTGGGAAGTTAATCACTTCCCACGTCTCACCGTTTCTTTGTAGTGAGGATTTTAAAACTTGAGCGGTCAGATCTTTTTTACTCCACCGTGTCATCACGATGACAATGCGGCCCCCTGGCTGTAAGCGCTGGCGCGGACCAGACGTATACCATTCATAGGTTTTGTCATAGATTTCCGGGTTAGTTTCGGCTTGAACCGCCTCTTGTTCCGAGTGCGGGTCATCAATGATAAGTAGATCGGCGCCCTTACCCGTAACTGCACCGCCAACACCAATTGCGAAATATTCCCCGCCGTGATTTGTGTTCCAACGGCCCGCAGCCTTACTGTCCGCTTGCAGTTCAACATCCTCAAAAATTTTTTTGTAATCGCCTCCGTCCACAAGGTTCCGGACCTTACGACCAAATCCGGTGGCAAGTTCGGCAGTGTGAGAGGTTTGGATGACTTTCTTGTGTGGGTTATTTCCAAGAAACCAGGATGGAAACAAATACGAAGCGAATTCAGACTTGGTGTGCCGGGGTGGCATATTGATGATGACACGAGTTAGTTCCCCTTTTACTACTTTATTAAACGCATCCGCCATGATGCGATGGTGTCTACCTGATATAAACCCTGGCCACATCTGCTTGACGTACTCAAGAAAGTCTGCTTTACAAGAGGCAACACGCTGCCTACGCTCTTTTTCCAAGAGCGCTTCTAGAAGTTTTTCCTTCTCAACCCTGCTGAGATTGCTCAGAATCTGCGGGTTTAAACTTTTCAAGGAATGGGCTTCGCTCTTTGGGGTCTCCAAAGACATCCTCCGGGGCTAGGTCAATCGTATTGCGGTTGAGAATTTCTTGGATCTTAGACTCAAGCGTCTTATCCAACTCTTCATCAGACTTGTTCTTATATGTAATCTCAGACTTCTCTGTGAACAACCCTACATCACTAATCTTGCCAAGAAGTTCAAGCGCTTTAATCCGTATGCGTGGATCGTTGTCATCCGACTCAATAATTAGTTTATTGGTAATGTAGTTACGAAGTTGGGCTGCTTCTATAACAACTTGTTCTTCGTACTCTGTTAACAAGCGGCGTACATGAGCCAATGCACCCGGACTTTGTTTTACCGTCTTTGTAGTTAGTGATTCGCTGCCCCGAATTACATCCCTGGCTATAGCCATGTCTTGAGGCTCTTCTCCTGTGAAGTCGGCTCCCGCCGCAGACAGGATCTCGATGGTTCTGCACGCTACCTCGGCCCGCTCCCGCAGTGTCAATTTATTGAAGTCCTGATCAAGGTCGTCAATCAGGGGGATCTCAAGGTCGGGTGTCAAAATCAGCATGGGGCGGAATGTACCCTTGAAACTGTCTAAAAGTCAAGATGTTTGTGAGTGTCTAAAAATATAGGGGGTGGGGGGCAGGGGAGGTAATTAAAACGAAGGGGGTGGGTCTGCAGGATTGAGGGGTGGGGGTCAACTTGTTTACAGGTGATGTATCAGTACGTTTTGTTGCCAATTGATGGTGATTGTAAAAAAGTTGTAGTTGTTTGTGCGGATTACTGTGTAGAGCGATGGGACCCGAACAACGCTGTGGAAGCGGACCCCCCACGCCGGTAGGGTGCGATCTGGACAACAACTTGAGGCGCGATTGGGGCTAGGAATTCACTAAGGGTAGAAGCAGGCGATTCCGCTTGCTTCGCGGCGAACGGAACCGAGTTCCACTCGCTGTCTATCAACTTGTTTACAGGAGATGTAATCAAATGGCTAAATCCGCCAAGAAAGAAGTTGCAGTAAAAGAGTCCCCCATTCAATCACACTTGAAAGGGGAAGCAACAAACAAGCGCGTGGCAGGTGCTACTCGCAAGGCCAAGCAAATAGGCGATGCGATCAATGCGCGTTTGAAACAGTTGCAGTCTAGCGCGCTTGCATTAGTCAATGCGTTCAATGCCGAAGATACGGCAGGCGATGCAGTAAGCGCGGCCCGTAAAGTGTTTTACGCGGAGTGTCAGCAATCATATGGCAAGAAGTTTTTTGATGCTGATAAAAGTATTACGAATCAAATCCGCGTGATATTTTACAAAGCGCACTTTGAGTCAAAGGGTCTTGCTGTAAATGTATCAATCAATCCCTCGCGTGGCGAAATAAAAAGTGATGCAGTAGACGCCTCGCAAACGGAGCGAGTAAAGAAAGCGGCAGACGGAGCCAAAGGCCGTTTCAAGAAGTTTACTGATTGGTGCAGACTTGAATTCGCAGGGAAATTCAAGGACAAAGATCCAAACAATCGGCAGTCTAGTTCTAAGAACAAAAAGAGCGTGCAAGAGATTGTCCAAGATCATGGGCAAAGATGTTATAACGCGTGCTACAAGAACGATCTCAAGCAAGCGAGCGTTGAATTACAGGCATGGGCTACTAAGTGGTTCAAGTCCAAGATCAAGTATGCAGTCCCCGCAGGACAGAAGTAATTAGACACAAGCACTTTACCCCGCAGGCCTTCGGGCTTGCGGGGTTTTTTTTTCGTCTGCACCGCGCAAATGCCAAACATTCGCCACCCAACCCAACGGAACTCAGTTCCACTCAACATCTTCCCCCGCACCACACAACCGCAACCCCCTGCAACCCCCAACGCACGACAATCGAAACCAGTGACAACAGAGTCGGCTGACACGCGCGACCCCAAAAAGCACCCTCCAAAAAAGTTATCCACAGTTACGCATCAAAAACGGCTCAAACCCTTATGGCATAAGGCTTTGCGGGGTGGTCAATAATTAACCAAAACACGCAGACCCGCGCCAGCATTGAATTGTCTGTAATGTCCAAACGCAAAAAAACTTTTGCACATTCAACTTTGGCTCAACCATGCGGGTTTGCGGGCCGAATGTTCAAATGTTCAAATGTTCCATAAAAAAAAGAGAGAAATCTAAATTAACCCTCTCTCCCCCCACCCATGCAGTTTTTCCAATTTTTTGGCGCGCTCACTTAAAACCCTTTGCACATTTGCACATTTGCACATTCAACGCATTTTCCCTTTGCAAATCAAGCACTTATCGAATGTGCAAAAATTCCAAACCCGATTTCAGTTTTTGCACATTTGAACATTTACAACTACCTTATTTCTTTTACAATCCACATTACACATTTGCACAAACGAGTCCTGATGCGGCTCTCAAGAATGTCCAAATGTTCCAATGTGCAAGTAGTATTTATGTGCCTTTTGTATGATTTCTCGTTTGTGTCAATGTGCAAAAATAGTTGTCAAATATATTGCGTTGTTGTCTAATCTATGGTATACTCTCCCCTCGGAGGTAGTCTGTCACTACTTCCCTGCTCTTTTACAATCTAGTTGCACAAAAGCCTCGACCGGAACCGAGTTCCGTTCGGGGTGCAGAGTAGGCGTATCTTGCAAGTCGCAAACACGAACTCCAAGTCGTGCATAAGGCGGTGCGTAGGTAGGCGGGAATAAAGTATAGGTGGCGCAATAAAGCCCAACCCGACCTATTCAAACACAGTCCATTCACAGAACCGCAAAGCAGGACAAACCAAAGTCCTGAAGGTTCTCCCTGTTGAACAAGCGATGCCAAGTAGCAGTATCTCTGCGGGTAACAAATTAGACACGACCCCATCAATCAAGATACCGATCCACAACACCCTGAGAAAAATCATACAAACCAAGTTCTCAACTGTTGTGGTGGTGCGTCTTGCTCTTGTTGATCGTTGCCGGAGCCGAGTGGAACCGAGTTCCGGTCATGCCTACTTATTTGTTCCCCCATGCCTGAACCTTTCGGTGACCCCGACTGCAACGAAATAGCAGAAGGCAAAAGCGGTAGAACATACCGCCGAGTGGATTGGCCTAGTGGAGTAGCGTTTGTGTATGTGGTTCGTCTCCTGTCCCGTATGCGTAAAACGGGACTCACTTGTAAGACCAATCTATTCGGCGGTGTGTTTTTTAGGAACGAGTTGTTGTCCGAAATACACCATAACACCATGCAACATCTTTACAGGAGAAACATTATGAAATGCGCAAAATGTAAGAAAGCCGTTGTAACACCCGCCCGATACGAGGCGGGGTATGAAACCTGCAAGACCTGCGGAGAGCGTGAAGCGCGTATGGTCAAGTGGACAGTCGGTATCCCGTATGGCAAGGGTGCGTATCAACTGATCTATGACCCCGAGGAACTGAAGATGACCAATCAGAAAGAGGTGCGGAAATGAAGAAGAAGTTTGAGGACATGACCCACGAGGAATTGTTCTTCTACATGGTCAAGGCGTCTGATGCGTATTACGAGTATGCCAACTCAGACAAAGAACTAAAGCCCAAGACTGAGCGTGGCAAGTCGATCATTCGCTTTGCCCACTACATATACAAACTGCATCAACTGAGCGAGGAACAGGGGGTATCAATATGAGCAAGCAAACCGAAGGTTATTCGTTGGGCGAAGTCGTGCGGTTTCACGGCAAGCCCTTTTACATCGCGTGGATTGATGGCGAGAAGATCGGCCTTACATCCATGTGCGAGCGTAAGTATTACATGACAACAACTTGGGGTGTGTTAAATCGTATCAACAAAAGACAATCCCCACCGGAACCGAGTTCCGTTAAACCCAAACCTAAACCCGAACAAAAACCACCGAGCATGAAGCAGGCCATGCAGTCGTGGACTATGACCGATTGGAGAAAGGCAAAGGAATGAGGACAGACCATGAGAATCAAGCACAGGATCAAACGGAATGCGGCGTATCTGCGTGCAATCGTTGGGCAAGAGAGGTCTTGGAAACAAGTCGTAGACAGTTCCGAGCAGTTCCGGAGAGAGATAACCAATTCCAATCACCCGATACACAAACAAATACGGAGGTCAATCATGGGTTACAGATCTGATGTTGGCATATGCATCTCAGGAAAGGGAAGAGAGAAGGCACAGTTCGATCAGTTCTGCACGCACCTAAAACTGTTTGTGAACGCACAAGGCGGTAAGTTATTTGGTGAGTGGCACGCAGACTCATGGGGTTGGGATGATCAGAACATTGTGTTCTTTGTCGAGAGTGTTAAGTGGTATGAAGATTATCCCGAAGTCAAACAAATCGAAGAGTTTTGGGAGTTCTGCACGACATTCGATCAGATGGTGTCCGGTGTGTATATCCGCATCGGCGAGGAAAGCAACGACATTGACCACAGAGTCTTTGGTATCAACCCGCCTTGGGATGAAATGAGTCTTGCCCGTTCGATTGATGTAAGTAGTAAGTTGCCTTTGGGATCGGCAAAGAATGATGTTCTTGGTGAATTTATTAAAGAAGAGGAGGAAGAGAAATGAAAGTAAAAACGAGTGAGTTAAGCGGTG
>Ga0315902_10011466_pt1 | contig 11621 bp, 7 predicted proteins | sample LakEriMetagenome_9_FD_203523 | JGI IMG/M metagenome (GOLD analysis project Ga0315902, IMG submission 203523) | Freshwater fungal communities from buoy surface, Lake Erie, Ohio, United States - Buoy 12 MA117 | ecosystem: Environmental > Aquatic > Freshwater > Lake > Lake biofilm | place: USA... | reverse complement strand
CTCCAAGCCGACTTTTTCGCCCGGATCGCCGATCCGCAGGGCGTGCGGGCGATTTTCGAGCACATGCCCGGCGTGTTCTTTTTCATGAAGGACGACGAGGGGCGGCACATCGCGGCGAACAGCGCCACCTTCGAGCGTTTCGGCATCAAGAGCGAGCGCGAGCTCGTCGGCTCGCTGGACGAGAAATTCTTCCCGCCCGACGTGGCGAAGGCCTATCGCGAGGACGACCAGAAAGTCATCCGCAGCGGCAAACCGCTCATCAACCGCCTCGAAGTCTGGTATGACGAGCAACGCAATTTGAGCTGGTTCCTCTGCACGAAGCTGCCCGTGCGTGACAAGCGCGGCAAGGTCATCGGCGTCATGGGCATCACCCGCCGCGATGAGGATCGCATGCGCCAGCACGACGTGCGCGAGGTCACCGTCGCCGTGCAATACGCCCGCGAGCACTGCCACGAAGTCGTCACCACCGCCGAACTCGCCCGCGCCGCTGGCGTTTCCGAGCGTCACTTGCATCGCAAGCTCCGCATCGCCCTCGACATCAGCCCTTACGAGCTCCTGCTGCGCACCCGCATCCAATCCGCCGCCGAGGCTTTGGCCAAAACCACGCTCCCCATCATCCAGATCGCCCTCGACCACGCATTCTGCGATCAAAGCGCCTTCACCCAGCAATTCCGCAAACGCACCGGCATGACGCCGAAGGAATTCAGGCGGCGGCATCAAGGGTGAGCTCGTCTCACGGCGAGGTATGCAACTGGCTCGTGCGGATCTCGCGTGGAGCAGGGCCTTCCCACGTCAGTTTCAGCGGCGGTGGCGCTTTCGGCATACGAGCGCAGAGCGAGTAGCGATCATCGGCAAACACCTCCACCCGGTCCTCCTCCACGAACACACGGACGGACATCTCGCCACGCCAACGCACCTGGAGCGAACTCCAGCACACGCCCGACGCATCGCAGATCCGAATCTGGTCTTTGGAAAACTCGACGAAGCCGAGCGGTGCCATCTTCAGGCGAAACGCCTGCTCCTCCGGCGGATCGATTGTGAGACTGGCGCCAAACATCTCACAGGATTCAATGAGGACGGGCGAATCGAGGCGATGAGTCTGCCAAACCAGTTGGTCGATCGCGCTCGCCACCTCGGGTGCGAGTCGCGTGGCCAGCGAGCCATCCGGCAGGGCATGAACCTCACGCACCAGGGCCAAGTGGCCGCCCCAGTGTTGTTTTTCAGCCGTCGCGGGCATGAGCGGAATCCAGCCATACAGCCTGAAATGCCCTTTTGAGTCAGGTGCTATCTGCGCGGCGCAGAGATCTTTGCCATCGAGCATGCCGCCGAAGGTCCACGGGCCTTTGGGCTCGCTCGCGGTGTAGTAAACCGGGCCGCCGACGGACTTGCGATGGTAGATGCTGGTGAGCAGATACCAGCGCGAACCGATTTGAAACATCTGCGGGCACTCAGGCTCGTCTTGGTTGGCGAGATCGAGCACGATACCGTGATCGGTCCACTGCTTCAGATCCGGCGAGGTCGCGAGGCTGATGCCGCCGCCGCTGGGCTTGGGGCGACCTATGATCCAGGTGGTCATCACACAGCCGTAACGTTTCTGCTCGGGAATCCAGAACACGAAGGGATCGCGACGGCGCTCGTAGTCGTTCGTCGCGGGCACATGAAACTCCTTCGCGGCGCATTCCCAATGAAGCAGATCACGGCTCGTCTGGCTGACCATGCGACCTTTCGCATGACCATGATAGCTGCGGAAAACGCCCGCGGCTTCATCGCGAAATACGCCAAGCACAAAGTAGGGTGCCATCCAGTCCTGCGCCGTCACAGGAGCATGCGTGAGCGCCTGCGGCGTCCATTGCAGGTGATCTCGCGAGCGCACGAGCATGGCATCGAACTGGCCGGGCTTCAGGTAATAGAGGAAGCACTCGCCCTGGTGGAAGTAAGGATGCACATCGCCCAGCGCATGATCCTCCGGCTTGAAGTGCAGCCGCAGCGTCTCCGCGCCCAAAACGGAGCCAGTGAGCCAAAGAATGAGCGCGACCGTTTTCATGCCGTGAGCTCAGAAAGTAGCGCTGCGTCATCAAACTCAAGCACCGCGAAGGCCTGATCCAGATGCGCCGGCGTGCGTCCACCGATGAGCACGGTGTCGATGCCCGGTTGATGCAACGTCCAAGCGAGAGCGAGATGAGCCTGCGAGTGACCGGTGCGCTTCGCGATGGCTTCGAGCCTTGCGAGGCGTTGATAGGCCGCTTCATGAAAATAGACCTGCTGATGCCCGGGGATGATCTCGAAGCGTGAACCGGCCTGAACGCCGTTTTGATGCTCCCCCGTCAAAAAACCGGCTCCGAGCGGGCTGTAGGTCTCGATGGCGATGTCGTTCGTGGCGCAGTAGTCGCGCAATTCGTCGTTCACCTCGCTGACGGCGAGGTTGTGGTTGTTTTGGATCACGCAAAAGCGCGGGCCGAGAGCGCGAAGCTGATTGAGCGTGACATTGCTGGCTCCGAATCGCTTCACGGGCAGTTTTTCGAGCGCGGCACCGGCTTGCAGCGCGGTCTCGTGCCACTGATGCAAATAAAGCAGGTCGATGTGATCGACGCCCAGCCGCCGCAAACTGTCCGTGATGTCAATCCGGTCATACGGAGGCAGGATTTTCGTCGCGACGGTGATGCCATCCGGCTTTCGCGAAGCCAGCCACTTGCCGAGGATCATTTCCGAAGCTCCACCGCCGTAAGCTGCGGCGGTGTCGAAGTGCGTGACACCGCGTGAGAAGGCGTGATCGAGCAGCGCAAAGGACGCGGCCTCGTCGATCTCACGACCAAAGGTGACGCAGCCGAGGCCGATGCTGGAGGTAGATGGCATGAAGTGCGAAGATCTATTTGGCCTGCTACTTTGCTAGTTCGGTGAATTGAAAGTCGAGTTTATCGATGCTGGCCGGAATGAGCGGCAAAGACTCCTCGAAGTTGCTGTTGATGAGGATGTGGCCCTCCGGCGTGGCGATGAGATAAGTCGCGAGGTCTTTGGAGCCGACGCAGTAGAGGTTCCCGGCGATCTTGTGCAGCGGAAAGGGCTCCATGCAGGCTGCGGGCTGCGCGGCGAGCGAGTGGAGGGACACGAGGAGGCTGAGCAATAGCTGTAGAGTGCGGCGAGTGAGCATGGCGGTGATGGATTGGAATCAAAACGCCTCTGCCATCTGATCGAGTTCTTGATTGATGCGGTCTTTCCAGGTGGTGGGGAGGTTGAGTTGGAGGAGTTGGTCGAAGGTTTCGATGGCTTTGATTTTCTTTCCGGCGGCGAGCAGGGCGCGGGCATAGGCTTCGAGGAGGGTGCCTTTGCTGGTGATGTGGTCGATTTTGCTGAAGTCGGTGCCTTCAAAGGCTTTCACGGCTTCTTTGGGGCGTTTGTTGTCGATGAGCAGGCGCGAGAGACCGGCGAGGCTGTCGATACGCCAGGCGTAGTTTGCTGGGGTGACGGCGAGTGCTTTGCGGAAGTGCTCTTCGGCCTTGGTGGCGTCGCCTTGCTTGAGGTGGAGCACGGCGGCTTCGCGGTGGGCGCGGCCACGCACGCTGACTTCTGCCCCCAGGGCCTCGGCGGCCTTCTGCCATTGGCGAAGCTCGGCGGCTTCGTCTTTCTTCTTGTGGTAGATCTCGGCGAGAAAGGCATGCGCCTGCCCACGGCAGCGCACGGGCCAGGTTTCGATGGTTTCCTCGCGCACGGAGGCGAGGGCTTCATCGTAGCGCTGGAAGTCAGTGAGCACGCGCAACTTGGCAAAGTCGCGATGCGCGGCGTCTTTTACCTGCGCGGCGAGCGCGAGCGAGCGGTCCGCGTTCTTGAGCGACTTCACGGTGATGTCCATGGCGAGGTCGAGGTAGTGGAAGTTCTCGCCGATCTCCTCGGTCTTCGCCGCGAGGGCTTCGAGCTTCTGGATGGCTTCGTCGTAGCGTTTGTCGGCCGTGAGCCGCTTTACGGCGCTGAGTGACTGAAAATCCACCGCGTGGGACGAGGTGGTGAGCAAGGTCAGCGTGATAGCGAGGAGCGAGAGGCGTGTCATGAGCGGATCATTTGAAGGTGGCTTTGCCAAAGCTCGCATCGCCGGGGATGCGGGAGGCGTTGAGCTTGCTGGTCCAGGCGGAGAACTCGCGGTTGGTCTTCTTGTCGGTGGAGTCGGTGAAGTGCACGCGACCAACATTGAGATACCAGGTATCGCCCGCTTTGGGGGCCTTGGTGCGCATCGTTTCAAAGGGAATGACGGCCATGGACTCCCAGCGGTTTTTGGCCGGGATGAGCTTGGTTTCAAAGGTCCACGCGCCGTTCCAGCCTTCGTCATTCCAGCCGTAGCGCGGGTGCAGGTAGTCGGCGATGAAGCCGTGCTCGGCCTCGTTGAACGACGTTGGCTCCGGCTCGTAGGCGAAGTATAAGTAGCGGCTCTTGTCGGCGATGGGTGAGACATTGACGACGATGCTCTCTTGCAGCCACAGTTCGGCATCGTGACCGCGAGCAGCGAAGTTCATCTTGTTCGCCGGCTGCTCGCCGCTGACGCGGATGTAGAGATTCGAGTCGTCGCAGAGCACGCGGAAGGTCGTTGGCGCTTGCAGCTTCGTCACGGCGGCATCGGTGGGCATGAGCGGGTGCGACTCGGCCTTTTCCCAGCGTGGTGAATCGAGTGTCAAAGGCCCGGTCGCACGCTCGATGGCGAGCAATTGGCTCTGCTGGATCATTTGCGCCGGATTCGCCCGCATCTTCGCGGTGTCCCAGTTGAAGGGAGCACGTTCCAAATAGCGTCCGGCATACTTCAGGCTCTTTTCGTCGGCGAAGCGATACGCGGGGTTCTTTTTCTTCGCATACTTCGCGTCGCCGTTCGCCACGCCGGCGACGAAGGCGTTGCGCGCATCCACCGCATCGAGCAACTGCGTGAGCGAGGCCACGTTGTTCATCGCCTGATGATTGCGCCAGGCATTGATCACGAGCGCGAGGTGCTTTAGGAAATCGAACTCGTAGCGCACGATGTCGAGCCTGCGCCGCACCTCAGGAAGTTCGGCGCTGCCTTCTGCGCCTCGAGGTCTTCTTCGAGCGAGTTGATCACGTCCGGCGGCCAAAGGGTGCCGAGCGCGAAGAGGGGATCGCGTCCGGACTGATACGCATATTCTCGCAGCACCCGCCACAGCTCGACGCGCCTTTGCACGTTGGTGAAGAAGCGGCGCATCGGGTTCTCGCACTCGCGAAAGGCGGCCTGCAGGTATTCGTCGAAGAGTTCGTTCGCGCTCTGCCGCTTCGGATCGATGGCGAGGCGCAGATACACGTAGATGTTCGGTCCTTCGAGCCCCCATTGGCCTGCGCCGGGGCTGCCATTTACCTGCACCATACGCACGTTGTTCTCCATCAGCAGGCGACTTTGCTCCGCGATCATCGAGACGGTGGTGAGCGGCGTGAGGCCGACGAGATGGAAGTTTCCCCAGTTGTAAAGATACGCCGAAAAGCCGCCGGGCACCTTGAGCTGCTTCCACGCGGCGAAGGATTCCTCCTCAGAGCTCATCATTTCGATGAGCGTGTTCTCCGGGAACTCGTGGAAGGTCTGCGGCGGCTCCCGCGAGATGCTGTAGGCCGTCATCATGAGCTTCTTCCCCGGTCGATCCTTCATCAGCCGCAGCGCCATATCGCGATGCATGATCCAGATCTTCTCACCCCATGCGCGGTCGGTGCTGAAGGCAATGCCATCGGTCGGTTTCGTCGTGGGCTTCACGCCGTAAAGCGCCTCGCATTCCTTGCACTGGCAGGGACGGAAACCATCGGCCTGGCCCAGTTCGATGACATCGTAGCCACTGTCGAGAGTGACGAGGATGTGCTTGTAGATGAGTTCGCGCACCTCGGGGTTCGAGAGGCAGAGCTGACCATCCGTCGCGCCGACTTCCGGCTGCCGCACATTGCCGGTGAGGATGAAATACTCGGGATGGGTCTTCCCATACTCGCTAATCGGCACTGCGGACGGATGCTGATGCCCGCCACGCGACCACACACGCGTGAAGCGCCGACAATGATTCGCCGTGTAGAACAACTCCGGCCCATTGCGCATGTCGTGCTCGATGAAATGCGGCTCGCCACGCACATCGAGCGTCGGCGGCACATGAATGATCGACTGCGGCACGAAGGTCGTGCCTGATTCATCTGGCGACAAAAACCGCGCTCCGACAAAGCGATGCACAAACTCCGCCGTGCCAAACAGCGTGCCTTCAAAGGGCAGCGATTGATCCTTCGTCGCCGTGCGCCAGCCCGGGATGGCGCGTTTCCCTTCGAGCGTATCCGGCTCGTCATTGCCCGCGATGATCACATTCCGTTCGACCACCTTGTGCGCAAATCCCCAACCTTTGAGCTGACGCACCTCCACGCCATTCGCCGCCGCGAACTTCGTCGCCCCGACATAGAAGCCCGGACGCCCCGCCTCAGCCTGAGACTCCTTCACCACCTGCAGCGTGATCTTGTTCGCCGCAAACGCCTGCTGCAACAACTCCGCCGCCCTCGTCACCGACGACTCCGCCGTGGGATTCGCCGCCACATCCGGCACGATGATCTGATACTTCGACTTGCCCCGGAAACCGAGGATCATGTCCTCCGGCTCGTCCACATCCGTCGTCGCAATTTGAGCGATGGCAGGCAACGCGATGGCAAAGAAACAAAGAAAAGCAGCAAACTGGCGCATGAGGCGAGTGTTGGAGGATGAAAACACGGGTGAGGCAAACGTCGCCCGAGGTGGTTCTTTGTCCTCTCGTTCACGGCCTTCGACCTGAATGTAGCCAATCACGATTTGGCCTGCACGAAATCCGCACAGATGTGTTCCGCGACCTGCTTCGCCATCACCGCCGAGCCATTGGTGGTGTGGCGAGCGTCACTTCAACTCAGGCCGCAGGTAGGCTTTGATGTAGTCGCTTTCGGTGGCGTGCTTCACATTCGGGGCACCGGGATAGACGAGGTCGCAGGGGACTTGATGAGCATCGCAGTGTTCTTTGAGCTTCACGCCGAAGTTCGCGGTGTGGGTGGGGTCTTTTTCGTCGTGACCGAGGTTGGGCGGGGCGCTGTAGTAGAGGCCCACGGGCGGATCGCCGCGGGTGACGAGTTCGTAGGGCGAGTATTCTTTGATCCAGGGCAGGATGCGTTCGCGGGCGTCGTAGAACATCTGGAAAGACCCGATTTTCTTCTTCGCATCCCACGCGATGCCGAAGGCGTGCGAGCCGTATTTGCTGTTCGGCGTCCATTCACGCATCTGGTGAGGGTCGAGCGTGGTCTGGGCACCGGACACCGCAGCGCATAGCACGCGAGTGGACTCGCGGGCAATGAGATCAGGGCTGTTTGGATCGGCCATCTCATCGTGAAAGGCCAGCCAGAGGCTCGTGCAGGCACCAGCGGACCCGCCGGAGAGAGCGACCTTGGTTTTGTCGAGGTTCCACTCCTTCGCCTTGCTGCGGCAGAACTGGAGCGCACGAGCGCAGTCGAGCATCGGTCCCTTCACCGGCGGCACGAGTCCATCGGCGGTGGAGTCTTTGATAGTGCGATATTCCACGGAGGCCACCGAGATGCCGGCATTCAGCGCTGGCAGGATCATGCTTCGAGCCACTGAGCGATCCCCGCCCTGCCAGCCGCCGCCATGGATGTAAAAGAGCAGCGGCGTTGGCTGCTCGGACTTCGCACGCCAGAAGTAGATCACCTGCATCCGATGCGGGCCATAGGCGACGTTTTCATCCGGCTCGACGGGAAGCTCATATTTCCGGTGCTCAGGTGCGGGCTTCTGCGCCTCGGCCGGGGCATCGGCGGCGAGAAGCGTCGTCAGTGGAGCGAGGAGGAGGGCGGAGAGAATTGCTTTCATGGTTTGGTGAGAATGGCGCCGATGGGCGTCGATGAGAATGGAGGGTGTGACGGCATTTGTTCCATGCCGCTACTCCTTCGCGGCGGGTGTGTTTCGATGTTCTGCGGCACCGATGTCGTTGGGGGCATCGATGCGGCGGGGGTGGGCGTTGAAGTCGTCGGCGCAATCGGCGGTGGTCAGGGGTGGGCGGAGTTTTTCTGCGGCGCGGACGATGCTGGTGACGGGTGATTTCAAATGGAGGTCGCAGCCGGCTGGGTCGGCAAACATTGCGGGAGTCGCTTGGGTGAAGTTGCCATACACCTCCGCTTCAGCGTCGTTGCGGGAGAGGATCTTGGCGTCGGTGAGGTTGTTGGCGATGATCACGCCCTTGGTGTTGGCGAAACGATACTCGATGGCGTTGGGACAGGTGCCGTTGGTGAGGATGGTGTTGTGCAGAATCTTCGTGCCGGGAGAGTTCCAGGCCAGAATCGGCGCGTCGGCATTGGTGATGCGGCGTGAGGTGTAGAAGAAGTTGTTTCGAATGACGCCGCCGGAGTGATCGCTGGGGCCGTTTTTGGGTTTTTGATTCACGCCAAATTGGACGCCGCGGTCGCAATCGAGAAAGACGCAGCGCTCGACGATGGAGTCGCGCGAGTCATTCCATATGAGCACGGCCGGACCGTGCTGAAACCTCAGCCCCGGCTTCACATGCATGTTCCGAAAGACGCAGTCGCGCACGATGTTGCGGTCGCCACGGTGGATGTCCACGCCTTGCGTGTAGCCCTGATTCGCGATGGGCCCGATGTCGGTGTATTCGATGAGGCAGTGCTCGACGATGCAGTCCTTGGCTCCGATGCGGCCTGGTCCGCCGCTGGTGCCTTTCACGAACTGTTCACCGGCGTCGAAGAGCCGGAGATTGCGCATCCGCACGGCACGGCAGCCGAACCGGCCATGCAGCATGATGGGGTGATGGAAGAATTCGCCGATGGACATGTCGGCGACCAAAGCGCCATCCACGTTGTTGAATTGAAAGCAGCTTTGTGGGTTGCCCTCCGTGTTTTCCTGCCCCGGCCCACGAATGACGACGTCTTCGCGCTTTCCGGTCGCGCCACGGAAAGCGATGTTGCGCAGCGGATCCGACGTCTTGGCCCCAAGCACGAGGTCGTGGGTGATGCGGTATTCTCCAGGGGCGAGCACGATGGTTTGTCCCGATTTCATGGCCCGGATCGCCTGCTCCAGCTCCGTAGCGGTTTTCACATGCACCACCTCGCCTTCAGGCGGTGGCAAAGCGGTGGCAGCTTTTTGTTCCAGCAGCACTTGGGCGACCTCCGGCGGCATGTCCGCTCGAAGAAGGCCTCCAGTGATGAGGAGGGCCAAGGTCAAGATGTGGGTGAAAGAGGAGATCATGAGGTTGGTGCTGTTTGCGGCGATGGATGGAAGGCAAAAGAATGGGGGCAGAAGAATCAAAGAACCATTCTCTTGCCCCCATTCTTCTGCCTATTGATTCCGGATCGATTGATTCATGGAGGCTCGAGTCGGGGATCATCGACAGAAAATGGGGACAAAAGAATAAGGAGTGGGTTAGAGAGAAATTTCCCACTTTCCACACACAGATACCGGTCAAGCACGAACTCCATATTGCCGCCGCCGCTGGCGCGGCATTTTATCGCGACGCTTACCGCTCAACTCACGACGCTGGAGATTTGTTGGATTCACTCACCTGAAACCGGTTGCTCAACGGTCGGGATTCAAGGTGGTGGAAAATCATGGCAGCCGCAGACGGTAGAACCGTTTCGCTGGCCGCGGGTTTGTGGTGTCGATGAAGTCCACGCCGCCATTGAGTGTTGCGCTCGCCAGAGTCTGCCACAGGCTGAGGTCATCGGAGTATTCGACAACTAGGTTCAGTCCCGCGAGGCCGTTCACGCTGATGACTGGCTTACCGACATCGGGTCCGGCTGTCTCGATACGGAGATTGGCAAGTTGGGCGAGCGTGCTGGCGACGGTGGCCGGGTTCGCGCCGAGGCCGAGGGCGGGGGGTTGGGTGGCGGGATAGATTTCGAGGCGGGTGCGCACGGGGTCTTTGTAGATGGTGAGACCATTGATGCCGACGAGGCCGTCGCTGGCGGCGGTGATGGTGCCGTCTTGCAAGACAACGCCGTCACTTACGCGGCAGAGGCGCCAGGCAAGCGTGGTGCCGGGCACGGGGGTGAAGAGTTGCGGGCGGCGGATGGCAACGGAAGTGGTGGCGGTGATGCCGGGGTAGTTGTCCACACTGACGCTGCTTTGACCGGTGAGATAGATGGTGCAGGCATAGTAGGCGGTGGTGTCGCTGAGGGTGCTTTGATCCCAATCGTAGTAGCCGCTCCAGGTGCCCCAGAGGTCGCCGTCGAGCGGGTCGCCGTTGCCCATGCTCGGCTGCCGGCCGGCGAGCGCGGGGTTTTGGTCGTCGTTGAAGAAGGCGGGGAAGCTTTGGTTGCTGCGATATTGCGTGAGCGAGGGGCGCGAGGGGCGGTTGGTGAGCACGGGGCTGATCCACTGGCCGATGTCGGGATACGGATTGCCAGCGTCCTCGGTGCTCCAGTCGCTTGGGCTGTGGTCGCGCTGGTCCCAGAACAGATGCACGCCCCAGGCGGTGGCATTCAATGCATCGTAGGTGGCGATGACGGTGCTGGCGCTCCACTCGGGCACCGTGGTGCTGGTGACGTATTCGGAACGCCCCCGGTATACGCGCATAAATGGCACGTCCCGCTGGGTAACCGAGAGGCGCGTGGCAAAGTTCCAGTAGTCGTTCATGCGGAGGACGCCGCCTGCGGGCGACGGGTCCACGGAGGGAATGTTTTGCGCGGAGGTGCCGATGACGCGGCGAGCGAAGCCGGTGTTCTCCGCAAAGCCGATGGGCGGCACATAGCATGACGCCGCCGCGATCCGCTCGGGATAACGCCGCGCGAGCATGGAGGAACCCGCGCCACCCATGCTGTTGCCCATGAGCGATACGCGACTGGTGTCGACGCGGTAAGGGGAACGCTGTTCGAGCCAGTCCTGAACCCACATCACACGCCGCTGGGTATAGGGCACCACGGGCTGTGCGGTGCCGGTGAGATTCACCACGGCAAAGGGATTCATACTTGGAGACCAGCCGAGCCAGAAGCTGGGCAAGTTTGCGTCCACGACGCCGCTTGAGTTGACCATGAACACCCGGTCGTCATGCGCGACGACGATGCCCGTGGTGAGCAGGTTGCCGCAGTTGGCCGTGACGCCGGACTCCGGCGCCCAGATATTCCAAGCGCCCGAGCTCCCCCCTCCGTGAAAGCAGAGCACCGCTGGATAGGTGCCGCTGCCGGGCAGCCCGCCTTTGGGTTCATACACAGCGAAGACATGCGGTGCGCCATTTTTGGCGGCGTTCGCCAGGATGGGGAAATCAGGCCGCGCATCGTTGCTGTCGTCGCGTCCATCGGCCCACAGGGCATACACGGAGAAGGGGTAGTTGCGCGTGGTGGCACCGCTGAATTGCAGGTGACAGCGCACGCGGTCATTCACAGGGTCGTAGGTCTCGTTCACGACGGTGGCGGTCATGTTCGCGGCGGTGACAGTGGTGCTGCCGTTGCGAACGACGGCGAAGTATTCGCTCCCCGCCGCGTGCTGCGTGAAGACGAAGAGCCCTTCATCGCTGGCGAGCTGGTAGGTGCCGCCACTGCCATTCGGCACACGCCAGGTGAGCGTGCTGCCCGCGAGCTTGAGGCGGTCGCCATTCCATTCGGGTTTGAAGAGGCGTCCGGCGAGCGTGGCCTGCGAGATG
>Ga0315902_10011464_pt1 | contig 11623 bp, 11 predicted proteins | sample LakEriMetagenome_9_FD_203523 | JGI IMG/M metagenome (GOLD analysis project Ga0315902, IMG submission 203523) | Freshwater fungal communities from buoy surface, Lake Erie, Ohio, United States - Buoy 12 MA117 | ecosystem: Environmental > Aquatic > Freshwater > Lake > Lake biofilm | place: USA... | reverse complement strand
CGCGGCCCTTGCACGAGAAGGCCACGACAAAACCCTGCCCGCATGAAGCACAGCGTGCCCTGCCGAATCCAAAGCAGAGGATGCCACAGGCGAGGTATGACCGTAGCTCCCGTTCGACGTGCGCCGAGACGGGCTGCTCGACGACCGACCGATTCTCAAGCCAGCCTTCGAGGTGCTCTGCGACGACCTTGTAGAGCGGCGTCCTCTCCGGCCGGCGTCGCTCGTAGCGGCGGGAACTTGCCGTGCCGCAGTGTGGGCGGACTTTCGACCGCGTCGGAGGCGCGGCGAGTGCGGCGACCATGGGCGCACCGGGGCATGGACGGGTAAAGTGTGCGCACGTACACTAATGCGGCGACTTGGCCGATGCGAGCGACCCTCAACAGATCCCCCCTGCTAACCTCTGCCTCAGCTCGGGCGACGTCTCAACGTAGGAAGCCTGTGACGCCCGCACTTGCGGGCGAGACAGGCTCCAACTGCAGTCACGCATCCCGCGGCTTGCGTTTTGCGGCCTGGGATTCCTCGCTCCACCTGTAGGGCGGCCGTGTCGGCGCGCGGCCCTCTCGGGCCGCGGCGGCGGCTTCGTCTCGGTTGGCGAAGTCATAGGCCCGAACGACCGTGGGGCGGCTGACCTTCATCTCCCGGGCCAGCCGGTCAAATCCCTCGCCTGCCTTCCGGCGGCGGTCGACCTCCGGCGCGATCTGCTGGTACTTGGGCACAAACGGCTTGCCGGGCTGCCGTGGTTTCCGGCGGCAGCCGTCAACACGGCCCGGCGGCCGCCTCCCGGTGCGGTGCAGGTGGAGAGCATCGCGAACAACCTCCGCCCCGATACCGAGCGCGCGCGAGATTAGATCGATGCCTGACCCCGCCTCGGCCATCTCCACGATCTGCGGCAGCATGGCCTCGTATTTCGTGGGCTTTCGCAGCGGAACGGCGACCTCGAGCCCGCGAAATCCTCCCTCGGCGGGCATTGTCCAACGGTCACCATGTAGGAACTCCCACATGGTGACGGTTGGATCATTGCCCCAAGGCCTGGCCACGCGGGCGATGTGGGCACAAAAGACCCGTGCCGGGGCTGTCAAACGGGCTTTCATGCTCAGGTTGGCGAGCAGATCACATCCCATCTAAAATCAGGTCTATGGCTACCGCACCGGAAAGATCCCACATCGAATCGACCCCGGGCACGTGCGGCGGAAAGCCCCGGATTACGGGTACCCGAATCCGGGTCCAAGACATCGTTTTCTGGACAGAAGAGGGGCGATCACCCGACGAGATCGTGAGGTCGTTTCCGCATTTGACGCTCGCCGACGTCTATGCCGCGTTGGCGTATTACCACGACAACCGGATCGTGATCGACGAGCACATTCGGGAAGATGACACGATGGTGTCGCGGTTGAAGGCCGAGGCCGGCTCAGGGTTCCTTGCCCGCGGCCGCGGGCAGGCGAGTTGATCGCGGGGGTCGCCGGGTGGATATCAAGTACCACCTCGATGAGCTCGCGGGAACATCTCGCGGACGAGCGTGCTGGCCCGCGCGGTCCACGGGTCGTCGCCATAGCTCGCCACGCAGCCGGCATTCGCCCGCTCGAGTGCGGCCCAGGCCTCGGGGCAGACGCCCGCCGTGTTATCGCTGGCAAACTGACAACCGGGAGTCACGGAGGTGCTGGTCATGATGCAGCCAGCCGGCGAGTCACGCACTCGGCCAGCAGTCGGCGGAGCGTGTTGAGACGGTTATAGAGCGTCTGCGGTGCGCGTTCGAGGGCCCGGGCCAGTTCGGCGATCTGCTCGCCATGCACATACACCGCGTCGAGCAGTTCGCGATCCTTGGCGGGCAGTTCGTCGAGGCATTGCTCGAGCGCCGCCAGCCGCGCGGGCTGGTTGCGGATGTCGGCCGCCCGTTCCGCGGCGAGCAATGCCAGGAGCGATTCCTCGAAGCAGTGCGGCGAGCGGGCCGCAAGCCGCTGGAAGTTCTTCGCCTCGTAAAAGCAGATCGTCGTCGACCACGCCAGGAAATCGGTGCCCGGCTCGAACGTCTCGAACTTCCGCCACATCGTGAGGCTCGCCTTCTGCAGCACGTCTTCGGCGTCGTGCCGACGGCCGAGCAGCGAGAGCAGATAACCGAGCAGGCGATCGTGCGCCGCCGTGAGCAACACGACGAAGTGGCCGCGCGGGTCGCCGTCGGCTGCGGATGCATGTGGTTCGTCGGCCGGCATGAGTCGGGGTTCGCCTCCGCCGCCATTATTGGCCACCGGCCAACCAGGACACCACCTTGGCAAGGAAGGCGTGCCAGGCCGGGTCGTCAAACAGCAGTCGCCCGCCTGTCGAGACGGTGCCGAAGGGCAGCGGCGTGACCACCGCCACCCGCGGACTGCCGGGAGGAGCGGCCAAGACCGCGGGGCGGCCGTCGGCAAGCGCGAGCACCGTCGCGCCGCCGTTGGCCGGCTTGACGTCGTGCGCGTAGAGCACGACTGCCTCGCGGGGCAGCGACGTGCCGGCGGCCAGCGGATGATCCCCCGACGCGATGAGCGGCGAAGGGTTTTCGAGCCGGCCGTAGTCGCCGCCGGTCTTGAAGGCCGCCGGCAGCAGCGGCCGCAGGCTTTCTTTGGCAAACCCCGCCTGGCCGTAGGTACGGTCGCCCGACAGGAAGAGAATGCCACCGCCGGCCTTCGCGAAGTCGGCCAGCATCTCCTCGCCTAGATCGCCGAGCATGCCGCCGCTCACGTTGGCGAGGATGATCGCGTCGTAGCCGAGCAGGTAGTCGTATGACGCCGGAAAATTGCCGAGTGTCTCGCCGAGGGCGGCCTTCTTCATCCAGGCATCCACCACCTCCACGTCGCCGAGCCGTTCGAGCGCCTCGTCGAAACCCTGGAAGTCGGCCCACAGGCCGCGGGCGAAGAGGATCCGCGGCTTGGCGTTCTTCCGCCGCACGGTCGCATCGGGCTTGAGGTACTGCCGCTTCTTCTTCGGCGGCGTGAATTCGTGGTAGGGCTGCAGCAGTTCGAGGTTGACGTTGCGGCCGACCTTGCCACCGAAATAGTCGGCGTAGCTGATCGTGCGGTGCTCCCCCTTGGCATCGGTCGCGGTCACCGTCACCTCGATCACGCACGGCATGGCCCCCGCGCCGCTCACGTTCACCGTGCGCACGAGCGGTGCGAAGCCAACCGAGTCCGCCGTGAAGGGCTCGGCCTCCACCTTCCACGCATCCCGCGCCCCGCGGACGAGCGTCTTGACCGTCACGTCCTTCAGAGGCGTCGTCGCCGCTGCCAGCACGTGCTCGATGGCGAGGCCCGCGGGCGTCTCCGCCGTCTCGAAGTGGGCCACGAGCGTGTTGTCGCCGTAGCGGTAGCCGGTGAAGCCCTCCGTCGGGATCACCGCCATATCCGTCGTCCAGGTCTTGCCCGCGGGGATCGCCGTGTCGTCATACATCCACTCGAGCGTGTTCGCCGCGCAGTTGTCGTAGAGCTGCTGCACGGAGTTGTAATCGAGGAGAAACATGAGGCCCCGCCGTGCCGCGGCGTTGGTCGCGCCGTTCCAGCCGGCCGTGGGGGGCGCGACATACCAGTAGCCGTTGGGCGACTCCAATCCCGTGCCCAGCGAGATCATGTCGACGCCGTGCCGGGTCGGCCGCCAATACCGCGTGTTTTTCCGCTGGCCGTCGAAGTCGAAGGCGTGCTGCGACCAGTAGGCGGGCCGCTTGCCGACCGCGGCCGTATTGGTGATCGCAAGCGACACGTGCAGCGCCCGGTCGCCGTCCCGCAGTGTGAACGTCTTCACGAGCCTGAGGTCGGAGAGCGTCTCGTTGGTCTTGCCTCTGACGAGCCCGGTGGAGACGGTCGCGGTTTCGAGCACCGCCTCGGCGGCGTCGTTTTTCACCACCTTCGACTCGTAACGCCGTTTGTCAAACTCGCCCGGCCAGCCCTGCGTGGTCCAGAGGTCCTTGCAGAGGCCGCCGTTCTGGGTGGCGGCGTCGAAGACTACGTCTTCCTTGTCGAAGCCCGAGTAGCGAAACGACAACACCTTCGCCCCATGGGCGAGATCGATCCGCACCGTGAGCAGGTTGTTCGCCATCTCGACCAGGTCGGGCTGGTCGGGCACCGGCCGCACCGTGGCCGCGGTGGCCGGCGTGACAGCCACGACCAGAGCCACGACCAGAGCCGCCGCCGCGAATACCGCCTCGTGAATCGCCAGTCGCATGCGCTGCATCAGAGTGCCTCCAGTTCCACGACGACCACCGACCAATACTCGAGTTCCGGCACGACGACCTGCCAGAAATACGGATCGGAACGGTCGATCGGCAGTTCCCCCTTGGAGCCGTCGTCGGGCGAGAGGAGCAGGGTCCGCGTCGCCTGCCAGCGGCCATCGAGCGCCTCCGGCACGATCCGCACCGGGATGTCGTGCTGCGGCAGGGGCGCGAGTTGAATCGGCGGCAGCTTGTCGAGCGCGGAATAGTCGGGGGTGGTCTTGGCCGCGTCGGCGGCGGCCTTGATGGCGGCCAGCTGCTTGACCCGCTCAGCGGCCTCCTTCTCCGCCCGGGCCGTCTCGGCGGCCGATTCCTGCGCCGGCGGGTTGACGAGATGCACGATCAGCCGCCGGTGGCGGTCGTCGAGCCGCTGCTCGCGGACGAAGTTTTCCCACATCACCCGCGGCGGCACGACCACGAGCCCCAGCGGGTTCCAGACATTCCGCAGGTTTTTGGCCCAGAGCAGTTCGCCGTGCCGCGTCGCGAACCGGCTGTGGGCGACGACGGGGTTGCTGCAGTTGGGATGGGCCGAGGCCACGAGCGCGAAGATGCCCTGATAACGGCCCACGAGCGAGTCGCCGTAGGTCATCGGAAACAGTTCGCCGCCGAGCCGCCGCACCTGCTCGGCCTCCCGCACGAGCAGGAGCGAGAAATCATCCCAGCGGCGGAAGGGATGCTCCCCGCCAGTGTTCTGCTTTGCATACTCGTCCATGATGTGACCGCCGTCGCGGCACAGCTCGATCGTCTCGCGGAGGCTCGTCTGAAAGAGCTGGTCGAGCATGCAGTTGGCGTAGTTGTAGCCAAACGCATACCGCGGGAAGACCTTTCTCGCCTGCTCCTTGAATGCCAGCTGGTTCGCGGCGGTCTGCCGGTCGGCGTCGTCGCGGGAGAACTCGACGACCTTGTCGCCCACACGCTGCTTGCCGGCGCGGGCCTGGAAGTGGCCGTCGAATCGCACGGCCGCCCAACCAAACTGCTTCGTCGATGCGATAAGCTCGTCGATTCCGTGCTGCACGACGGCGGGATCGTTCATGTTGTATTGGGCCCAGGCGATCCCCTGCCAGTAGGGCTTCTCGTCCTTGTCCCAACGGGCGAGATCCTGCGTGTCGGGGGAGAAATTCGTCGCCCCGCCGTAGCCGTAGGCCATCTCGGGGTGCGCGCGGATGAAATCCCGTGCCGCCGAGCCGCTGCCGATGCTCTTGCCGTAGGTCGTGGGGAGCACGCCCACTTTCACCCCATGGCGGCACATGTGGATGAGCCGCTCGAGGTTTTCGTGGTAGCGGGCCTGGCCCGAAACCACTCCGGCTGGTCGGGCGTCATCTCGGCGAAATCGTCCGGCGCCCAGAAGAACTTCTCGAACGTGTTGACGTAGCGGTCGCGGAAGCCATCGACGGCACGCTCGATGCCGGCGAGATCTTTCACGTGCTCGGCCGTGAAGGCGACGGGATGAGCGCCCGCCCAGCCCACCCGCCAGACATTGTCGGCCGACGTGAAGACGTCGCCGCCGGTGGCTATGACTGCACCATCGACCTCGACGCTCGCGCCAAACGCCTGCCCGAAAGACGTGATCGCCTCCGGCGGCCAGGTGAAGGCGAGCGTCTCGACGCCGCCTGCGGGCACGGAGACTTGTCGCACCTGTTCGTGGGCCTTGCGATCGAGCCCCTGCTCGAGCCAGGCCTTCACGGTGGCGGTGCGGACGGACGTGCCGGGGTTGGCCAGGACTACGCTGGCCCGCGCGGGCTCGCCCGTGAACGTGAAGAGCTTTTCGGGCCGCGTCTCGACGAGGAGGAGCGTGTCGGGCTTCTGGTTCGTGACCCGCGGGCTTGGCTTGGCCGCCGCCGCCGGCGTCTGGTCGGCGGCCTTACCGGCCGCGGCGAGGGCAGCGACGAACAGGATCGCGGCCAGGGAGCTTCTTCTTTGGTAGCGCATCGCAGCATCTCCGTGCGGCGCGCGTGAACGATCTCACGCCCGCCGCACGTGACAGTACCGCGAGATGCGGTACGTTTTTTTCAAGCCGGTGCGTTTTTGCGAGTCGCAGCCCGGGAGTGCCGATTGGTACGCTGCTCATATGCACTTAACGCTGAAAAGAGTCCTGACACCTTTTTTGCTTGCTCTGTTTGCCAGCACGGCGTGGGCGGAGGCGGGAAGCGACATGGTGCGCGGCCTCCTCCTCGGGGAGGTCGATGCCGCGGCGGCCGTGCATCGCCGCGAGTGGGAAAGCCTCGCCGCGCCGGCGGATGTGGCCGCGCGGCAGCAGCGTCTGAAGCAAGAGTTTCTCGATGCGATCGGCCCGTTCCCCGTCCGCGTGCCGCTTGTGCCGCAGGTGAACGGCCGAGTCGAGAAGCCGGGCTACGCGGTCGAGAAGGTCATCTTCACGAGCCAGCCCGGCATCCATGTCACCGCGGCCCTCTTCCTGCCCGATGAGCGCGAGTTTCCAAAGCCGTGGCCGGGCGTGCTCGTGGCCTGCGGCCATGCCGACATCGGCAAGGCCCACGACGCCTACCAGCGGGCCGCCGCCCTCCTCGCCACGCACGGCATTGCCGCGCTCCTCTTCGACCCGATCGGCCAGGGGGAGCGACGGCAATTCTGCGACGCCCGCGGCAAATCGACCTGCGGCGGCTGCCTCGGCGAGCACAATGCCGTGGGCTCCGCCTGCATCCCGCTCGGTCGCAACCTCGCCGCGTGGATGATCTGGGACGGCATCCGTGGCCTCGACTATCTCGCCTCGCGGCCCGACATCCGCGCCGACCGGCTCGGCTGCATGGGCAATAGCGGCGGTGGCACGCAGACGAGCTATATCGCCGCCCTCGACGATCGCGTCGCCGCCGCGGCGATTTCCTGCTATGTCACGAGCCTCTATGGAAAACTCCCGCGCACGATCGGCCCGCAGGACGCCGAGCAGAATATCTTCGGCCAGCTCGCCTTCGGGATGGATCACGCCGATTACCTGCTCCTGCGAGCCCCGCGGCCGACGCTCGTCTGCGCCGCCACGCGTGATTTCTTCGACATCGGCGACACCCGGCAGGCCGTGGCCGACGCGAAGCGAATCTACGGACTTGCTGGCAGCGTTGACGGCCTCACCCTCACGGAAGCCGACGCCGAGCACGGCTTCTCGCAGTCGTTGCGGGAGGCGGCCTGCCGGTTCATGCTCCGCTGGCTCGCCGACCGCAGCGAGCAGGTGGCCGAGCCGCCCACGCTCGCCGTGCTCACGCCGCAGGAGATCACCTGCACGCCAAATGGCTCGGTGCTCACACTGCCGGAGGCCCGCACGTTTGCCGACCTCGCCGTCGATGCCTCGCGACAGCTCGCAGCCGCGCGGCAGGCCTGCGGACCGCTCGCTGCCGCCGCGCTCCGCCAAGTCGCCCGCAGCCGCAGCGGCATGCGGTCGACGGAAGCGTCAGTGGCGAGCGTGACCAGCGCTGACGCCCGCACCGAGGAGGGCGTGCGGATCGAGCGGCTGGCGATCGAAACGGAGAAGGGCATCGTGCTGCCAGCCGATCTCTGGACGCCCGCGGGCAGCGGGCACGGCGCGGGCGCGCGCGACATTCTGTATGCAAGTGGCAATGGCCGAGCCGCGGCGGTCGAGGCGATCCGCGGCCTCGTGGCGGCGGGCCGCCGAGTCCTTGCCGTCGATCTCCGCGGCATGGGCGAAACAGCCCCACCGCCGCAGAAATATTTCGACGTCGCGCGGCACGGGGCCAACGGCCAGGACGCCTATCTGGCTTATCTGCTCGGCAGGTCGCTCGTGGGCATGCAGGCCGACGACATCGTGGCCTGCGGCCGCTGGCTCGCGTGCCGCGATGCGAAAGCGGATGCAAATGGTGAACCACGGCAGGTCGATCTTGTTGCCACGGGGCTCGCCGTGATTCCGGCCGTGCATGCGGCGGTCGTGCACCCGCGCCTCTTCGCAACCACGCGGCTCGAGGATGTGCCGCGGTCGTGGTCGTCGTACGTGGAGGAAGGCCCGCTCGCCCCGCGGCCGCTGGCGAGCCTCGTCCACGGCGTGCTTGAAGACTACGACCTCCCCGACCTCGTCGAACTGGTCTGCCGGCAGGAACAGAAGGATCCCCAGCCGCATTCGCATTGACTCCATAAATGTACATGCGTATATATTGTTGGCATGCCGAGGCGATCGTTTGCAGCCCGATAGCCACCGGGTTCAGCCGGGCGACCGGCAGGCCTATGGCGACCGGCGTGACCACGGATGGTCGTCTGGTTGTCGTTGTTTTCGAGTTCATCGATGGTGTCACGGTCTACGTGATCACGGCATTCGAGGTGGATGCATAAGCGATACGGATCGGCCCGAACAACACACGCTGGGCAAGCGAATCGTTCGCGAGGCGACGCCCGCGGAACGCGACCGGCATGCCGTCATCCGAGCCGCCATCGAGGCGGAACGGCCGGAGATCGTCGCCTGGGCACGCGAGGAACATGCCCGCGCTGCTGGACAGGTGCCCGTCGGCACCGTGTTCACGACCGACGAGACTCCAGTGCTGGAGGCCATAGACGCCTATGCGGCCAGCCACAACCTGCCGGACCGCAGCGCCGTCGTGCGGGAAGCACTCTCAAAACTGCTCGATATTCGGGTCGAAGTCGAGCCGAAGTGGTCCGCCTGAGGGCCCGGGCGCCACCTGCTGAGAAGCCCGTGGCGCGAGCCGAGGGAATGCGGGCGGCCGCACGAGAATAGCCCGCGTTTTCCCTTTGCTTGCGCAGCGGGCTTCCAAGCAACGGGTGGCCCGGCAATGCCTGGCGTGCGGCCCGGGAAAAAATCCGGCGGTAAATCGGCGGGGGGCCGAGACATCCTACCTTGGGCAGCCGGTTTTGGGCGAGTTGAGACGCCGCCGGGGTTTGCCCTCCCGTCTCCGGAAATCCCGCGCATGTCACGAGAAGAGGCTCCTCAGCCCTCCGGCCCGGCCTGCCCAGGCGACGACCGCCTCCACCGGCTCATCAGCGTCCTGGCCGACGGCACGCTTTCCGACGCGGAGTTTCACGAGCTCTCCACCCGGCTCGCCGAAGATCCGCAGGCCCGGGCCGTCTGGTTTCTGCGCAATGACATCGACGTGGGGCTCGCCCGCACGACCGCCGCAGCCGACGGCGCAGCTCCGGCCGTAATTCCGTCCCCAAGCCCTTCCGCGACCCCGCGGGCCACGCCACCGCAAGCCGCTGGCCGCCGCGGCCGGCAGGTCACCGCAGCCCTCGCCGCCACCGCGTGCCTCGTCGCCTTGGTTGCGATCGTCGGCCGTTGGCTGCCGAAAGACCGCGACATCGCGCCGCAGCGGCCCGCGCCCGCGGCCGCTGCCCCGATCGGGCCAGCCCCGCTCGCCACCGTCACCGATTCCCAGTTCGTGCTCACAGGCGGTGCCGCGCCAGCCCCCATTGTCGGCCAGCCGGTCGAGGCCGGTAGGGTGCGGCTCGCGGCTGGCCTGCTGCAATTCACGCTCCGCAATGGTGTCGTCATCACGCTCCAGGGCCCCGCCTCGCTCGACCTCATCGACGAAGACCGGGCTTTCCTCTGCGACGGGGCGGCGGTCGTGAAGGTGCCCAAGGGCATGTCGGGATTCCGCCTCGACACCGCCACCACCGAGGTGCTCGATCTCGGCACCGAGTTTGCGGTGCGGGCCGGCAACGGTGTCGCCACCGACGTCCAGGTCTACGACGGCGCCGTCATCGCCAACCGCACCGGCGGCGGCTTTCCCACGCGGCTCGAGGCCGGCGAGGCGGCGCGGTTCGATCCCGCCGCCGATCGCGACCCACGGCCGATTCCCTTCGTCGAGGGGCGGTTCATCCGCAACACGTCGGTCTCGCGGCCGATCGAGGATCACCGTCACCGCGATAATGCAGACTACGCCCTGCGGGTCTACGGCCGGCCGCGGTTCAACTCGATCCGCGTGCACCGTGCCCCGGCCGGCGTGACGATCGACGGCCGGCTCGACGAGTGGCCCCCGCCGGGATTGGTCGCGGCGCTGCCCGGCCGCGATGCGGCGACCCACGGCGTGCAGGGCCGCATGATGCACGATGCCGAGCATCTTTACATCGCCGCCCACGTGGCCGATCCCGCAGCCCTCCGCAACCAATATGATCCCGAACTCGACGCCCGGATCGCCTGGCAGGGGGGCGGCCTGCAGCTGCGGTTCTCGGCCGACCGCCGGATGGGCTGGCCGGTCGATGCCAACTCGCCGGCATACTATCTCGCCCGCGGGATTTCACCCACCGAAGCCGATCGCGAGAAGTCGCAAAACCAAAAGCTCTCCCACCTCACGCTCTGGCAGTATGCGGCCATCGGGAAGGCCTGTGTGACGATCAACCACGGCACGCGTTATGACGACCCGATCGTCAACCCGATCGGCGCCCGCGGCTGCTTCACGGCCGACCCCGACGGCCGTGGCTACACGCTCGAATACGCGATCCCTTGGCGGCTCTTGAACGCGGCCGACGATCGGCCGCGATCTGGTGACGTTTTGGGAACGGTGTGGCAGGTCTTTTGGTCCGATGAGTCGGGCCGGCTGTGGCGGGATCAATTGATTGAGGTTCGCAATCTCGAAGAGCCTGCACGGATGAGTCCGCACGAGCGGGCCGCCTGCTGGGGCCGGGCGGAGTTTGAGTAGGGCCGAGCAAGGAGGGGGAGTTCCCCATGTTCATGCACATGGATGCAAAGCCAACGGCAAGCCGCCGCGGTGAGCCAGTGAGAATCCGGCTCATGTTCGGTGCCGACGGGGATGCTGCAAGGCTGGCGGCCCGGGGCGTGCTCGACTTCGCCCGCGACGGGCGGGAGGTGTTTCCGCCGTCGTCGCGCAACGGGGCAGTGCCCGGCTGGCTGCCCACCCGCGGCCCCGACTGGTCGATCGTGCTCGACGGCGGCCTCATCGACCTCTCCGTGGCCGACGGCTCGGCGCGGGAGCAGTTCGATGGCGTGATCGGCCACCTTGCCGACCCGCGGTTTGCCAGCCTTGCGCGGCTCGGGCTGCCGGCCGTGGGCATCGCTTGCGGGCCGCAGGCCGTCGCGTCGCCCGTGTTGGGCGTGGCGGCGGAGGTGCGGATCGACGCTGAGGCGGTCGTGCGGCTGGCCGTGGAGCAGCTCGTCGCCTGCGGCATCGTGATGCTCGGGTATCTCTCGGCGAGCTCCAGCGATCCCGAGGCTGAGATCTTTTGCCGGAAGGCCCGGGCCGCCCGTCGTCCTGCCGAGATCCTGCCGCCGGTCGCCGCCGACCGCGGCGTCGCGGTGAGAGCGGTTGCCGACTGGCTCCGCGAGCGGAAGGGGCCGATCGGCCTGCTCGCGGGCGACGATCTTTGCGGCGGCATCGTGCTCGAGGCGGCCCTGAGGCTCGGCCGCCGCGTGCCGGGCGACGTGTTCGTGGTGGGCGTGGGCAACGACGAACTGCTCTGCGAGTC
>Ga0315902_10011462_pt1 | contig 11624 bp, 8 predicted proteins | sample LakEriMetagenome_9_FD_203523 | JGI IMG/M metagenome (GOLD analysis project Ga0315902, IMG submission 203523) | Freshwater fungal communities from buoy surface, Lake Erie, Ohio, United States - Buoy 12 MA117 | ecosystem: Environmental > Aquatic > Freshwater > Lake > Lake biofilm | place: USA... | reverse complement strand
CGTTCGCTACGGACATCCTGTCCTTCGCTCACTGCATGTCCGCTTCGCTTCGGCATCCTGCCTGCGCTCGCTTCCATAGCCCGCGAGAGGGCATGTGCAGGCCCGAGCCTACCTCCGGCTTGAAGACGGCGAGGATCCGGGAACGGGTAGCTCCTCAACATCCAACCCGGATGAGAGCAAAGCCGTATTATGGCTCGCCGAATACCCTCGGCGGAGCGCAGAAACAGGAAATGCCTGGATGCAAGAAGTCCTGATCGGTGGAGAGTGGCGGCCTGCCACGGTGGGCGATGCGTTTCGGGCGGTCGAGCCGGCGATGGGCCGGGAGCGGGACGAGATCTGGCCGGTGAGCGACTGGGCCGACGTCGATCGGGTACTCGACGCGGCGGTCGAGGCGGCGGAGGACCTGCGGCTGCTGCCCGATGCGGCGCGGGGTGAATTTCTGGAGCGGTATGCCGCGCGTCTCGAGAACGTTCGGGATGAGCTCGTGGCCGTCGCCCACGCGGAAACGGGCCTCGCGGTCGCGCCGCGGCTGCGGGACGTGGAGGTTCCGCGGATGCTCGATCAGCTGCGGCAGGCGGCGGCCGCGGCCCGTGAGGGCACCTGGCGGATGCCGATGCTCGACACGACTCGCAACATCCGCTCGGCCGCCTTCGGCCTCGGCCCCGTCGTCGTGTTTCCGCCGGCGAATTTCCCCCTGGCCTATGGTGCCGTCACCGGCGGCGACTTCGCCGCTGCGATCGCCGGTGGCAATCCCGTGATCGCCAAGGCGCATCCGGGCTGCCCCGGTGTGTCGGCGATCGCAGCCCGCGCAGCGCTGGCTGCGGTTGAGGAGACAGGGCTGCCTGCAGCGACCGTCCAGCTGCTGCACGGCCTGTCGATGGCCGATGGGCTGCGGCTCGTCGCCGATAAGCGTGTCGGCGCGACCGGTTTCACCGGCAGTGAACAGGCTGGGCGCGCCCTCTACGCCGCCGCGAGCGCTGCCGGCAGGGTGATCTGGGTGGAGATGGGGAGCATCAACCCCGTCGTGCTCCTGCCCGGCGCGCTCGCCGAGCACGGCGCGGCGATCGCCGGTGAGCTGGTCGAGAGCGTGACGGGCTCGGCCGGCCAGTTCTGCACGAAGCCGGGGCTCGTGTTCTTCGTCGCCGATTCGGCGGGCCAGGCATTCGCCGCGGCGGTGGCGACGCGGATGGCGGCGATCGGGCCGCAGGTGCTGCTCGGCCCCGGCGGCAGGGCGCGGCTAGATGTGGCAGTCGAGGCACTCGTGGCCGCCGGCGCGCGGCTGGTCGTCGCGGGCGGCGGCGACGACGTGGCAGCACCATGCAGCCGCGCACCGACGCTGCTCGAGATCGATGCGGCCTCGTTCCTCGCCCGGCCCGAGTCGTTTCTCGTCGAGGCCTTCGGGAATGCGACGCTGCTCGTGGCATGTGCCGACGTCGGGGAACTCACCCGCGCGGTCGCAGAGGCCCGGGGCTCGCTGGGAGCGAGCCTCTATGCGGCCGCCGACGGCCGCGACGATGCCCTGTGGGCCGACGTCGCGCCGCTCGTGGTTGCGCGGGCCGGACGGATCATCGAAAACCGGATGCCGACGGGCCTCGCCGTGACGCCGCCGATGCAGCACGGCGGCCCCTGGCCCTCCGCTGCACCGCCGTTCTTCTCGGCCGTCGGCATGCCGTTCTCGATTCTCCGGTTCGCGCGGCGGATCTGCTTCGATGGCTGGAGCGAGCGACGGCTGCCCGAGTGCCTCCGCGACGCGCCGCCGTCGGGCCGGCCGTGGCGGTTCATCGACCGCGAATGGGTCAGGCGGTGAACGCGGCCGCGAGCCGCCGCAGGGCTTCCTCGAGCCGGTCGGTGGGGCAGGCGTTGTTGAGCCGAACGAAGCCCGGGGTGCCGAACTCGCGGCCGTCGGAGGGACCGAGTCCCGCCGCCTCGCAGGCCGCCTGAGGGTCGGCGATGCCCGTCTGCCGGCAGTCGATCCACGACAGATACGTGGCCCGGGCCGGCACGCACGAGAGCCCCGGAATCTTCGCGACCGCGGCCGACACGAGGTCGCGATGCCGCCGCAGCACATCGACGAGCTGCCGTCGCCACGGATCACCGTGCCGCCACGCCGCCTCCGCCGCCGCGTAGCCGAGCGGATTGACCATCGGCACGAGGCCGCCCCCCGCCGGCCGCCAGCGGGCCTTCATGCCGGCGTCGGGCAGGATCGCGGCGGCGCAGGCGAGCCCGGCGAGGTTCCAGGTCTTCGACGGTGCCGTGAGCGTGATCGCCTTGCGGGCTGCCGGATGGTCGAGGCTCGCGAAGGGCACGTGGCCGAGCGCTTCGTCGAGCACGAGATCCGACCAGATCTCGTCGCTCACCACCGTGAGGCCGTGCCGCTCGGCGAGATCGGCGATCCGCAGCAGCTCACTGCGCGAGAAAACCGTGCCGGTGGGGTTGTGCGGATGACAGAGCCAGAAGAGCTTCGCCTGGGCAGCGGCTCGTTCGAGCGCATCCCAGTCGATCGACCAGCGGTCGGGTTCCTGGAGCAGGGGGACCGGCAGACAGCGGCGGCCGGCCCGCGCCGGCAGCGTGAGGAACGGCGGGTAGACCGGCGTGAACGTGATGATGCCGTCCCCGTCGCCGGCGAGCAGCCGGGCCGAGAGGGCCAAACCCGTAACGACGCCCGGCGTCCCCACGACGCGGGCCGGGTCGATCGTCCAGCCGTGCAGGGCTTCGAGGTGGGCCGCCAGCGCCGGGGCGAAGCCCGGCGTGTCGTGCGTGTAGCCGAAGACGCCGTGGTTCACCCGGGCCCGGATCGCGTCGAGCACGACCTCGGGGGCCGCGAAGTCCATGTCGGCCACCCAGAGCGGCAGGACGTCGCGGCCCTGCCAGCGGTCCCACTTCTCGGAGCCGGTGCCACGCCGGTCAGGGCAGGTCGCGAAGGGATCGGTGAATGAGACGTTCATCTGCGGCCCATAGCGACGAGCCAATCCGCTGTCTGAACAACGAACGACCGAAGAGAATTACCGGAACCTCGACGTAGTTTACGTACTCGCCGGCTCAAATGATGAAGTGGTTGACCGTGAGGGGCTGCCCATGCCCCGGGAGCCGGCGTAGCTGACCAGCGCAGGCACGGATGCCGAAGCGCAGGCAGCTCCGAGTGAGCGGAGGCCCGGAGGGCCGTAGCGAACGTCCGGCGAGCGGGGTGTGGGCAGCCCCGAACTGAGCGACCGTGGAACCCCCCGAGCTGTTCCACGGACAATGTCAGAGCCCGCGATCCTCGAGGAAGTTGAGCAGGTCGGCGACGCGGTTGGAGTAGCCCCACTCGTTGTCGTACCAGCTCACCACCTTCACGAAGTTGCCCAGGCCGATCGTGTCGACGGCCGAGAAGATCGAGCTGTGCGGATCGCCCTTGAGGTCGGTCGACACGAGCTCCTTCTCCGTGTACCGCAGAATGCCCTTGAGCGGGCCTTCGGCGGCCTTCTTCATGGCGGCGTTGATGTCGGCCGGCGCGGCCTCCTTATTGAGGATCGCCGTGAAGTCGACGACGCTCACCGTCGGCGTCGGCACGCGGAAGGCCATGCCCGTGAACTTGCCCTGAAGGGCCGGGATCACGAGGCCCACGGCCTTCGCGGCGCCGGTGCTCGAGGGCACGATGTTGAGCGCCGCGGCGCGGGCGTCGCGGAGATCCTTGGCCGCGGTGTCGACCGTCTTCTGGGAGTTCGTGTAGGCGTGCACCGTGGTGAGCAGGCCGCGGTCGATGCCCCAGGTCTCGTGCAGCACCTTGGCCACCGGCGCCAGCCCGTTGGTGGTGCAGGAGGCATTCGAGATCACGTGGTGCTTCTTGGGGTCGTACATCTCGTTGTTGACGCCCAGCACGATCGTGAGGTCCTCGTTCTTGGCCGGGGCCGAGATCACGACCTTCTTGACGCTGTCGCGCTTGTGGGCGACGGCCTTGGTGGCGTCGGTGAAGAAGCCGGTGCTCTCCACCACGATCTGCACGTCCTCCTTGCCCCACGGGATCGACCCCGGATCCTTCTCGGCGAACACCTTGATCTTGCGGCCGTCGACCACGATGTCGTTGCCGTCGTAGCTCACCTGCCCCTTGAAGGGTCCGTAATTCGAGTCGAACTCGAGGAGATGGGCGTTGGTCTTGGCGTCGGTGAGGTCGTTGAGGGCCACCACCTGCACGTCGCCGTTGAGGCCGTACTTCTCGTAGATGGCGCGGAAGGTGAGGCGGCCGATGCGACCGAAACCGTTGATGCCGACGCGAATGGGCACGGCGAATCTCCTGAGGCGGGACGACGTGGGATGGGAGCCCGCAGCCGCGGTCGAGCGAGCCGCCGCCGTGCGGGCGGGCGGAATATACACGGGCCGTCGGCGCCCCTCAATCGGCCCGTGGAAACGCCCGTCCCCGGTCGGGTGCGGTAGGATACCGGCACCGCCATGCCCCCCGCCGTCATCGAACTCGAAAACGTCCGCAAGTCCTTCGCCATGCCCGGCGGCGAGCGGACGGACGTGCTCGACATCCCCGGCTTCGTCCTCGCCGAGGGGGAGGAGTGCGCTCTCGAGGGGCAGAGCGGCTCCGGCAAATCGACGCTCCTGCACGTGATCTCGGGCATCCTCCGCCCCGACTCGGGCCGCGTGGTGATCGCCGGCCACGACATCACCCGCCTCGACGAGGCCCGCCGCGACCGCGTCCGCGCCGACACGCTCGGCCTCGTGTTCCAGCAGTTCAATCTCCTGCCGGGGTTCACCGCCCTGGAAAACGTCCTCGTCGCCATGTCGTTCGGCTCGGTCAAGCCCGATCGCTGGCGGGCGGCCGACCTGCTCGCCGCCGTCGGGCTTTCGCACCGGCTTCACCACAAGCCGGCCGAGCTCTCGATCGGCCAGCAGCAGCGAGTGGCCGTGGCGCGGGCCCTCGCCAATCGTCCCCGGGCGATCCTCGCCGACGAGCCCACGGCCAGCGTCGATTCCGCCCATCAGCAGCAGGTGATCGACCTCCTGCGGAACACCTGCGCCGAGCAGGGCGTCGCCCTCCTCGTGGTGACGCACGCGCCGGAGGTGGCCCGCCAATTCCCGCGGCGGCTGCGACTCGAAGACTTCAACCGCGCGGCCAAACCATCATGACGCTCTTCGGCATCGCGTGGCGGAACATCAGGCAACGGCTGCTCACGAGCGGCCTCACGGCGCTGTCGCTCGCGCTCGGCGTCGCGCTCGTGGTGGCCACGCTCGTGACGGCGGGGATCGTCAAGCAGGCGTTCAACTCGGGCGCGGGGCTCGGCTACAACATGATCGTGGGGGCGAAGGGGAGCCCGCTGCAGCTGGTCTTGAACAGCGTGTATCTCATCAGCCGGCCGATCGAGAACATCTCGTGGGCCTTCTATGAGCAGTTTCTCCCGGCCGACCGCCGCCGCGACGGGCAGGCCGGCACCTTCGCCGGCAGCGTGAAGACAGCCGTGCCGATCTGCATGGGGGATTATTTTCGGGGGCACCGCGTCGTGGGCACGAATGCCGCCTACTTCGACACGCTCACCTTCGGCAACGGCAAGCCGTTTGTCTTCGCCGAGGGGAAAAACTTCCGCGACGACGACTTCTTCGGCGGTGTGCTCGGGGCCGAGGTGGCCCGCACGCTCGGCCTGAAGGTGGGCGACTCGTTTTCGCCGACGCACGGCGCCGACGACGGCCTCGTGCACGATCCGTTCATCGTCCGCGGCGTGCTCGCCCGCACCGACACGCCCGTCGATCGCGGCGTGTACGTCAACATGGAGGGGTTTTTTCTGCAGGAGGGGCATGCGAAGCCCGTCGAGGGGGCCGAGCCGCCGCCGCAACGCAAGGCGGGCGACGCGGCGGGCGGCACGCCGGCGCCGTTGCCGCCGGAGCAGCGGGAGGTGACGGCGATCCTCGTGGAGACCGCGTCGCTGCCCGGCCTCCCGCCGGAGCTCATGGCGATGGGGCTCAAGCAGGCGATCAACGAGGGGCGTGAAGGCCAGGCCGCCGAGCCGATCCGCGAGATCAGGCAACTGCTCGATCTCTTCGTGCGGCCGCTCGAGCTTCTGCTCCTGCTCGTCACGGCGCTGGTCGTCGTCGTGTCGGCGATCGGCATTCTCGTGAGCATGGTGGGCTCGGCGCTCGAGCGGAGCCGCGACGTGGCGGTGATGCGGGCGCTGGGCGCCCGTCGCGGCCACGTGCTCGCCACGGTGCTCATCGAGGCGATCCTGCTGGCCGTCGGCGGCGGGCTCGCCGGCTGGGCGCTCGGCCACGCCGTCGTGGCCGCGGTCGGCCCCTTGATCACCACGGGCGCCGGCGTGACGGCGGGCTTCTTCTCGTTCTCGCCGGCCGAGCTGTTGCTCGTGCCCTTCCTGATCGCGCTGGCGATCCTCGCCGCCCTCCTGCCGGCCGTCTCCGCCTACCGCACCGACGTCTCACGCTGGCTCTGACCCAGGGCGAACCGACAAAGGGAGGCGAGCGGGTCGGCGTGAGGATGCCGAGCGTGGCGTGCGGCCGCCAGCGAGGCAACTCATGCCGCCTGCGAGCCGGCTTGGGCCCATCGAGATCGAACGCCGATCCCCGCGTTTCCACGCGGGGCTTCTATGAAGACCGGGCCACGAACCTCGGATGCGGCCTAGAACATGAACCCGCCGAAGATTCCGAACGGGATCACGGGCGGCCGCCGCTCGACATCCGAAAACGGCGGCGAGCCTCCCCCCTGCCGATACGGCGAGTGGGCGGGAGCCGAGCGGAGGCGAGCCGCCGCGGCCTGAGAGGCTGCCGCGGTCGCCTGCCGACCGGCTGCAGCACGCTCGGCGAGCACGCCCTGCCGCGCCTCGACGGCCTGCTGACGCTCCTGCAGGGTGCCTCGCAGGCGGTCGATCCGCTGAATCTCCTGCCAGAGCTGGGCCGCATTCAAGTCGAGCAGGTTGGGAATCCGGCGGAGCTCTTCGGCCCGGCGGGCGTCGGACATCGCGGCGAGATATTCCCCGAGCCAGGCTTTGGCATCGCGGCCCTCCGGGGTATCGAGCACCTCGAGTTTCGCCGCGATCGAGTCGAGCAGGTATTCGAGCTCGTAGGACGACATTGCCGCCACGCGGGCGTTGAACTGCGACTTGATCCCGCGGACTTCGGCGGGCGAATACACCGTCTGCGTGGCCAGCCAGCCGCCGAGTTCGGCGATCGCCCGCTGCCAGTGCGGGCCGTGCATGATGTCGGCCTTGCGGGCCAGGTCGCCGTCGTCGTCGTCGGCGATCACGACCGCTGCCACGGCCGGAGAGGCGGCGGCGTGGCAGGCCACGGCCGACCAGATGCCGACGGCCAGGCCAACGACCAGCGGCCCCTGCCAGCTGCGCGACGGCCCCCATCCCGATGGCCGGACTGCGTGAGGCACGATTCTCATCGCTGCGGTTCTCCCTGTTTCCGGATCCACGTGGCCCGGGTGAGGAGTCCGACGGTCGATTCCAGCGGATCCTCCATCGTCCGCCAGGTGAATCGGTTCTTGCCGTCAAACGTATAGATATTCACGGTGGTCGTCTGCCTGCCGTCGGGATGGACGGTCGCCCCCTTGACCATCCACGAGGTGCCGTCGCGAAACCAGGTGGCTTCGCTCCGGCTGCCGTCGGTCGCGAAGCTCCACGACCGGATCCGGCCCACGAGCGGATCCCAGCCGATCCGCTGCTGAATCTCGGCCGGCGGCTGGTCCGTTCCCGCCGCCGCAGCGGCCTGCCGCACCTCACGCAGAAGGAACATGTGGGCTGCATCCCAGCGGACGGTCATCGTGATCTCGGGCACGGCTCCTTTTGAGTCCGCGTCGGGCACGAGCGCCCACTCGCCGACCATCCATTCGAGATCCTCGAGCGTGCCGGCCGGGGCCGTCGGGAGCTCGGCTTCGCGGATGCCGGCGAGTTTCCACGTGCCATTCTGTCGGGTCCAGATCGCCGAGAACCGGCCTTCGAGGGGCGTTTTCGCCCCGGGGAAGACCACGTCCACGGCGCCGTCCTCGACCGCGACCTCGGGCGTGATGAACCGCAGCCGCGTTTCACCCAGGCGCATCTCGGGCCGAGCGCCGTCGTCGGCCCGAGCGGTCACCGCCGCGATGTCCTCGACCGCCAACTGATTGCCCCAGCCATCGACGACGTCACCGTCGGCCGTCCAAGCCGCGCGGATCGCCGCGGCGTCGCCCTTCGCGATCGCCGCGCGATAGGCCGCAGCCGCGGCGCGGATCGCGGCCACGTCGGCCGCGGCCGGCTCGGCGCATCGCCCTTCCACAGCCGTCGTCACCACACACACAGCCCAGCCGCCCGCGAGCAGCAGAACCGTCGAGAAACGCCCGCGGCGGCCCGCCGCACTCGACCATCGCGCACGGGGAAGTGCAGTCATCATCGCTCGGCACCGTCGGGGAAACGAAGGCCGAAACCCACGCAGGTCACAGCCCTGGAATCGATATCTGGAAACGATACCAGTTGCCGATGCGCCAAACCACTGACGACGGTCGCAGCCACTCGCACCGCAAGACCCCGGTTGCGGCCATGGGTCACGAGGGCTGTGACTTTGGGGCGAACCAGGGATAGATCGCCGGCACCACGAAGGCCGTGAGCAACGTGGAGGTCACGATCCCGCCGATCACGACCGTCGCCAGCGGCCGCTGGATCTCGGCCCCCGCGCTCGTCGCCAGAGCCATCGGCAAAAATCCGAGGCTGGCCACCAGCGCCGTCATGAGCACCGGCCGAATTCGCACGCCCGCCGTCACGATCGCCGCCTCGCGGGGCGAGAGGCCCCCCTGCCGCGCATGCTCCGCGCCGGCCACCCAGACGAGACCGTTGAGCACCGCCACGCCAAAGAGCGCCACGAACCCCACGCCGGCCGCGATCGAGAAGGGCATGCCCCGCAGCGCCAGCGCCGCGATGCCCCCCGACGCGGCCACCGGCACCGCCACGAAGATCAGCGCCGCCAGGCGAAACGACTTGAAGCTCGCATAAAGCAAAATCGCGATCAGCCCCAGCACCACCGGCGTGATCAGGGCCAGCCGTCGGCTCGCCGAAACGAGGTTCTCGAAGTCGCCCCCCCAGCGCAGCGTGTAGCCCGTCGGGAGTTGCACCTGTTTGGCCACCGCGGCCTGCGCCTCCTGCACGAAGCCGGCCACGTCGCGTCCGCGGACGTTGGCCGACACGAATGTGCGGCGGCGGGAGTTCTCGTGCTCGATCGACGGCGGGCTCTCCTCCATTCGCACGTCGGCCAGTTCGCCCAGCGGCACCGGCCGGCTGCCGGCGGCCCCGACGGGAATCTGCGGCAAGAGGTCGGGATTCTCCCGCCACTGCGGCGCGAACCGCACGACGAGCGGGTATCGCGGCCGCCCCTCGAAGATCACGCCGGCGTCGATGCCCCCCATCGCGGCGACGGTGCGGATCACCTCGGCGCCGTCGATGTGGTGCCGGGCGAGCTGGTCGGGCCGGGCGTCGATCTGGAGCGTGGGGATGTTGGCCTGCCAGTCGGCCCGCACGTCGGCCGCTCCCGGGATCGCCTCCAGCACCCGCTCGATCTGCTTGCCGAGCGTGCCGAGCGTGTCGAGATCGTCGCCGTAGACGAGCACCGCCACGTCGGCCTTCACGCCGGCTACCAGTTCGTCCACCCGCATCTCGATCGGCTGGCTGAAGCCGAAGTTGGCCTCGGGCACGACGGCTGCGAGGGCCTCACCGAGCTTGGTCACGAGCTCGTCCCGCGAGATCTGCTCGGGCCACGCCGCCCGCGGCTTGAGCATCAGCCAGACGTCGGTCTGCTGCACGCCCATCACGTCGTTGGCGATCTCGGGCCGGCCGGTCTTGCAGAACACCGTCTTCACCTCCGGAAACGCCCTGAGCGCCCGCTCCACCCGGGTCGTGACCGGCACCGAGTCCTCGAGCGTCGCGCTCGGCAAACGCACCATCTCGACGAGCAAATCCCCCTCGTCGAGCCGCGGCATGAACTCGGCCCCGAGCTTCAGCGCCACCGGCACGCTCGCCGCCACGAGGCCGGCGGCCACGAGCGAGATGATCACGGGATGGAGCACGGCGAGCTTCGCCAGCGGCTGGTAGAGCCGATGAAACAGCCGCATGAGCAGGGGCTCGTGCTCCTCCTCCCGCGAGAGCACCGTCGCCGCCAGCACGGGCATGAGCGTCAGCGAGATCACGAGCGACCCCGCCAGCGCGAAGAGCACCGTCAGGGCCATCGGCCGGAAGAGCTTCCCTTCGGTGCCCTCGAGCGCCAGGATCGGCAGATAGACGATCGCGATGATCAGCTCGCCGAACATCGTCGGCCCACGAACCTCGATCGCGGCGTCCCGCACGACGGCCAGCCGCGACGCCGTCGGCGGGGCGAGGCCCAGCCGCCGCACGCAGTTCTCGACCATGATCACGGAGCTGTCGACCACGAGGCCGAAGTCGATCGCCCCCAGGCTCATGAGGCTCGCCGGGATCGCGCAGGCCCACATGAGGTTGGCCGCGAAGAGCATCGACATCGGGATCGCCAGCGACACGATCAGTCCCGCCCGCACGTTGCCCAGGAGGAGCAGCAGCACGCCGATCACGAGCAGGCCGCCCTCGGCCAGGTTGTGGAGCACCGTGTCGAGCGTGCGGGCGATGAGCTCCGAGCGGTCGTAGATCACGTCGATCGTCACGCCCGGCGGCAGGGTCTTCCGGATCTCATCGAGCTTCTCCTTCGCGGCGGCGACGACCCGGCGGCTGTTCTCGCCGCGGGTCATCATCACCATGCCGGTCACCACCTCGCCGCGGGCGTCGCGCGTGGCGGCCCCCTGCCGCACGAGCGGGGCGATCGTGACCGTGCCGATGTCCCGCACGAGGATCGGCACGCCCCCCGCGGGCGACCGCACCACGACCTGCCCGATGTCGTCCACGCTATCGAGCAGGGCCTTGCCTCGGATGAACCGCTGCTCTCCGTGCTTGACGATGTAGCCGCCACCGGTGCTGGCGTTGTTGCGTTCGAGCGCCCCGACGACGTCGGAGAGCGGGATGCCGTGGCTCGACAGCCGGTCGGGATCGACCTGCACCTGGTAGCTCTTCGCATAGCCGCCGTGGCTGTTGATGTTGGTGACGCCCGACACCTCCCGCATCGCCGGGGCGATTTCCCACTCGAGCAGGCTGCGGAGCTCCATGAGGTCGTGCCCCTTGCCGCGAACCTCGAACTGGAGGATCTCGCCCAGGGCCGTGGAGAGCGTGCCGAGAGCGGGATCGGGCAGCCCCGGTGGAATGAGCGCCTTCGCCTCGGCGAGCCGCTCGGACACGAGCTGCCGGGCGAGGAAGATGTCGGTGCCCTCGCGGAACACGATCGTCACCAGCGAGATCCCGAACTTGGAGATGCTTCGCGTCTCCTCCACGCTCGGTAGGCCGCTCATGGCCAGCTCGACCGGATAGGTGATGTAGCGTTCCACCTCCAGCGGCGTGAGCGTGCCGGCGTCGGTGACCACCTGCACCTGCACGTTGACGAGGTCGGGCACGGCGTCGACCGGAATCTTCGTCGCCGCCATCAGGCCGCCCACGGCCAGCGCGATGAACAGGCCGATCACGAGCACGCGATTGCCGAGCGACCACTCGATCAGACCCGAGAGCATCGCGCCTCCGGCTTCACGGCCAGGGAGAAAGCCCCCGGCGGGAGCCGGG
>Ga0315902_10011461_pt1 | contig 11625 bp, 11 predicted proteins | sample LakEriMetagenome_9_FD_203523 | JGI IMG/M metagenome (GOLD analysis project Ga0315902, IMG submission 203523) | Freshwater fungal communities from buoy surface, Lake Erie, Ohio, United States - Buoy 12 MA117 | ecosystem: Environmental > Aquatic > Freshwater > Lake > Lake biofilm | place: USA... | reverse complement strand
ATGCTCAATAATTGACTCAAAACCCTCCAGATTGAAAAATTCGGTGGTCTTTTTGCGCAAGGCGGCCTCAAACCTTTTAATAAGATCTTCTTCCTCCTCCCTTTTCCTGAACCGTTTTGGCATGAGGCAGTTACCGGATTTTAAGAATTATTTTTAACAAGCTTTTAAAAAGTAAAATTGCATCAACAATTGATTTAAAGCAACTTTTTAATCTCCTTAAAAATTCCTAAAATCTGACCTAACGTTTGGTAAAACCCTCTCAATCAACACAAATCCAGTCAAGCGTGCTTTCAGCGGATCTGAATTGGAATCCTGCTTCGCCGGTTGCTTTTTCTGTGCTGTAACGATTCCCGGATGTAGCCATTTTTACTGCCACCCGTGTAAGCAAAGGCGGGCGCATCATGATAAAAAACATAAACTCCTGAATGGCTGTTAGCCAGATTGCAATCCGCGTCGGAATGGTAATATGTTTAACGGATCTTCCGGTTCTTTGTGAAACTTCGCTGAAAAAATCCTTCCAGGTAAGGGTAAAACCATTTAGAATGTAACGCTTTCCGGATGCGGCCTTATCAAGCATTTCAACGATGAAATCTGCAACATCTCTTGCATCAACAATATTTACTATCCCATCCGGTATGAACGGTAATCTGCTCATAGCCAGCTTGAGTAACAACCCTGAAGTACGTTTGCTTCCGGGAGGTGCAAGAATTACTGAGGGGTTTACTATGTCAACCTCAACCCCTTCAGCTGCTGCCCTGAATATTTCCAGCTCTGCACTGTATTTCGAGAACCCGTAGCCTTCAGTAGAACCATTCCATACGGCAGATTCATCCATAATTTTACCGGGATTATGGCCCCCTCCGATGGCGGCAACAGAACTGACATGAATCAGGCGCTTTACATCTGATTCCAATACTGCATTTACGACATTGCGGGTGCCAAGAACATTCACACTGAACATTCGCTCATTATCCTCCGGCCGCACAGATACCAGGGCCGCCGCGTGGATTACTACATCAATATTCTTAAAAGCCCCTGACATTGAATATGGATCCTCTATATCACCCTCAATGTATGTGACTCCTTGTTTTTGAAATTTTTCAGCTGGAATCTTTCTGCACAGAACTGAAATGCGGCATTCCTTTCCTGATAAGGCCTCAAGCAGATGCTTGCCAAGAAATCCGGTAGCTCCTGTAATCAGAACAGCTTTCAAAGAGAATAGTTAAGAAGTTTTGAGGACAATGCTTTCCTGAAATATTTATCTCCGGAAATTTCCCTGATCAGGGAGGCCTGATGAATATTATGGCAGTCAGAACCGAGAAAATCAATTAAACCGAGATCGGTCATTTCTCTGGCCATTTTCATTGTTGGTATTGAATAAAACCCTGAATAAGACAGCATGTTAACCTGAAGTAAAACACCTCTGTCTTTAAGTTCTTCAAGCCGCTTAAAATTACCAAGTAAGTAACTATACCGTTCGGGATGCGCCAGGATTATAGTGTAACCTTTGAGTCCGGCCTGAAAAATGAATTCATTTAATCCATGTGGTTCAGCAAGCATATTGGTTTCAACCAGCAGATACTGATTACCAAAAGTGAGCAATGGCTTTTCAGAAATCATTTTTACCAGATGCTCATCAAAGTAATACTCGGCCGCAAATGAAATTTCAAATTCCTCTTTCTTTTCTGCCAGGTGATTTCTCAATTCCTGATAACCTGCCTCAATAGTTGATGCGTCATTCCTGTAGTATTCATAAAAAATATGAGGCGTGGTAATCCACTTTTTTACACCGGTTTCCCTCATATACCTTAAAACTGCAAGCGATTCCTCAACGGTCTTACAACCATCATCCACACCGGGAACAAGGTGTGAATGCATATCAACCGGCCATTCGGCAATCGGCTCCATTTTTTTTCTTTTAAAGAAATGAAACATTGCCCGCAGTTATTTTTTAAAAGATGAAAATCCTGTTTGAATCAACTCACTGAATGCAGGCAGCTGAGAATCTTTTTCAGATATAACCGGATCATCAGGTGCCCACTCAATATTCAGCTCGCTGTCATTCCAGATGATCCCCCCTTCTGATCCCGGACTGTATTCCCCCGAGCACTTATACTGAAACAGAGAATCTTCCAGAGCCTGAAAGCCATGTGCAAATCCCTCGGGTATATAAAGCATATTTCTTGATTTTGAGTCAAGAATAAGTTTGAAGTGCTTTCCAAATGTGGGCGAATTCGTTCGCAGGTCTACTGCAACATCCAGAACTGCTCCCTGAAGGACCCAGACCAGCTTGGCCTGCTCGTAGGGAGATTTCTGAAAATGCAGACCCCTCAGTACCCCCTTTTTGGAAAATGAAATATTATCCTGCGGAAAGGTTTTGTCAATTCCCGCATTTTTAAAGGCAGATGCCTTAAATGATTCCATAAACCAGCCACGATTATCTGCAAAAACAGTAGGATGAAGCTGAATAAGCCCCTCAATACCGGTTTGAATTACCTTTAACATACTGTTCTAATGAGAATGCAATATTAATTCTGTTTAACCAATCACATAGAATTAAGTAGTGGGCGGTAACTGAGTATGATAAAAATATAGGGATTTTGGCTTTCCAAGTCATAGTTTTGCTCAAAACAAGAGTCATTTGGAACAAATAAGTGGTAATCTCAGTGTGCTGGTGGCCGTTACCGATGCCCGCACACCACAAGAGGAGGTTCAGGAACATCTTGATGAACTGGCTTTTCTGGGTGAAACTGCAGGCCTGATGACCATGGGGTCGTTCATTCAACGCCTGGATCATCCGGATTCAAGGACCTACATCGGAAAAGGTAAGCTGGAAGAAATTGAAAAATATGTTTTCAGCCATAATATTTCAGCTGTGGTTTTTGACGATGATTTATCGGCTTCTCAGCTTAGAAATATTGAAAAAGCTATGAATCCGCCTGACCGTGAGGACCATAAAGTCAGGATATACGACCGAAGCCTGCTCATTCTGGACATTTTTGTGATGCGTGCTCAGACTGCACAGGCCAGGGCACAAGTTCAATTGGCCATGAATCAATATCTGTTGCCCCGCCTGACCAGAATGTGGACCCACCTTGAACGGCAGCGTGGCGGAACAGGAACGCGCGGAGGTGCAGGAGAAAAAGAAATTGAAACAGACCGCAGAGTTATCAAAAAACAAATATCTGATCTGAAGGATGAACTTTTAAAAATTGACAAGCAAAGACAGACCCAGCGAAAAGGAAGGGAACGAATGGTTCGTGTCGCATTGGTGGGTTACACAAATGTTGGAAAATCCACCCTCATGAATTTGCTTTCCAAATCAGAGGTAAAAGCAGAAAATAAACTTTTTGCAACAGTAGATTCAACTGTCAGGAAAGTAGTACTAAACCAGATACCTTTTTTGCTATCAGACACTGTTGGATTTATCAGGAAATTACCGCATCACCTAATTGAGTCTTTTAAGTCTACATTAGATGAAGTGCGGGAAGCTGATCTGCTGCTTCATGTGGCTGATATCTCCCACCCTTTTCACGAAAAACATATTGAAGTCGTTAATAAAACGCTTGCAGAAATCGGTGCAGGAGAAATACCTGTAATTCTTGTATTGAATAAAACAGACAGACTGAATGGAGCGGATGATTCAATAAACGATAGAGTCGGATATTACAGCCAATACAAAGCAAAACACGTGGTTTTCATTTCGGCTTCCACCGGTTTTCACATACCTGAATTAAAAAAGTTGCTCTTTGAAGAAGTCAGGGAAAAGTTCATGAAAATCTACCCCAACTATAAATTACCGCAATACTCTGATTTTGAACAATATTGAAGCAATCATCAGAATACTGAAAAAGAAGAAAGTGCGACACACTCCTTTGAATCAGTAATGCTCAATCTGACCGAATTGGTTGTCACCGGAGAAGGAAGTTTAATTATCCTTTTGTATCCGATTGTTGTGCCTGAGCCTATTTCTTTCAGCGCACCATTGACCTCAGCTTCAACCCTGAAGGACTTTACACGCTGTCCAAGCCATAAAGGCTCCTGCATCATGATGTACTCCACGGTAACAGGCTCTTTCCATTTCAAATCGATGAAAGAGGAGGTTTCCCCATCATTGGTTGCCCAGTATGTGTTGAAATTATTGTCATTGACTTTTGCAGCGTCATAGTCCCGGCCTCTGTTTTTTCCTGTAATCACAGCGTTAGCCGCATGGTCAACAGAAAATGTCCGGTCCACAATTTCTTTAAACCCGCGAAGCGAGGCCTCATCTGCCGGATGTATCCGTCCATGTTTATCGGGAGGGATATTTAATAGCAAGGTAGAACCCCTGCCTACAGAAGTCAGATAAATCTGAAAAAGTTGTTCAGGAGTTTTAACCAGTGAATCCTGAGATGCATGATAAAACCAACCCGGCCGGATGGACACATCAGTTTCTGCAGGAATCCACTGCGTTCCATCTTCATGACCGGAATTCAGTAATTGTTCAATACCCGCCTTCCCTGCAAATAAGGTGTCCGGTGAAATGGTATTCCAGTTGGTCTCTCCTGCTACTCCCCGTTCATTTCCTACCCAGCGCACCCCGGGCCCCGCATCACTGAAAAATATTATGGAGGAATTAAAACTCCTGACTATTTCCATCGTACCGGGCCAGTCATAATATGATGCGCCATTAATTCTTCTCATTTCCCGTGCGCCTCCGTAATATCCATCTCCGCCGTTTGCTCCGTCAAACCACATTTCAAATACGGGTCCATAATTGCTAAACAATTCATTTAGCTGATCCCTGTAATATCGTAAGTAGTCGGGAGTGCCGTAGGCTGCGTGGTTGCGATCCCAGGGAGAAAGGTAAATCCCAAAGTTCATTCCGTATTTTTTGCATGCATCCGAGACGCCTTTGACAACATCCGTTTTAACAGGGCTGTTTTTTACAGAATGTTCGGTAAAGCGGGAGGGCCAAAGACAAAATCCATCGTGATGTTTTGCGGTGAGAATTACGGACTTAAAGCCGGTTTCCTGAAATAACTTAACCCACCCATCAGGGTCAAGAGAATCCGGAGCAAACAATGAGGTGGATTCATCACCATAACCCCATTCCTTATCGGTGAATGTATTGATTGAGAAATGAACAAAAGCATTCATCTCCATCTGATGCCAGGCCATTTGTGCAGCATCAGGAACCACTTTCAGGGGCCTTACAGGCTCAGTCGCACACGACATGAGCAGCAAAAAAATTAACAGGGCAGCAATTCGGTTCATAATTCAGACAATTGATACTGAAAGTTAAGATTTAATGAACAAGAACCCCTTTTTAAAGGCTTTTTAAAGGCATAATTAAGTTAAATTTGCTCATGCCGATAAAGGAATCCGGGTACTGGTCAGGTCTATCTGAAGCAATAGGAAGTGTTTTCAGCGGACTGAAACTAACGGCTGCGCATATTCTGAAAGCAGGCAAGTCCACAAAGGTGCCGGCAAGAATAAACATTTCAGATTCTGAGTATTTTAATAATCAGGAAGGACTTACCACCATTCAGTTCCCTCACGAACAACTGCCTGTACCGGAGAATGGACGCTATAAACTTCATAATGAAATAGAAGATTGCATTGTTTGTGACAAATGCGTTAAGGTTTGCCCGGTAAATTGCATCACCATTGATGCCGTCCGTGCTCCGGAAGAATTTGGTAAAACTTCAGACGGCACAGCTAAACGCATTTATGCAGCCACATTCGATATAGATATGTCCAAGTGTTGTTTCTGTGGTCTTTGCACAACGGTCTGCCCCACAGAATGCCTGACCATGACACCTGACTATGCTTTCAGTTCATTTGATATCAGGGATCATAATTTCAAATTCTCTGACATGACGGAGCAGGAGGTTGAATCCAGAAAAAAAGAATGGGAAAAGTATCTGGAGTCGAAGAACAAGGCTGAATCTGGAACTGAAAAAGTTTCAGCATCCACACCTCCAAAACCTGTTTTCAGGCCAATGATTAAACCACCAATTCCCAAACCACAAAATCCGGGTGACAATGCATGACAGGATTCTGATCATATGTGAACTCGCGGCAATTTTAAGTGCAGCAGGAATCATCTTCAGCAGATCAGTATTTATCAGTGTCATGCTTTTTCTTGTTTGCTGCCTGAGTATCGCAGGAATATTCGGGGTTTTAAATGCTCCGTTTTTGCTCATATCGCAAATCGCTGTGTATGGTGGTGGCATTGCAGTACTATTCCTTTTTGCTGTTATGCTTTCAGGCAAAAGCGAAAAACCAACTTTACCCAAACTGCAACTGGCCGGTATCATCCCACCCGTGGTTTTATTTTGGTTTCTGGCGCGGCATGCGGAGGCATTAACAGCCAACTCTGCAGAGTTACCGGAATTTACCGCGGGATATGCAGGATTGGTGATTGCGAATGATTACCTCTTTCCATTTGAGCTGAGTGGTATTCTGTTGCTCATCTCCCTCATTGCGGCAATTTTTATATCTGTTCAGAAGCCTGAAGAATGAGTAAAGAACAATCTATTGTTTTACTGAGCAGCATCCTTTTTTGCATAGGTGTGTTTCTTGTGCTGAACAGGAAAAATCTGATCCATCTGCTGATAGGACTTGAACTGATGTTGAACAGTGCCAACATCAATCTTGTTTATTTTTCAACGGTTCACGGACCTGAGGGTGTCACCTTAGCTTTATTTATTTTGTTAGTTGCTGTATGTGAAGCGGCTGTAGGCCTGGCCATTTTCCTAAGAGTGTATCGTTTCTACAAGAGTGCGGATATTGGTTCTTTCACAAACCTGAGGGAACCATGATCATCATATTTTATATCCTCGGATTTTTTTTATTCACAACCATAATATTCCCGGTAGTCAGAAAAGGTTACGGAATATTTACTACTTTGATGTTTGGCTGCGCATTTCTTTGTGCCGTGCTTTTCAGCCTGAATGCCCCCTCCTATCAGGAGGTTTTACACTTACCCTGGTTCAGGGCAGGTAAAATCACTTTTCAGGTTACCATTATTTCAGATACTGTAATAAGAATTATTTTACCCTTTATAACTCTGATCGCGGCTTTGGTCAGTTTTTATTCAGTTTCATACTTTAAAGGAGACAAACATCAGCCGCGGTTTTTTTCAGTCCTGTCCCTTTTCATGTTCAGTATGACAGGCCTGATCATTTCCGGGAACCTGCTCTTCAGTTTTTTTTGCTGGGAACTGGTTGGAATCTGTTCCTATCTGCTGATCGGTTTTTACAGGGAAAAACAATCATCAGGAATTGCCGCGACTAAAGCTCTGATTATCAATAAAATCGGAGACATCGGCTTTCTCATTGCCCTAATAACCTTTGCAACTGAAACAGGAAGTTTTGAGCTTACTTTTTCCATTAACGAAATGAGTGCAAGCAGTCAGTATTTGATCAGTATAGGACTGCTTACAGCGGTGCTTGCAAAGTCAGCACAGTTTCCGCTGCACACCTGGCTTCCGGACGCCATGGCCGGTCCAAGCCCTGTTTCGGCACTAATACATTCTGCAACTATGGTTGCAGCCGGCATTTATCTATTGTTCAGAACACACTTCCTTTTCACTGATGAAGTCTTATTCCTTGGAGGAATCCTGGGTATGATCACGGCTTTCATTGGAGGATGGAATGCACTGTTTGAAAATAAAATTAAACAGTTACTTGCCTGGTCAACGATGTCTCAGCTTGGACTGATGATGATGTCAGTCGCCATTGGAAGTCCGGGGGCTGCACTCATGCATCTTGTTTCACATGGTTTTTTTAAGGCCGGATTGTTTCTGAGTGCAGGATATTTATTGAAATCTGCCGACAAAACTCCGGATGAAGAACTTGAATGGATCAGTAAAACAAAAAAAGGAAACAGGTATATCGCACTGTCTGTTTTGATTTTTTTATTTGGTCTTGCAGGACTTCCACTAACAGCCGCGTTCATTTCCAAAGAGGCAATGGTTTCAGGATTACCCACATTTGCCCTTGTTCCTTTTTTTGTAATCTCTGCTCTGACAATAGTATATACTGTCAGAATTACGCTTTTCATTCAGCCATACTTTAAAGACTCCATAAGAAAGTCTATTGACGGGTACACCATTTCTGTTTTGGCGCTTGTACTTTTTACAGGATGGTGGATCTGGAATCCGCTGCCTTTCGGATCCGGTGATTATTTCAATCTGTCGGCATCTGCATCGCATGGGCTTACGATATTCAGCGCCATATTTGTGACGATCACCGGGCTGGCAGCAGTTAGAATGCTGAAAAAAAATCCGGATTTTTTAAAAAAAATCAGTTTCAATAAGATTGATACAGACCCCATCTCTAAGGCTGTTTTTTTAACTCCTGTTATCAGAATTTCTGAGGTTATCGGGAAAACTGACCGCGCGGTAATAGATTCAATTGTTCATGCAGTTGCATACTCACAAGTCATTATCGCTCATTTGATTGCTGCCGCCGATCGTTTTTTTGTAGATGGTATTGCCACGATGATTGCAGGTTTTTCGGTTCAGACCGGGCGGCTGATCAGCAGGGTTTCCGGCGGAAATGTCCAATCATATTTGTGGTGGAGTTTATCACTTCTGATCTTATTATTATTAATCCTGAGCTAAGAATATGGAAGCGCATCTTTTATCAATTGCAATTTTTCTTCCATTGGCAGGAGCGCTGATTCTGATGCTTCTGCCAACTGAAAATAAAAATGCAATAAGGAGTACTGCTATAGCCATAACAGCATCACAGTTACTTCTTGTGACTTGTGTTTCTGTCTTCTTTGATTTTAAGGAGGAAAATTATTCCTGGTTCATGATATCCGGTGGCTCAGGTGAATATTTTTCAGCCGGTTACCATGTGTTACTGGACGGAATGAGCTTCCCTTTATTTTGGTTGACCTCACTCATTATGCTGGTTGCGGTACTGGCCTCAGATAAAATAATATCTCAGATTAAAGGATACTACACCTTACTGATGGTTCTTCATACAGCCATATCAGGCTCCTTCGCAGCAGCAGATTTTCTTTTGTTCTATGTCTTCTTTGAATTTATGCTTATTCCCATGTATTTCCTGATCGGCATCTGGGGAGGGCATCGCAGAGAGTACGCAGCAATTAAGTTTTTTATTTACACTCTGGCAGGCTCATTGCTTATCCTGATTGCAATGATTCTGATTTATGCTTCAGTATCAGCTCCAGCCGGGCAGGGTCATTTAATTCACACATTTGACCTTACCTCTGTCACAGGTTTGAAGGGACTCATCAATGGCTCTGTTCTGGACCCTGCATCCGGCTACACTTTCTGGGGAATGACTGTCGCCCAATGGGTTTTCATTTTGCTCATCACAGGGTTTGCAGTAAAGGTTCCGGTAGTTCCTTTTCACACATGGCTGCCTGATGCACATGTTGAGGCACCGACACCCGTTTCTGTGATTTTAGCCTCCCTTCTGCTTAAAACCGGTACCTATGGCATGATACGATATGCCTGTATGATTCTCCCTGAAACACAAGTAGGATTCAGCTCTATGATGGCAGTCTTTGCTGTCGTTTCTGTCATTTACGGAGCTATGAATGCACTGGCCGCAAAAGATCTTAAGAGAATGATTGCCTATTCATCCATCTCACACATGGGGTTTGTAATCCTTGGAATTGCTGCCGGTACAACCATCGCAGTCCAGGGTGCAGTTTTTCAGATGGTGAGTCATGGGCTGATTTCCGCAATGCTCTTCCTCATAGCCGGGATTCTGCAGGAAAGAACAGGTGACCGGACTATTTCAAATTACTCGGGAATGTTTTCATCCATGCCCTGGTATGCATCGCTTATGTTGTTTGCGTTTTTTGCCGGGATGGGAATACCGGGATTTGCGTCTTTTATCGGTGAAGTCCTCGTATTGCTTGGGGCTTACAGCAGCACAATTATTCCGGGCTGGCTGGCCCTTACGGCCACTGCTGGAATTTTGTTATCGGCAGGATATTTTGCGTGGACGGCTCAGCGAATGTTGTTTGGAAATTTTCACTCCAAAGTGGAAGGAACATTTTATGATTTAACCTTTAAAGAAAAAGGGCTTTTAATTTTTCTGGGGTTATTAACCCTCTACCTTGGAATTTTTCCGGGAGGACTGCTGAATGTTATTGGAGGTTTTGCAGAAACTTATTCCTCCTTACTGGTTTCCGAAACCCTGACAAAATAAACCGGTTAATCCGATGCCTCCCCTGCTCAACGATTTGATAGCCATTCTCCCTGAAATTTCTCTTGTATCAGGGATACTGCTGCTGCCATTTTTCCTGCTCATAAGAAATAAGAGAATTGAAAGCATAACGCTGTTTATGATTTCAATTTTTCTTTTAAATATGATTCTGTCCATCACTGCCATAAAAAATGAAACCTCGCTTTTCAGTAATCAGTTATATATCGGAGAATCCGGATATAACGGACGGCTGATTCTTGCATTGGCCGGATGTCTGATAACCCTGCTTTTCAAACCATACTTTTTAGCCAAAAGTCAGGTTGAATATTTTGTGTTCACGCTAAGTCTTCAGCTGGGCGCACAGCTCACACTTATTGCAGATCATGCCATTTCATTGATTCTGGCCATTGAGTTAATGTCCGTAAGCTCATACGCATTATCCGGATTTCTTTTCTCGGCAAAGAGCAGCGAGGCAGGAATAAAATTCTTCCTTCACGGAAGTATTGCCACAGCCATTCTTGTCTTTGGATTTTCCTGGGTCTATGGTCAGACCGGTGAACTCAGTATGAATTCGATATCTGTTTTAATTCATTCAGATCTGATTCCCGGGACACTTGCATTCACCGGCCTTCTCTTAATTCTAATTGCCTTGACATTTAAGATCTCGGCTGCACCAATGCATTGGTGGGCGCCGGATGTTTTTCAGGCAGCACCCTATCCTGTGATAGCTTTCTTTTCCACCATTCCAAAAGTATCTGTGGTCTTACTGCTTGCGAGACTTTCAGATTCAGGCTCTGCAGGACAACAGAATACGACCTGGCTTATTTTGATGGGGACTCTGGCCATTCTCACTTTGCTTGCAGGAAACTTTCCGGCACTCCGCCAGACCAACGCACGTCGACTTTTAGGGTATTCATCTATAGGGCAGGCGGGCTTTCTTTTAACCGGATTATGTATTGCTCCCTCTCAAATGAATAATGTTCTCATGTATTATGCTCTTGCGATGATGACAGGCGTAACACTTGTAACTTATTGTCTGAACCGGTTTGAGCGAAAAATGAAAACAGTTGAGATCTCTGAGTTTTCAGGATTGGGAAAAAGTAACCTCCTGATTTCTTCAGGAATGACAATAGGGTTTCTTTCTCTGACCGGATTACCCCCATTTGCAGGATTCACAGCAAAGTTTTTGATTTTTACCGGATTAGGCAGCATCAGTGCACTTCCAATTCTACTTCTCAGTTTTGGCATACTTAATACCGTGGTCGCACTTTTCTACTACATCCGGATTCCCCTGAGGCTCTTTCTTTATGAAAAAGAAAAGGATTATGCTGTCATTGATAATTCGATAACAGACTATATAGTGGTCATCGGATTAAGTCTGGCATTGGTCATCCTGTTTTTGATTCCGGACTGGTTTTGAGTGGGACTGAAGGCCGGTAAATAATTA
>Ga0315902_10011459_pt1 | contig 11626 bp, 3 predicted proteins | sample LakEriMetagenome_9_FD_203523 | JGI IMG/M metagenome (GOLD analysis project Ga0315902, IMG submission 203523) | Freshwater fungal communities from buoy surface, Lake Erie, Ohio, United States - Buoy 12 MA117 | ecosystem: Environmental > Aquatic > Freshwater > Lake > Lake biofilm | place: USA... | reverse complement strand
TACGCGAGAAGCTTTGCTGCCGGTCAACTGCTCGGCGGAGCATACCGAGGAGTCGGTGGAAGTGATCGGTTGGCTTTACCAGTTCTACATCGCCGACAAGAAAGACGAAGTCTTCGACGGGTTGAGGAATGGCAAGAAAATCACGGCGGAGAACATACCTGCAGCAACTCAGCTGTTCACGCCGCACTGGATCGTGCGCTATCTGGTCGAGAACTCGCTCGGTCGCTTGTGGATGCTGAGCCATCCCGAATCGAAGCTGTTCGAGCGGATGGACTACTACATCAAACCCGAGGAACTGGAGACCGATTTCTTCAAAATCGCGAGTCCAGAGGAGATTAAGGTCTGTGATCCGGCATGTGGCAGTGGTCACATGCTGACATACGCGTTTGATCTGCTGTATGAAATTTATCGCGAGGAACAGTATCCCGAACCCGAGATCCCCTCACTCATCCTTAAGAATAATCTCTATGGCATTGAGATCGACCAACGCGCTGGCGCGCTGGCTGCCTTTGCGCTCACGATGAAAGCTCGCGAGAAAGACAAACGCTTCTTCACTCGCAAAGCCCAACCCAACGCGTTAGAGAGGGATTTGTCGTCAATCGAGAATCCAAAATCCAAAATCCAAAATCCGAATATCTGCGTGCTGGAGAACATACAGATCGATCCCGAAGACCTGTTGGCTTACATGGACAAGGTCGGCCGCGACCTGTTCAGCGGTAGCTTGCAGGGAGTCGTAAATCAGTGGGAGGAAGCGGACAACTTTGGTTCTCTGATTCGTCCACTAGTGACGGACGTCAGCGACGTACTGGGGTTACTTCGCGCTGCGGCAGTGGGCGAAGACCTGTTCCTTGCGGGCGTTCACCAGCAAGTGCTCAAGGCGCTGCGGCAGGCCGATTATCTGAGTCCCAGGTATCACGTCGTCGTCGCAAACCCGCCCTATATGGGGAGCAAGGGAATGGATGCGAGCCTCAAAGACTTCGTGAGTACCAATTTCAAGGAAGGCCGAAAAGACCTCTTTTCCGCGTTTGTTCAGCGGCTAGTTGCACTCGCAAACGGCCAATCATTTTTAGGTGTCATGACACCGTTTACGTGGATGTTCATTTCGTCGTTTGAAGAATTCCGATCGTGGCTATTGGAGCAAGGCAGTATTTCAACATTGGTTAGACCAGAGTACCACGCCTTTTTTGAGTCTGCCTACGTACCAATCTGCGCCTTCGTGCTGGATCTGAGTGCGGATGACGAAGTGGGTGTGTTCCTTGATTTGTCTGACTTCTACGGAGAACAAGAACAACCGAAGAAAACACTTGAGGCAATTCGAGACTCAACCGCTTCTTGGCGATATCGTGCGGGAACCAGTAGGTTTAGAAACATGCCGGGGAAGCCGATCGCATACTGGCTGTCAGACGCACTATCCAACTCCTTTTCAAGTTTTCCGCCAATCTCAGACCACTGCGAGCCCAGGGAAGGTCTGACGACGGGCAAGAATGAAAATTACCTAAGGTTTTGGTCTGAGGTATCGCTAGGGCGAATTGGATTCGATTGCGAGTCTCGTGACGCAGCTGCTGAGCAAGGTAGAACTTGGTTTCCGTACAACAAGGGCGGCGACCTACGACGGTGGTTCGGGAATTTGGAGTATGTTGTCGATTGGAGTAACGACGGACATAGGCTCCAAAACACCAAACATCCTTCGGGTAGTCGAATTTGGGCGCACAACTTCAATCTCGACTACATCTTCCGCGAGCACATCTCTTGGTCTGATATTACAGTCAAGGGGCTGGCGGTTCGATATTTCCCTAAAGGGTTTCTGTTCGACGCGACCGGGCTTAGCGCATTCTTTTGCTCAGAGAATCATATGCTCATAGGATTAGCTTTCGCGAATTCTTGCGTCGCCTACGAATTTGCGAGGGTCTTGAATCCGACAATGCACTTCAAGAGCGGTGACTTTGCGAAGCTTCCGCTTCGATTCAACGACTGTAGTCCACACATTCCGGAGCAAGTTCGGGAAGCCATCGCACTATCTACTGAAGACTGGAATTCACACGAAACGGCGTGGGACTTTGAGTCGTTAGACTTGCTTTGCCATACGCACCTTAAACTCGAACATGCCGTTGAGGCGGTAAGGTGTGGCCAGTCGAATCGCCGAGAAGCGATGGCTAATTTAGAAACGAAAAACAACGAGCACTTCGTTTCAATTTTTGGCGTGAGTGATGAACTCAAGACGAATGTCAAGCCTGAGCAAACGACACTAACGTTGTTAGATGACGTCGAGAGTGTTTCTCGGTTCATCAGCTACGCGGTGGGTTGCATGTTGGGTCGCTACTCGCTGGACAAACCGGGTCTGATCCTTGCCAATCAAGGCGAAACGGCCGACGACTATCGCAAGCAGATTCCCGAGCCGACCTTCGCGCCCGATGAAGACAACGTCATTCCGCTGCTCGAAGGCAACTGGTTCACCGATGATATCAGCGAACGATTCAAGGAGTTTCTCAAAGCTACCTTCGGAACCGAGCACTACGCAGAGAATCTCACATTTCTGGAAAACGCCCTCTACCCCGACAACGAAGTGAGCAAAAAGCGGAAGACCATCCGCGACTTTTTCCTCAAGGATTTCTACAACCACCACATCAAGCTCTACAAAAAAAGGCCGATCTACTGGCTGTTCAGCAGTCCCAAGGGAACGTTCAACGCGCTAATCTATCTGCACCGTTACCGGACCGACACCGCCGGCACTGTGCTGCAATATCTCCGCGACTTCCGCGACAAGCTCGCCCACCACGCCGAACATCGCCAGATGACAGCAGACAGCGCGAGTTCATCCAAGACCGAAAAGACTCAGGCCATCAAAGAGGTGGGCGTCATCAAGAACCAACTCAAAGAACTCGAAGCCTACGAAAAGACCCTCTTCGAAGTTGCCGCCCGCAAGATCGACATTGACCTCGACGACGGAGTCAAGCACAACTATCTCCTCTTCGGCAATGTCCTTCGTAAGATCCCAGGCCTAGACGCGAAGGGCGATGAGTAGAGGTTTCAATGAGTCTACTAAGTCACCAGGCGAAAGAATTCTTAATTCGGGAATGCTCAACTTGCAAAATTGCCGGCCATCGTCTCGTAATTGCAGATATTGGCGAAATCGTAAATCTGTTTAGTCTGTTTTTAGCGCATTCTGTTCCCGACACTCGGCTGGCAGGGCTAGCACAGAAGGTCATTTCTCAGCTGGAAGCAATATCGAATCCAACTGCGAGCCTGGAAACATTCAGCAACGCTGTGAATCAACTGGCTCCAGCTTTTGAATCGTACCTAAAGAAGCTGGGTTGCGTAATCTACGATGGCGACGACCAACGCGTGAATGGTGATTTACAGTACTTGGGACTGATGGAACTTACGCTTGGAAAGTTACTTGAAGGTCAATTGGCAAAGCGGAATAGGGGAGGACCTACGCTACCAGTTGTGTCGGTGAGACTGGTACCATTTAGCTACTCGCCTACGAGCCCGGAAGAACACTTGTACGCGTTCATTCGAGAAGTTCGCAATGACGTTCATGAGTCTCGCGCCTTCGCGCTTACAGAGACGACGAGGCGTCAAAATGCCACCCTCTTCTGCTTCCTACATTCTCTTCAGGAGAATCTAGTCGCGATCCGCCCCGCTATCGATCCACTGTTTCGCCGTCTAACGGTATCAAAGCGAGATTGGGAATCTGCGGTACCAGTATACGTTCCTAATCAAAGCTCCGAGTGGAGATTGGCAGAAACCAATACGCTTGAAGCACTACTCGCAACTTCGTGGTCCGATACCAATAGAAACGGAAAGTCGTATGACCTTAGCTCAATGGACTCCAGCTTACGCTTTGCTGTAACGGACCTTGCGTTAAGCACAGCAAAGTTCTGGCTTACTGGCGAACCCGGCTCTGGAAAGTCGACGAGTCTCCGCAGAATTGCGGCGGACCTTGCCGACTCAATCCTAACATCGGGAAAGGTAAGTGTTCCAGTTCCGTGCTATGTACTAGCATCGATCGTGTCCACGGAATTCTGCTTGCTCAAGGCGATGAGTCAATCATTGTCGATCGATCAAATTCAAATGGAGGCGATGATCGAGCAAGGAAACGCTTTACTTCTTCTGGACGGCTTCAACGAAGCTTCTGCTAAACAACAGGAGCAGCTTGTCGTTGAACTCCGACAGCTTTTTCTTCGCTTTGACGAGTTTCGATGCGTTGCGGCATCAAGAAAATTTGCCGTCGATTTATCTCTTGGAATGCAGGTGTTTGAACTGCTGCCGTTTGAGACTGCGGAGATTGTTTCGTATGTAGAAAAGGCGTTGCCTAATGACGAACAAAGCAGGAAGCTCATCTCTTCCTTAGCGGACCCCAGTTCAAAGTTTGGAGTCTTGGCTAAGAACCCTCTGCTATTGGCAATGATCTGTAGAGTTTCCGTTGGAGGAGATGTACCGGCGAATCGAGCGAAAGTGCTCAAAGTGTTTGTTTCATGGCTCTTCGGGAGAGAGTCTGCCAGCCTACCTGAGCTGAATGGATTCTACGTAAGCATTCTTAGTAGACTTGCGATTGAAATCAAAGAAGTCGGATCGGCCCTCTTGTCGCAAGAGCGTGTTGTTACTGTGATCCAGAAGCAATTGAGGGACCTGAATTCAGGCAAGGCTGTTTTCGAGGTCATAAGTGAGCTGCTTACCGCAAACTTTCTCCGCCGAGATTCTGAAAACCGTTACAACTTCTCACACGAGTTGCTTTTGGAGTACTTCGCTGCTTGCGGGCTAGAGAATTACCTCAGCCAGCACCATTTGCAATTGGTTGATTTAGCCAATGTGATTCAGTGGCATGAGATCGTTCGGACATATGTGGGATTGCTTGATGACCCATTTACTCCGATCTCTCAACTTATCGATCATAACGCGATGTTGGCGGTGCGGTGCATAACATCAAGTGGAGTTGAGGATAGGTCGCTTGAATACAAAATTGTAAAGCGATGTCGTAAGATCCTTGATGATAAAGAGCAGAAGTCTAACTTTGAAAATTCAGTTATTGCGTTGCTAGAGCTAGGAATTGAACCTGGCCTTAGAACGATCGTTAATTTTCCACGGGGCTACCGCGATATCTTCAATAGAGCATTGTGGAATTGCGAACGACCAGAGCAAGTGTGCCTTAATTTGCTCCGGTTTACTGCGACTGGACGCGACAGGCTCTATTCCTGCCTCGTCGCATTAAAAGGGCGAAAGCTCTCTCGTCAGTTTCTCGAGTCACCAGAATATACCCGCGCTCAATCGCAGTTGATTCGTCCGCCGATCGAGGAGAAATACCTTGAAGTAATTGAGCATCTTGAAGTATTGCCGGCACTCAAACCTGACATCGAAAAGCTTTTCGCTTACCCTGGCCTCTTCAATCGCAAAGCCTCAACAGTGGCATCTTGCCTTCGAATTGCGTCAAAGATCGGATTGGAGCTTGCATCCATCGAGAACATTCGTTCCATCTTCCGGTCCGATGAACAGCTCACTGCACAGCAAGCTTACTCGGTATCTGTTCTGTTAGCGAGTCTCGGTAGAACGTCGCAGACTTTAGCCGCCGCAAAGGAGTATGCTACGCGTTGCTTGATAAATGGATTTGTCTCGCTCGGATGCAAAATTGCGATGCACTTCTCGATTGCCCTTCAAATTGAGGACGATGTGGTTCAGGGATCAATCCAAAAGGCAGTTAAGAACGGCAAAATTGGCCAATACCTGTCATTGCTCAAAACATTCGCACACTCTAACGTGCAGGATCATATGCTTGATATTACTAGACACGTCATTACCGGTAAGAGCATCGAACTACTCTCGCAGCATCTAGACGCACTAAGTTCGTCCGCGAGCAAGTTACCAGCTGACTTGAACGATGCAATTCTTCGAGAATCACGTGCTGGCAGGTTATCACACAAACTACTTTCCAAGGTTATCAAAGCGTGTGGTATTCAATCGGTATTCGCAGATATCTGGAGCATTACGTTAGTCAATCATCAATGGGAAACCGGCTACATGAAAAACCTAATAACGAACGAAATGTGCTTCTTTGAGTTTGCGAGACTCGAAGTTCGCGACGAAATGGAGCTCAACCATTTGATAAAGAATCGTTTGATCAGCGGAACTGTGCGCAATTCATCGTCACTGAAAAAGCCTATCAAGCTTGTTCGCGGTAAATTGCTTTAGTTCAAAGTCGACATCAACCTGAAAACACCAATCATGTCAGAACGAATAGCCCAAGCACTTGTCAAACTCTTCAAGAAGCATCGAATCGTCTTTTGGTACGACGAAGAAGAATCGCTGCGCGGAGATTTTGACACAATCAGTCTGCCAGATGTTGAGAAGGTCGAGATTGCCAATAACGAGTTCGGCCTTAAGTACCGATTGCTTCGCGAGCAACCGATGCAAAAGTTCTTGGTGTTCAAGTCCGGCGCGCAGCCTGCCGATCGCGACAATTGGCTGCTTGATATCCAGCTTGCTCATACCGATTTCCGCACAGACAAAGCATCGCTGTGGCTCACTGAGCTGGAACTGCCATATGAGTTTCGCTCAATAGTGAACTGTCACGAATTCTTCTTCAACAGTGCCAAGCGACGCGATCAGCTCAAAGATCGAGTCACTAAGACGGATACAACCACCCAGATCTGCACCAAGATGCTCAGTGTTTGCGCGGACAGCGACTCACGACTCGACAGTGTCTTGGAAAACCTGCTCGAGGAGCTAGCGACCGATTCGACCGCCAAGCGGTACGATTTAATTACCAAATGTGGTCTCGATCCGTTTCTGTGGGAGCAAGTTAAGAAGGCCTATCAATACGAGAGCAATGCCCCATCGGTCAAGGATTTCGCGATCGAGCTATTCAAGTCCTGCTATCAGATGGAATTAGGCGGAACGGGCAAGCTTGGGAACGAGGCTTTAGTATTTCTGAAACGCTGGAAGGACTCACGCACTCACGAGAAGACTTTTGAAACCCTATCGGACCGATTCTCAGAAGTTCTGGGCATACACAACGACCTCGAGCGTCGCGAGCTAAAGCAGCTTGCAGAAGTTGATTACTTCCGCCTGATTGACCAGCGGGTCCTGAGTGAACTAGCCAACAAAGTACTAGGCCGCACAATTTCGGCTGGCGAGTGTACGCAGGTGATTCGTTCGCGCCGTCGCGGGCATTGGTATCGCGAATACGCCGACCTTTACGAGGCCGTTGGCTATTCGGCAGAATTGCTGCACATGCTCAATTCGTTGTCGCTCGACCTGAGTTCGATCGAGCAAGGGGTCAATGCCTACGTCAGCTCGCTATACAAGAGCGACCAACTCTATCGGAAATTTATCTATCACAGCGTTCGTGCCGGCCAAGCGACTTTCTTTGGGCCTCTGAATCAACAAGTCTGCAAGCTTTACACCAACTCATTCTTGATGCCTCTGGGTGACCGATGGCAGGAGTTGGTAGACAAACTCGAGCGTTGGTCCCTGCCTGGCCAGCGGCATCAAACCGATTTTTACAAGAGCTATGTCGGGCGAGTGCTGGACAAGAACAATAAGGTCTATGTGATCATCTCGGATGCGATGCGTTTCGAGATTGGTGAAGAATTGTGTCGGCTGATTCGTGGCGAGGACAAGTTCGAGGCCAAGATCGAGCACATGATTTCCGTTTTGCCTAGCTATACGCAGCTTGGCATGGCAGCACTTCTTCCCCACTCAGAGTTGCAGATCAACGCTGACAAGACACCCACTGTCAACTTGAATGGCCAGTCATCTTCCGGCACTGTGAATCGGGACAAAATCCTGAAGGCAGCCAACAAGGGAAGCGCTTTGGCGATTAAGGCAGACGAGATGATTGCCAAGACGAAGGAAGAGGTCCGCGAGCTTGTGCGAGACCACGATGTGATCTACGTATATCAGAACATCATCGACAAACGAGGTCACACACGCGACACCGAACGCAAGGCCTTCGAGGCAACCGAAGAAGCGATGGAACAGATTGTGAAGTTGGTTCGCAAGTTGACGAGTGCGAACGCGACCAATGTGCTGATCACGGCAGATCACGGCTTCATCTACCAGGACGAGGTCGAGGACAGCGATTTCAGCTCGACCGAGATTACTGGAACCGAGACAGCTTCCGATCGCCGATTTGTGGTCGGTAGCCAGCTTAAGATCAGCGGTGGCGCGAAGCTCTATGGGGCTGCGGAACTTGGGCTCAAGGGAGATCTGGAGGTTGCCGTCCCCAAGTCGATCAACCGGTTACGCAAAAGCGGAGCCAGTGTTCGTTTCATGCATGGCGGAAGCACGCTGCAAGAGATCGTTATTCCTGTCATCCAGATCCGAAAACGGCGAGCCGCCGATGTGAGCGCCGTGGACGTCGATCTTTTGCCACCAACAACTAGTGTGATTTCGACTGGTCAGTTGGCACTCGTGTTTTATCAAACGGCTCCGATTACTGAAAAGGTCCAGGAGAGAAAACTGCGGATCGGATTGTACGCAGGCGACGGCGAACTCATTTCAGATAGTCATGAGATTACATTTGACTTGCTGAGCGAGAACCCTCGCGAGCGCGAACTCAAGCTGCGTTTGGTGCTTTCAAAGATTGCCGACGCTTACAACCAGCAGCAAGTTGTCCTCAAGATGGAAGAAGTGGTTGCTGGTACGACCCATTACCAAGAATACAAGACAGTGCCGTTTACTTTAAGGCGTTCTTTCACTAGTGATTTCGACTAGGCGTCCTAACGACGGCTTAGTCAAACGAAGGACGTGCGATAAGGTTAAGAACACAAAGAGATCACCAATGATTGGTTCCCGAAATAAGCTATGACACCACTCGATGCAAAAATAAACGAACACTTTGGTGGACTGGTAGTCCGCAAAGATTTAGTGAAGGCTGTGAAGGGCAATGCGATCGTCCCATCGTATGTCTTGGAGTATCTGCTTGGCCAATACTGCGCCACAGCCGACGAGGAGTCGATCAAGTCTGGTATCGAAACGGTCAAAGAGATTCTTGCGAAGCACTATGTGCACCGGAGCGAGGCTGGACTTGTTCGATCTCAGATCCGGGAGAAGAAGCTCCGCAAGATCATCGATCGCGTGAGTGTTGATCTCAACGACAAGGAAGACGTTTACCAGGCAACGTTTGCCAACTTGGGGATCAACAAGGTTGCAGTACCTGCCAGTACAATCAAGAAACACCAAAAGCTTCTGGTGGGCGGCGTCTGGTGCATCGCGGACCTGGATTATCAACACGACGAAGAGCAGAAGACGGTTCCGTGGATTCTCGAATCGCTCAAACCAATTCAGTTGTCGCATTTCGACTTCGACAGCTACGTCGCAAACAGGGCTCAATTCAGTACGGACGACTGGATCGACACGCTCATCCAAAGCATCGGCTTCAATCCAGAGTGCTTTGGACGCAGAAGCAAGCTACTGCAATTGGTTCGACTGATTCCATTCTGTGAACGCAACTACAACCTGATTGAGCTCGGCCCCAAGGGGACAGGCAAGTCACACGTGTATTCAGAATTCTCACCGCACGGGATGCTGATTTCAGGCGGTGAGGTAACGGTTCCAAAACTGTTCGTCGAGAACCGAGCGCCCTACAAAATCGGGCTTGTTGGATACTGGGACTGCGTTGCCTTTGACGAGTTCGCTGGCAAGAGCAAGCGCGCTGACAAGGCACTTGTGGACATCATGAAGAACTACATGGCCAACAAGTCATTCTCGCGTGGTATCGAGACACTCGGCGCAGAGGCGTCCATGGCCTTTGTTGGCAACACGCAACACACGGTGGCCCATATGTTGCGACACAGCGATCTCTTCGACGAACTACCGCCCAACTATCACGATTCCGCATTTTTAGACCGAATCCACTTTTACATACCAGGGTGGGAAGTCGACATCATTCGCGGCGAGATGTTCACGTCTGGATTCGGTTTCGTTGTCGATTATCTGGCAGAAGTACTGCGGAGCCAGCGAAACTTAGATTACTCGCATCTCTATGCGGATCACTTCAGTTTGTCAGAAGACATTTCGACGCGAGATCGGGATGCGATCCACAAGACTTTTTCAGGGCTGATGAAGATTCTCTATCCGCACAAGCAGGCAACGGTTGAGGAGATTGAGGAAGTTCTTCGTTTTGCGATCGAGGGTCGGAAACGGGTGAAAGATCAATTGATGCGCATTGACCAAACGTATGCCACAGTGCGATTCTCGTTCACGTCACAGGGTGGCCAAGAGCATTTGGTCCAGACGCTTGAAGAAGAGCAGTATCCCAAGATCTACCACAAAGAAAGTGCCTCGGTGGCGGAGGAAGTTGCGTCGCCAGCTTCGACTGCACCGACTCAAGAGACCTCCGTCTCAGCAGCTTCTCCAACAAAGGCGTTGCCAAGCGAAGGTCATGTGGAGATTAAAGAAAATCAGAAGGGCGTTAGCTTCGACGACTTGTTTGGTCCTTACTTGCGAGGCTCTTCGAAAATCGTAGTAACGGATGCCTACATACGGAACTTCCACCAAGCCAAGAACCTGATGGACTTCCTCGAGACCGTATTCAAAACGATGGATGAAGCTGGTGATATGGAAGTGCATTTGATCACCTGCCAGGACGAGTTCCGGACTGATCAACAAGAAGACTTTTTCACTCAGATGCAAAAGAACTGCATACGCGTCGGCATCAAGTTCACTTGGGAGTACGACAGCACGATACACGCCAGGCATATTGTGACGGACCATGGCTGGAAGATTCTACTTGATCGCGGCCTAGACGTTTTCCAGCCGTTCGACAGCAAAGATGCGTTTTCACTGGCAGCGAGACTCCAGAGCCAACGTCTTTGCAAGAAGTTTGAGGTTACTTATTTGAGGGTTTAGCAACGGTGCAGATTTGCAGCGCTGAAGCGGAATGAATTCAACTATGGGCAGACGCATATTAGTTTCTTGGATTGGCCACACAGACTTGCGAGCCTTTGCGCGCGAGGATGCATCTGCGGATCGTTCTGCTATAGAGAAGATTGCTGGGGTTCGGGATGCCGAGACCGGCGATGGACCTGTGAAGGCGTTGATCGAGCTGGAAACGTTCGACGAAGTTCATCTGTTGAGCGACTACCCGTCTGAGATCACGAAACCATTTGCGAAGTGGTTGGGGTGCAAGTCGAAGCTCCACCGGCTTTCGCCAAAGAATCCAAGCGATCATGGCGAGATTCTGCGGTTGGTTCGACCGCTGCTTGAGTCTCTGGAATTGAGCAAAGACGAACTGCTCAACTTTCATTTGAGTCCTGGCACGCCAGCGATGGCAGCAATCTGGATTCTGTTAGCGAAGAGTCTGTTCCCCGCAACGCTCTACCAAACGTATGGTGGCAAAGCCTGGATCACCGAAATCCCATTCGACATTACGGTCGATGTGATTCCACAGTTGATGCGAGATCCGGATAGGTTCTGGCAACACCTACAAGTACAAAGCCCTCAGGAGATAGGTGGTTTCGAGAGAATCGTCGGCGACAGTCCAGCGCTAAGAACTGCAGTCGGCCGAGCTCAGCGAGCCGCGATCCACGAGGTACCAGTGCTTATCCTCGGCGAAAGCGGCACTGGCAAAGAAATGTTTGCCGACGCGATCCACAAAGCGAGCGGACGCCGAGCCAAGAAGATGTAC
>Ga0315902_10011457_pt1 | contig 11627 bp, 9 predicted proteins | sample LakEriMetagenome_9_FD_203523 | JGI IMG/M metagenome (GOLD analysis project Ga0315902, IMG submission 203523) | Freshwater fungal communities from buoy surface, Lake Erie, Ohio, United States - Buoy 12 MA117 | ecosystem: Environmental > Aquatic > Freshwater > Lake > Lake biofilm | place: USA... | reverse complement strand
CCTCGGTAATACTGTTGTTGTGGTGGAACATGATGAAATGATGATGAGAGAGGCTGACCATATCATAGATATGGGACCACTGGCCAGTCACCTCGGCGGCGAGGTGGTAGCGGAGGGTAATTATAAAAAGCTCATTGCTTCAAAAAAGAGCCTCACCGGTGCCTACCTGCGTGGAGACATGAAAATTGATCCCCCCGCAACACTCAGAAAATGGAAAAACACCATTTCCGTAGAAGGCGCCACCGAGAACAACCTGAAAAATATTGATGTTACTTTCCCACTCGGTGTATTTACAGTAGTGAGTGGTGTAAGCGGAAGCGGTAAAACAACCCTGGTAAAAAAGATACTCTATCCTACCCTGCAAAAAAAGATCACAGGAATTTCTGACAGACCCGGAGCTCACAGGCAGCTAACCGGTCAGACTGATCTGATCGCTCAGGTAGAGATGATCGACCAGAACCCCATTGGCAAATCCTCTCGAAGCAATCCTGTAACCTATATCAAGGCTTGGGACAACGTTCGTGATCTTTATTCATCACAGTCACTCAGCAAGATCAGAGGGTTCCTACCCAAACATTTCTCCTTCAATGTAGATGGCGGCAGATGTGATACCTGTAAAGGAGAGGGAGAACAGACGGTTGAAATGCAGTTCCTGGCAGATGTTCATCTGATTTGTGAAAGTTGTAACGGAAAAAAGTTCAAAGACGAGGTGTTGGAAGTCACCTACAAGGGCAAGAACATCCATGATGTGCTGGAAATGGGGGTAGATGAAGCGATGGAGTTTTTCAAAGATGAAAAAGATATTTGCCAAAAACTCAAACCGCTGAGTGATGTGGGTCTGGGATATGTGAAACTCGGACAATCCAGCGGAACCCTTTCAGGAGGCGAAGCCCAAAGGGTGAAACTGGCCAGTTTTCTGGGAAGGGGCAAAGGCCACCAGGATAAAATCATGTTCATTTTTGATGAACCTACCACAGGCTTGCATTTCCATGATATCAAAAAACTGCTTACATCCTTCAATGCACTGATCGATCAGGGGCATACCATCATTGTGATCGAACACAATACAGATGTGATCAGATCGGCGGATTGGGTGATTGAATTGGGACCGGAAGCAGGTGAAAACGGCGGGTCATTGGTATATGCCGGATATCCGGATGGGTTGAAAAAATCCAAAGAAAGCAGAACCGCAAGATTCTTGTGATTTTTTGTAACTTACTGCTTCAGAAAAATCAAACTAAGCCATATGAACTTATCAAGAAGAACATTTCTCCGCAATGCAGCACTTACTGCTGCCGGTGCAACCCTGCTTCAGCAAAATCTATTTGCCAACGCTAAGAAAGGCGAACTAACAGGCATTCAGCTGTACTCGATCCGTGCAGACATGAGCAAGGATCCTCTAGCCACATTGAAACAGCTTTCTACTATGGGCTATAAGCATGTTGAACATGCCAGCTACGTCAACCGTAAATTTTATGGATGGACTGCCAGTGAATTCAAGAAGGTATTGGATGATCTTGGGTTGAAAATGCCAAGCGGACATACTGTAATGACTACCAAACACTGGGATGCAGCGAAAAAAGACTTCAATGACTCCTGGAAATATACCGTAGAAGATGCTGCTGCAATGGGACAAATGTTTGTGATCAGTCCATCCATGGAGCAAAAAACAAGAACCGATATCAATGAATTGAAATCATTCATGAATGTCTTCAACAAATCGGGTGAGCTCTGCCAGAAATATGGTATGAAATTCGGCTATCACAATCATGATTTTGAATTCAGTGAAAAGCTGAACGGACAAACCTTGTTCGACATTATCCTATCTGAAACTGATCCCAAACTGGTGATGCAACAATTGGATATCGGAAACATGATCAATGGCGGAGCAAAAGCGCTCGACATCATGCAGAAATATCCCGGCAGGTTTGAATCCATGCACGTGAAAGATGAGATTGCTGCAGCCAGTGGCCATGAAAAATATGAGTCCACCATCCTCGGCACTGGTATCGTTCCTGTTAAAGATGTGATCGATCTTGGAAGAAAGTGGGGAACCAAACACTTCATCATCGAACAGGAATCCTACCAGGGCAGAACACCGCTGGATTCTGTAAAAGAAGACCTTGAGATCATGAAAAAATGGGGATATAAATCTTGAATTAGTTAGTTCCCATCCAAAGTGCACCTCCGATACTGGCTCTGGTAGCACCTGTAACCGACTGCAAAATGGTGTCTTCCTCTCTCCAGCGCAAGACACCTAACAAGGCCATCACAAGTGCCTCCTTGTATAGAACAGTTTGTTCATCAGGAATAACTACTTCTATCCCAAATGGTGCAAGGTGTTGGGAAATACGTTCAACCATATAGTTGTTCAGTGCCCCTCCTCCAGTGATCAGCATTTTTTCATTACGGGATTCTGGCTGACGAATGCTGTGAATGTTTTCAACGGATGAAGCCAGCTGAACAGCTATGTGTTCCACACATGTAGCGAGCCTATCCGTATCTGAAAGATCTGCATCACGCAGGATTGGATATACATTATCAGTGCCGAACTCATTGGCAAGTGATTTGGGAAATGCTTTTTTATAATAGGCAAGTTCATTCAGCTTTCCCAGTACTACTTCATTGATCCTGCCTGATGAAGCCAGCAATCCCCCTTTATCAAAAGCAAAACCCTTGTGGGATGCCAGCATATTCAGCACCCGGTTGGCCGGACATACATCAAATGCGTCATATGATGAATCCCCTTTGTAAGAAATATTGGCAATGCCGCCGATGTTCAGGAAGAAACGATATGAAGGAAACAAAAGTTTTTCACCCATGGGAACAATGGGTGCTCCCTGTCCACCCAACGCAACATCCAAAGACCTGAGATCCGAAACTACCGGAAGTGATGTTTCTGCAGCAATTGCTGCTCCGTCTCCAATTTGAACGGTATGGGACCCCGGCACATGAAAAACTGTATGTCCGTGGGAAGCAATCAGTGCAACTTTATATTCCAGTTTTTTTTCGGAAATAAACCGATTCACCATTTCCCCTGTAAGATGTCCAAAATCAGCATGTAGTTTAACAAATTCTGAAGCAGAAAGCGATGAGGCATTGAGTAACTTTCCGGTCCAGTTCTCATTATATGAAAAACATTCAGCATCCATGATCCTGTATTCCCATTTGCCTCCCTTTTCTTCCAGTTCAACAAAGGCAAGGTCCATCCCATCCAGTGAACTGCCGCTCATGAGTCCGATTACTCTATATAACATGGATTATGATTAGTTTTGTATCAGCCCCGAAATTAAGCATTGTATGGTCATAAACTTAAGTGAACAGCATTCATTACTGAGCAATTGGATCAGTGAGATGAGGGATGTAAATATCCAGGCCGACAGAATGCGGTTCCGAAAGAATATTGAAAGAATTGGTGAAGTGATTGCTTATGAGATAAGCAAAACCCTGCCATGCGTTGAAAAGGAAACCATCACCCCACTTGGTAAGGCCCATTCAAAAATGCTCAGTCAGCAGCCTGTATTGGCCACCATACTACGGGCAGGATCCCCCTTGCACCAGGGCATGCTGAATTACTTTGACAAGGCAGACAACGCTTTTGTTGCGGCTTATCGCAAACACCACCCAGATGGAAGTTTTGACATCAGTCTCAACTATATGGCATTCCCGAGCCTGACCAATAGAGTGTTGATCATTGCAGATCCTATGCTAGCAACCGGAGCATCGCTGGTAAAAACCATCGGCCTTTTACAAAAGGAAGGTCCAATCGCAGAACTCCATATTGCCTGTGTGATTGCATCGAGGGAAGGCGTAAATCACTTGCTTTCTTCTGTTCCCGGAGTGAAGATCTGGTGCGGTGATATCGATGAAGAGTTGAACAGTAAGGGGTATATTGTACCCGGACTCGGAGATGCTGGCGATCTTGCCTTTGGAGAAAAGGCCCAATCCTAAAACCTATCATGAACTACACCCGTATCCAATTTTTTAAAACAATCTTTTTCATAATAATCGTCTCTGGTCGTCTTACCGGATTCGGACAAGACCCTCATTTTTCACAATTTTTTGTTTCACCCTTAACCCTTAATCCTGCTTATACAGGTAAGTTCGATGGAGAATATCGTTTTTCAGGAAATTATAAAAAACAATGGCCTACCATCAACAATGCCTTCACCACTTCTACTGCTGCCATTGATTTTGGCATCCTGAAAAACAATATACCTGAACACGATACCTGGGGTGTAGGATTCATGGCCCTTAACGATCAGAGTGGAAACAAGATCCTCAACAACTCTTTTTTTACAATCAGTACAGCCTATACCAAGTCTCTTGATGAAGATGGCTTGCATCAGGTTACTGTTGGATTCCAGGGCGGATTTGTGAGCAAGCGACTGGATCTTAGACGTGCTGATCTTGAAGATGAATTGACATCGCTTGGGTTCACCGGCATTACGGCTGAATCATTTGGAACCAATCCTTTTTCCATTAATTATTTCGACCTGAATACGGGTTTCATGTATGCCCTGAGTACGGATGGTGATAATAGTTTTTATATCGGAGCATCAGTATATCATGTGAACCGGCCCGCTGAAACCTTTTATGGAGGAAGTTATTTGCTCAACCAACGCACCACTGTTCACGGAGGTGCCTACATTCCCATGGGTGAAAACAAATCCCTCAACATCAGCCTCATGCACCAAACACAAGGTGCAGCAAGGGAAACACTGCTTGGTGGTGCGTTTTCGTACAACTTGAATGGTAGCTATGAAAATCCACTTGAGCTGCACGCAGGCGGATGGTATCGAATGGGCGATGCTATCATTCCCTATCTTGGACTGGAAGTAAATCGTTTCAGATTTGGAATGTCTTATGATATCAATCAATCTACCCTCAGGCCAGCATCCATGTCAAGAGGAGGTACAGAACTTTCCATCATCTATACGAATGGTATCAGAGATCCACTGAAGAAAAAACTGAATTGCCCTAAATTCTAATCTCATTTGATAACAGCCATCATTAGCGGCAAAAGAAAATAAGAGGCCGCCACGATCAACACAATGCTGATCAGGTTCATCACAAAGCCTGCTTTCAACATTTCTTTCAGCTTGATATGGCCACTTGAAAATACAATGGCATTCGGAGGTGTACCCATCGGCATCATGGAGGCACAGCTGGCAGCAAGGGTCATGGGAATACCCAGCATCAAGGGATCGATATGAATTGCCTCTGCTATTCCAGTTACAACAGGAGCAAAAACAATAACCTGGGCAACATTGCTCATTACTTCACTGATAAAGATAGAAAGAGTGGCCACAGCGAGGATCAAAAGGATGAGCGACCCCCCGGAAAATCCGGCAAGCCATTTGCCCAGCATCCCGATCAGACCTGCTTTCTCCAACGCATTCGCCAATGCAATCCCACCGCCAAAAAGTAATAAAATTCCCCAGGCCATTTTTGAAGTGTCGCTCCAATCCAATATACGCTGAGATGGTTTCTCGATACTACCGGCAGGAACAAGAAACATCAGGATAGCACCAAAAACTGCGATCATGTTGTCATCCAGCCGAAACAGATCTTGCTTATTGATCAGATCGCGGAAGATCCAGAGAAAAGCAGTGGTAAGAAAAATAAACATCACCCTTCTTTCCGGAACCGACATGGGGCCCAATGATGTCAACTCGTCTTTTACCAGAACATGCATTGAAGTATCATTTTTCAAACCATTAGGAAACATTTTTGTCAACACCACCTGAAGCGAAAGCAAAAGCAAAACGGTGACCGGAAGAGATACGAACATCCATGAAAAAAAGGAAATATCATATTCAAACTTCTTCGAAATAAAAGAAGCATAGGCAACATTGGGGGGTGTTCCGATGATGGTGGCAATACCTCCGAAATTAGATGCATAGGCAATGGAAAGCATGATACAAAGCGCGAAATTCCTGACCTTGGGATCATGACCATTTCTGCCATGTACAACTGCAATAACAGACATGGCGATGGGATACATCATCATGGTGGTTGCCGTATTGCTCAACCACATGCTGATAAATCCTGTAGCGAATATAAAACCCAGTATGATCCTGTTTCCTCCCGTCCCCGTGAATTGCACAATCGACAGGGCAATACGCTTGTGCAGGTTCCATTTCTCAATACCCAATCCGATCATGAATCCCCCCATGAAAAGAAATATCACCTCATTAGAATAGGGAATTGCCGTTTCACTGATCTTGGAAATTCCCATCAAAGGAAACAACACCAGGGGAATGAGCGCAACAACCGGCATGGGCAACGCCTCTGAAATCCACCAATAGATCATGAGAGATGCAACAGCCAAAACCTTGCTGCCAAGAGGATCTAGATGCAAGGGGTTCACAAAAAGAAAAAGAATGAACAGAAGGGGTCCGCCCAGCATGGCAATTGCCTTGCCCCATGATGATCTGTCTTTTTTTTCCGACATGTTGATTGGGTGAAGATAAATCATTTGTGTATTTTGCCCTGATCAGGGAACACAAATGCTCAAGGAAATTGTCATATCCGTTGAATCTTACTTCAAAGCTCATGCTTTTATACAAAAACATAAACTTTGGAAATGGATCATCATTCCCGGTATCATCTACGCCCTTCTTTTTGCCGTTAGCATGTATTTTTTTTCCCGCTCTGCCAATGCAGCCATAGAATGGCTTACCATTGAGACGGGACTGCAGCGCTGGCTGAACAAACTTCAGGATAGTTGGATCGGTTTTCTGTTTACCGTTGGAGGCATCATGATCTGGTTGATCATGATGCTTTTATATTTTTCTTTATTCAAGTACATCTGGTTGATCGTCGGTTCGCCAATCTTCTCATTTTTAAGTGAACGAACGTCATCCATCCTCAAAGGAGAAGCATTTGCATTCAGCTACAGCCAATTTTTTAGGGACGTCATCAGAGGCATAAGAATGGCTCTCAGAAATACTTTATGGCAAACTGTCTATATCCTTTCCATCATTTTTCTCTCCTTGCTTCCTCTGATCGGATGGATTTCTCCGATCATTGCCATTCTGGTAGAATGTTATTATTACGGTTTTTCCATGCTCGACTATACCTGCGAAAGAGAAAAAATGACTGCCGGCAAAAGCATTGATTTTATTGGCCAACACAAGGGACTGGCAATTGGAAATGGTATCATTTTCTATCTGATGCATTGCATCGTGGTTGTTGGTTGGATTTTGGCCCCTGCCTACGCAGTAATCGCTGCTACTATCAGCATGTACGAGATCAGAGAGGAAAGAAAAATTGATTGAGATGCCATCAACACTCTACCTTATTCCCATACCCATAACAGAAGACGGACTTCATGCACTTCCTGCAAATATTGCAGAAACCATCAATCGATGTGAAGTATTCTTCGTTGAAGACCTCAGAACAGCCAGAAGAACTTTCAGAAAAATTGACAGGCAATTTAATATTGATGCCAAGGAATGGCATGAAACCGGTATTGAAGAAGAGAAGACCGCAGATGCCTTCAAAAAAGCCATCAATGAGGGCAAACAGATCGGTATTGTTAGCGAATCGGGTTGTCCGGGTATAGCAGATCCTGGTCAAAAACTAGTGGCGATAGCTCATGAAATGGGAATTGTGATCAAGCCTCTTACAGGTCCAAGCTCACTCCTGCTGGCGCTCATGGGAAGTGGCATGAATGGGCAGCAGTTCGCTTTCAATGGATACCTTCCCATTGACTCAAAAGATCGGGAAAAAAAGATACGAGAACTGGAGAGAAAAGTCATGCAGGAAGGAAGCACACAGCTCTTTATTGAAACACCTTACAGAAATCAGGTGCTGTATGAAGCATTGATCAAAACCTTGTCACCACAGACCCGGCTTTGTATTGCCTATCACCTCAGCGCCGAAAATGAATGGATCAAAACCATGTCTGTAGGGGCATGGAAAAAAGAAAGCCTTTCACTCCCAAAGGATCCTGCAGTATTTCTGATTGGCAGTTAACCAACTATCAGAGTCCGTACTGACTCACCAGATAGACCATACCCGCCATCACCACAACACCCAGATTCAACTCCCGTTCGCTCACAGCTTCAAATACATCGGTCTTCGCATGATGCAGATCCATATAACGTTGGGAATCCGGATTGAGTCCGATCAGTGCTGTACCCAATGAACGCAATGGTCCGATATCAGCACCACCTCCTCCTTCATTGAACTCAAGTGCACCATATTGTCTGAACAAAGGCTGCCAGGAAAGTATCCTGTCTCGCTGTGAGGCACTGGCAGTAAATCCAAATCCACGGGGTGTGAATCCTCCGGCATCACTCTCCATGGCCATGATGAACTTCTTTGGTTCAGCTTTTGCGAGCTCAGCATATTTTGACCCACCGCGCAAACCATTCTCCTCATTCATGAACATCACGGCACGAATGCTGCGCTTGGGTTTGATGCCAAGGGCTTTGAAGGCGCGAATGATCTCAATACTCTGCATGCATCCTGTTCCATCGTCATGTGCTCCTTCTGCCAGGTCCCAACTGTCGAGATGACCACCAACCGTAATCACTTCCTCAGGATGTTCAGTTCCTCTTAACTCTCCAACCACGTTGAAGGACTCTACATCAGCCAGCATTTCACAGGTGGTTCGGAAATAGATATTCTTCACCATTCCTTTGTTGATGAGTTCGCTCAATTCTACAGCACCATTGGTGCTGATGGCCACTGCCGGTATCTTGGGTTTATCTTCTTCATAACGGGTTGCGCCAGTATGTGGATTGTCATCTAGAACAGGTGAAAGTGTTCTGACAATAACACCCACGGCTCCCAACGCTGATGCCCTTGAAGGACCTTGCGAACGATAAACTCCTGCTTCACCATAAGCCCTGAATGTGCTGATGTAGCGAGGATCCATTCTATAATTAAAAAATACAATCTTTCCCTTGACTTTATCTTTTCCCAAAGCATCCAGCTCGGTAAAACTTTTCACTTCCACCACTTCAGCAGTGACTCCCTTGGCTCCGGTACCCACTGCATTGCCAAGGGCAACAATATTAAGATCAATTGTTTTTCCACTAGAAAGTTTTGCCTTGCCAACTTCCTTGTCACCCCTTACCCATCTGGGCACCATGCAGGGCTGGAGATAAACAGTATCCGCTCCTGCTTCCCTTAACATTCTGGCAGTCTGTTCCACTGCCAATGCTGCACCTGAAGAACCCGATAATCTTGGTCCAACCTGTTTGCACAAATAACGGAGGTTGGAATAGGCTTTGCCATTCATAAAAACCTCATCGGATATTTTTTTGATCATGAGAGAATCAGCGACAGACTGTCCATTTACAACAGACATAAGACTGATAAAAATGAAAGAGAGAAAAGTGAACCTTAACATGATTTCTGTTTTGCCTAAGATACTAACTAAGGCCTAAATGAACCTTATTATTGGTACTTTCGTTAAACAAAACATGAGCATGAATATTGGGATTGTTTGCTATCCAACTTTTGGAGGAAGTGGTGTGTTGGCCACAGAGCTGGGCAAAGCGCTGGCCGACAAGGGATATGGTATTCATTTCATTACCTACCAGCAGCCAGTTCGGCTTACCGGCTTCAGCGCCAATCTCTTTTTTCATGAGGTGAGGGTACCCACTTATCCATTGTTCGACTTCCCTCCTTATGAAACAGCACTGGCAAGTACCATGGTGGACGTAGTGAAAAACAACAATGTTGATCTGCTGCATGTGCACTATGCCATTCCCCATGCCTCTGCCGCCTATATGGCCAGACAGATACTCAAAGAGCAGGGGCTTGAAATACCCTTCATAACCACGCTTCACGGAACTGATATCACACTGGTTGGTAAAGACAAGACCTATGCACCGGTAGTGGCCTTCTCCATTAACCAAAGCGATGCCATCACGGCTGTCTCTGATAACTTGAGGTCTGAAACCCATGCCAATTTTGACATCAGAAAAGAAATATCCGTCATCCACAATTTTGTGGATACCAAAAGATTTGAAAAGAGACCCATCGATGCCTTCCGCAAAGTGATAGCTCCCAATGGCGAAAGAATTGTGTTGCATGCCTCCAACTTCAGAAAGATCAAACGTATTGCTGATGTGATCTACACCTTCAACAAGATCCGAAAAGACATCCCTTCCAAACTGCTGCTGGTGGGAGACGGTCCTGAGCGTCCGATGGCTGAAGAACTTTGTCGCGAACTGGGTATATGCGAGGATACGAGATTTGTAGGCAAGCAACAGGACATGGAAGAGATCTATGCAATAGCTGATCTTTTTCTGCTGCCTTCAGAATATGAAAGTTTTGGACTGGCTGCACTCGAAGCTATGGCCGCAAGTACCCCTGTGATTGCAACAAATGCAGGAGGCTTACCAGAGATCATTGATCATGGCACCAATGGCTATCTCAGTGAGATTGGAGACGTTGAAAGCATGAGCAAAAATGCAAAAAGTATTTTATCCAGTGATGTGGTTCTGGAAAAATTCAGTACAGCAGCAAGAGCGACAGCTGAAAAATTTGACATCAGCAACATCGTTCCTCAGTATGAGGAATTGTATATCAATGTACTGAGGAAATAACTTACCTGTTTTTCAGCCAGGATTCCGGATTGACAAAGTTGGACTCTACGTTCACCACGAAGATGATCTCACCATCTCCATCATCATTCTGTGCAGCCTTACCGATCACCTGTCCCATGCTCACTGCAGCTCCCTTGGCAACATTAACAGTAGAAAGATTATAATAAGTGGTAAAATACTTGCCATGCTTGATGGTCACAGTCTGACTCCCTGCTACATCATAAACAGTTGTAACCACTCCTTCAAAAACTGCTTTCACACTGGCGCCGGAAACAGTCTGTATGGTTACCCCGATGTTATCTTCAATGATTGATGTTCCTTCGATCTTGTTTCTGCCAAATCCTGAAGTGACCGTTCCTTTCTCCACTGGCCAGGGCAGATTACCGCGGTTGTTTTCAAAGCCAACGGAAACTTTGGTCACCTCCGGTGTATTCTCCAGCACATTCACCTTACGGGTGGTAACTGCAGCTGCATTGGGTCCGGCTGCAGCTTTTGTTTCTGCAGGCTTAACGGCACCACTTGCCGCGGCTTTTCTTGCTTCATCCTCAGCCTTTCTACGGGCTGCCTCTATCTCCCGTTTTACAATAGCAGCAATTGAATTTTGAAGGCTTCTTTCTACTTTTCGTTTGGCAGCCATTTCCTTTTCTATCTCTTTCTCTCTACTTTTTAATTTTGAAACGAACTGATTCTTTTCTTTCTTCTCTTCCTCAAGGATCTCCTTCTGCTTGTTCTGCTCATTCAGGACTTTACCCTTTTCCTGCTTGTTGGCACTTAGCATTTCTATCTTATCCGATAATTCCTTTTGTGTTCTGTTGATGTTGATCACCTGCTCATCGCGGTACTGTCTGTAACTCTTGAGATAGGTAACACGTTTGATGGCATCATTGAAACTGGTTGAGGTGAAGATGAAGTTGAGCATATCGTAACTACTGCGGTTCTTATAGGCATACTCAACAGTTTTGGCATACTGCTCACGAAGGGTATCCAATTGTTTTTGCAAACGATAGATCTCACGATTGTTGCTGAAAATGGTATTATCAATCAGCCTCATATCAT
>Ga0315902_10011455_pt1 | contig 11629 bp, 9 predicted proteins | sample LakEriMetagenome_9_FD_203523 | JGI IMG/M metagenome (GOLD analysis project Ga0315902, IMG submission 203523) | Freshwater fungal communities from buoy surface, Lake Erie, Ohio, United States - Buoy 12 MA117 | ecosystem: Environmental > Aquatic > Freshwater > Lake > Lake biofilm | place: USA... | reverse complement strand
TAATTCAGTTACTGGATTTAGCAACGTTCTACAGGCAGGAATAAATTTATCTGAGACTGCTAAAATCAATGGCAGTATCACAGGCAACGCTGCTACTGCTGATCAATTAGCCACCGCAAGATTGATTAACGGTGTGCCGTTTAATGCGTCGTCGAATATCACAGTCACTGCCAACACTACTAATGCGTTGAAAAAAGGCACCTATATCACAGGAGCTGATTTCGACGGAAGTGTTGAGCGCACATGGAGTGTAGATGCTTCTTCGGCAAATTTATTAGGCAAGGTAGTAGCACGAAATTCAGAAGGTGGGTTCTCAGCTGGCACTATTAGCGCATCCTTTGTGGGTGATCTTACAGGTAATGTCACTGCCAGCAGCGGTGTAAGTGCATTCAACATCGTCCAGGCTAACCAATTTGTCGGAGCACAGCTCACAGGTAATGCTGCTACAGCCACGAGATTAGCTACAGCAAGATCTATAAACGGTGTGAATTTTGACGGCAGTAATAATATTACGGTGCCAGCCAGCGCAGAAACATTAACAGGTAATTCTATTAATAATTCTGTGACACTGAGTGGACTGACCCAAGTAGGAACATTGAGTTCTTTGTCCGTTAATGACAGCGGTATATTTCTAGGCAGCGGCACACAGCTGAGAGTATTTGTAGACTCTAGTGTTCCGACAATTAGATCAACTACTGGTCGACTGAATTTCGACATGGGCGGCAGCGGACCTGATATTAACTTTGTGGATTCTGCAACATCGTTAAGTCTTGGCGGGCCAAATGCTCCAGCAGTGATAGGCGATAACAACACCAACCTTGGTATTACAGGTTATAAATTCAACGGCATCTATGCCAATAACTTTTTCGGAAATGCTGCCACAGCTACATTGTCTACTAATGCTACCAATATTGTTGGCGGCGGGTTAGGCGCTATTGCAGTCCAGCAATCTGTAGGAGTCACAGGCTTTTTGGGATTAGGTGCAGACAACTCAGTACTAAGAGCAAGATCGGGCGGCCCAGCATGGGAACCATTAATCTTAGAGCAGCTAAACAAAGGCAGCTTTATCAACATGGCCAATTCTACTACCAGTGGTAGTGTGAATTTCTTTAATTCTTCAGTACCAGTAACAATATCTGTAGATGCTACTTCAGCTAATACAGCCAGCAAAGTGGTAGCACGTGATGCCAGCGGTAATTTTTCAGCAGGCACAGTATCAGCAAATTTGAGTTTACCTACCAACGGTGTAATAAGTTGGCCAAACGACCAATATGGTGGCGGTGGTGATGTTGGAAGAATCGATATGTATTCCGCCGGCGGCGAAGCACAGAGATTGAGATTGTATGTCAATAACGATGTCAGCGACTTAATTGAATTAGATGCCAGCGGCGGAGTCTATGTTACCAGAGGTAATGTGTTATCAGATGCAGTTCCGACATTTAATAATCATTTAACAAACAAGTTATACGTGGATCAAGCGATTGCAGGCGCAAGCTATTATGATTTCTTTGCCAACGGAGTTCAAAGTCCTGGTCCACAGTCCTTCCCTCCGCAAACTATAAGAGGGTTTTCAGCATATGCCAGTACTGATTTTCCAGGTGCATATTTTGGCGGCATCACAGTAAACGGGCCTAGCGGTGTGTATTCAGGACAGATTGCGTTTAATTGGAATTCTGAAGAAACTGCTCCTACCGGATTGTATTTCAGAGTCAATGATGATACCAGCAACACAGCTGCATGGAGTCCTTGGAAGCAAATATCTACCACTGAAAATGATTTAGTGTTTACTTCAGGAGCACAATACAGCACGTCGGGATTTACCAATCAAGTAGGATCTTGGAATGATGGTGCCAACTACTTTGACGTATTCCCCCCAGCTGGAAAGACTATGAGCAATTTACGTGCATTTATTCCGTCTATCCATGCTATACATTTTGCCGGCGGCGTAAACGGAGATGACTCAATGCGTTGCTCATACTCGTATCTCAGCAATAGAATCCGAGTTTATGTACAAAACACAGAACAACGATCTACACCAGCAGCAAACTATTTGGCCATTTGGAGATAATAATGTATTACGTATGTATCGAAAATAATAATGTAATAAGTGTATTAAATTACAGGCCGAATGTTCCTTCTTCTGTAACGATAACTGAAATCACTGACGTTCAGTATAGTCAAATTGAAGCTACTACCCATAAATTTGATATAGCGACACAAACTGTAATAACTAATTCAGATTACAATCTATCTGTAAAAGAACAACAGCAGAAAAATGCTGTAGAAAGAGAATTTTTAAACAGCACAGATTGGAAGATTCTTAGACATATTAGACAAAAAGCATTGAATATCGCTACCAGTTTGTCAGATGCAGAGTACATAGAACTTGAGCAGCAGCGTGAAGCCGCAGCAGCTCGTATAACATAACAGCAATAAATACAAGATATTAGGGGCTAACAGCATGGCATATGAAGTCAATAAATTTAACGGTGTGTTTTTAACGTCTGTAGCTGACGGCACAATCGATACCACTACTGATCTAAGATTAGTTGGTAAAAATTACGCAGGCTACGGGGAAGTGCAGAATGAGAATTTTGTACATTTACTAGAAAATTTCGCTAATACCACAGCGCCACCAAAATCCGTTACCGGTCAAATTTGGTTTGACACAGCTGCCAAAAAACTGAAATTCTATGACGGTACTAGATTTAAAGTTGCAGGCGGCGCTGAAGCCAGTGCTACTGCTCCTAGTGGGTTAGTAGCAGGCGACTTTTGGTGGGACACAGGAGCCAAACAGTTATACACCTACACTGGCACAGAATTTACCCTTATCGGTCCAATAGCAAGTCCAGACCTAGGTACTTCAATAATAAGCCCTGCAGTGGTCTACGGTACTATCAGCACCGCAGAAGGCCCCCACACAATATTAAAAGTCATATCAGATAATAAAACCATAGCAGTGGTCAGTAAGACTGCGTTCACTCTTGACAATAGTAAAAATGCCATAGATGATTTCACAGTGATAAAGAAAGGGGTCACGCTGGCCAAGTCTCAAACTGGGGTATCCACTGACGATTTTACCTTTTGGGGAACAGCATCAAATGCTGCCAAACTGGGAGGATTCACAGCTGATCAATATATTAAAACAGGTGAAAGCTCATTCAATTCAGAAGTCAGTTTCAAAGATCCAGGATTTCAAGTCGGCGATGGTAACGATCTTAGAATACGTGTAGAAGGTGGCAACGATGTTATAGTTGAAAACCGTCTAGGGAATGACATCACATTTAGAATAACAGTTACCGAAACCACAGATGAACGAGACGTAGCTTTAATTACAAAAACTGGTCTGATGCCTGGAGCTAATAATGTCTACACTTTAGGAGCACCGTCTAGCACCGAAATACCTGGAGGCCTAGCGTGGAGCAACGTCTATGCTACCACGTTCACAGGCTCTTTGGTTGGTGCAGTTACAGGTAATACCACTGGCAGTCACAAAGGCAATGTATTAGCTAATGACAACAACGTTATGATCAATGCAGCTACCAAACAGATAGGATTTGCTGGTGCTAACATTGTAGGAACGTTAACTGGGTCAGTGACTGGATCAGCGGCTACTGCTGCAGATTCTGGTACTCTTAACGGATTAGAAGGCAGTGCTACTGTTCCAGGTACAGCCGTGGCCACAGTGGCAGTGCGAAACAGCAGCGGCAATATATTGGCAAATCAATTTGTAGGTATAGCTGATAAAGTAGACAGAACATTCCTCGATCGTACAGACGCCAGAGCAGATCCTACATGGTTTGATGGCACAGCCAGTACACATTATAGAACTGCTAGACTTACAGCCACAGCTTACAGTATAGTAGGCAGAGATGTCAGTGGCAACATCACTGCTAATATCTTCAATGGCACAGCTACCGCAGCTCGATACGCTGATTTAGCAGAAAAATATTTGGCCGATGCAGATTACGAAGCAGGCACAGTTGTTATGATTGGCGGAGACAAAGAAGTCACAGCATGTGCATGGGGCAAACGAGCAATTGGTGTAGTAAGCACTAACCCAGCATTTATGATGAACAAGGATTTAGAAGGCGGCACATACATTGCTCTAAAAGGTCGTGTACCAGTTAAAGTCATAGGTCGTGTAAAGAAAGGCGACGATTTAATTGCGACCAATGATGGGTGTGCAATGATTGCAGTCCCTCATTCCAGCGGTGTATTTGCGGTGGCTTTAGAAAGCAACGACAATGAAGGTATAAAAATTATTGAGGCATTGGTACTGTAATGACTTCAGGTACAAACATCCGGGCGTCCCAGTTTGTCACTATACAGGACAAAGCCCAATCTATATTAGGCACTGGATCCGTTACCAGAGGCTACGGACAAACAGTGCAATCTTCCGATGTGTTTATTGGCAATACTGTAACTAAAGCACAGTGGGATGCGCTGCGATACGATATTATCAATATCCGATTACATCAAGACGGTGTTGTACCGCTGATAGCCACTGTGAACGTAGGCGATCCTATTGGTTACGGTCCGGGTTCTCCTAACACCAATTATGATATCCTGATGGAACAGGCAATAGCAAATAGATTCAACATTGCTGGAAATCAATCAGTGATTGCTGCCAAAGGAAATACCACTTACAGCAGTACATGGATCACACAGGCGCAGGCGGTAGTAACTGTGACATTTTTAACTGCCACTGACGCAAGATATTTTTTTAACAGCGGCGGAAAAATCAGAGCGGTTTCGCAGATCACAGGCGGATCTGCTACTCCTCAAGTAAATGCCTGGAAGAATTTCTTAGCCAGTGTAGGCACAGTATCTTTTGGAGCTGACACTAATCCCAACGTAAATTTTTATACACTGACTAATTCATATCAGTTATTTTACACCAACAGTCTCAGTACACCGTATTCCGCTAACAGTTATAGATTAGAAGCCAGCTGCAATGTATCTAACAATTCTTCCGGCACAGCCACACAGATTTTGATTAGAATTACTCTTATAGATTCGTATGTTGATCCAGGGACATTGCCGGTGCCTACCACTGGGTTTACACCTTCGGCTGCGGGATTTCCACCAGGCGATGCAGTGGACGGAACGTTGACAATTTCCGTACAAGAATTAAAAGCATCAGGACTGTTACAACCAAATTCATTGCCGTTTACTGTAACCAGTCCTTCGTATTCACTTTCTGCTATCTCCGCCAGTTAATTAAGTAAATATTCCTATGCCAGCTGTCAATAGCAAAATACTTCAAGCAGATTACAACGATATCAGAAACAAAATAGTTGCCGTTTTAGGTAACGGGTCTGTTAATTTCGGATGGGGCCAACAGGCACGAATCAATAGTTCTGCTGTAGCAGAAGGCAACAAAGTCACTATCAACGAATGGGCTAACCTTCGATATGATGTGATCAATGCCTACAAACATATCAATGGCTCAAATCCCACCACAGCTCAGGTAGCTGAGGGTAACACTATTCGATATACTTCAAACTTTACCCCAGATACTGGCTCACTAGATGTTCCACAGAAACAGTACGACGACTGGGCTAACAATATCACAAACAACAGATTCACAGTAGCCGCAGGTGAAAGTGTAGTCACTGCTGCTATATCACAGACAAAAACCACTGCATGGAATGGTACTGTGAGTTGCGTGATCGGCTTTTATTTCGGCAGCGCCAACGAAGCTAGATATTTTTTCAACAGTGGCGGCCAGATACGCATCAGTTCATCTAGAACTGGTGGCACAACCAGTGCTCAAAACACAGCATGGACAAATTTGTTGACAGCAGTAGGCACACAGACATTTGGGGGAAATAACCCCGGCACTGGCACTACACCCAGCGATGGCTTAAATTGGTATCGTTGCACCAGCACTTTTCAAACATACTATACTGGTACAGCTTCCAGTCCTTATGGCGCTAACAACATACAGTTACAGGCTCGGGTCACTGACGTCAGTAACAATTCAACTGGTACCGCAGCCTATGGAGAAATCCGTGTGGTATTCACAGACGGATACGTTGATGCAGTAGTGGGAATTCCTCCTAGCAGAGCGTTTGGTCCAGATAATGTACCACCTGCTGATTTAGTAGATGGCACACTTACTGTATCGTGTAATCTACGATATGCAACTGGAATCATGGTTCCCAGCAGCGCAGTGTTCACAGTATCACAGCCCACGTTAGGCATAGGTGCAATATCATCTGACTACACAGCCCCTGCAGCATTAGCCACATATTCACCATCGATATTCTTCGACAGTTTGGTTTTTGATCTCAATAACTATCTCACTGAATACTATTACCCTATTCAAGCTGCTCCCGGATCGGGCTACGGCCAATATAGATTAGATGGTCGGGACGGCCCCTCTGTGTCATTCGATCATTATATAGCGAGCGGCGGGGCCGCCTTCACAAATACCATGTTCACCGGCGCCGGCGGAAATTATACTATTCCCTGCAATGACTCAGACTTTTTTGCTCTGTATACGGGCACCCTAGCAGGTGCAGAACCTGCCACGGCTGTTAGTATTCGATATCAAGTAGCTAAAACTACCACAGTATATGATGGTGATTTTTATGTGAAAACTTTCGGGTATGGTGATCAGGATATTGCCCCAACCGAGCGAGTGGCAAATGGTGTATATGTTTTAAATGATGATCCAGCACCAGATCCAAGTCCGCCATTTGTGCCTTATCCCGCTGGCAGCTATCCTACCAGCCGTCCTCTTACAGCATTCGGGTATCGACCGGGATCCAACAGAACAGTGGGATGGGGGAAAACCGGTAGATATCGAGCCCTTAACGGTTACAACAGCGGGTTTATCTATGAAAATGCCACAGTCAATGGTTTCCAGGTATATGCATATCGAAGAGTTAGTTTTGGCGGATCATCGGCTGGATATTTCGGCTCAATCTACTACCCAGCTGTGTGCGATCTATACATGTTGATAGGACATCCTAGATGGAATTCTGTGTTTGGGCCTGTGAACTGGTCAGACAGCGGGTTTAGTGTGGCACAGGCTGCTCATCTAAAAATGTCTAGCAGCACAAATGTTTTAGCTGTTACTATGCTATTGGCCAAGCATGACGCTCTTGGCTCAGCTTCTGTTGATATCCCGGTAGATCAACTTCAGACTATAGTACAGAATCTAACTGCTCGTATGAAACTGTTCTTCTATTTTTAATCCAGCACATACCTACTCCTATAAATAAACTACGCAGTTTATATTAGGAGAATGTATGCAACAGCAGCTGAAAGCAGCTTTGGATTTTGCCAATTATCAACAGACTTTTTCTATTCAGAAAAAAATCCTCAAAGAAAGATCTGAAGCCAAACTCAACTACGGCCACGGTGGTGGCATATTTCGCATTGACAGAGATTTGCTGACTTTTGTAGAAATGCTGTGTGCCAAAGGCAGACTCACCGATATAGTACTGCTTGATGTAAATCAAAATCCCGTGTTGATCAGTGACGTGCAGGCATTCTGCGACGAAATATTCAGTAGATATTTTGAAGTCACTAATGAATATTTCGCTCAATATCAACAGATTAAAAAAAGCAGATCTGTGGAAAAGCTAATACAGTCATGAACAAAGGCATTTTGATCTATGCGCATAACAATCGCACAGTAGACTATGCTTTGCTCAGCATAATCAGCGGCGGTTTGGCTAAAAAACATCTTTCAGTGCCAGTAAGTTTAGTCACTGATTCTACCACAGTTGAGTGGATGAAACAGAGCTCGGTCTTTGATTTGGCCAACACCGTATTTGACAAGATTATATTAACTGAAAAACCAGAAACCAGTAATCAACGATTTCTCAGGGACGGTATCAACGGTCAGATGGTGCCGTTCACTAACACCAACAGGCATTCAGCGTGGGAGTTAACTCCCTATGATCGCACACTGTTGATTGACAGTGACTATTTCATACTCACTGATAATCTCAACAGCTATTGGGATGTTGACCAAGACGTTATGATAGGAGAATCTATCAACGATATTTACAGCCAACACAGATTGGGATACCTTGATGTCAACATTTCCGAAACCGGAGTGAAACTATATTGGGCCACAACAGTGATGTTTACTAAAAATCCTGTTTCTAAATTGTTTTTTGACACTGTGGATTACGTCAAACAAAATTATCTGTATTACTCTGACGTTTTTAGATTCGATCATAGACAGTTTAGAAATGACATTGCTTTCAGTGTTGCTAAACATCTGTTAGATGGATTTGAAGAAACTACCTTAGGCAGACTGCCGGCAATTCTATCAGCCCTAGACAAAGACATATTATACGAAGTTGACGGATCTACGTTGAAATTTTTAGTTGACTATAAATTAGACAACACATATTGTGCTGCTGCCGTACGTGATGTTGATATTCATATCATGAATAAACAAAGTATTGTGAGACACAAACAGCAATTATTGGAGATGATATGAATTTTGGATATCTGTTGATAGTTGCAGAACATGACACAGTTGATTATCTAAGCATGGCCTACGCTCTTGCACTCAGCATCAAGAACACTCAGAAACCGGGCTATGACAAAGTTGCTCTGGTAATTGATGATAAAAGTAAAGTTGAAAAGTTAAAGAGTCCGTGGGTGTTTGATCATGTTATAGAATGGGATCAAGAAACGTTTTGGGATGGGCGTAGCTGGATGGATCAGTTGACACCGTTTGACCACACAGTATGCCTAGATGCCGACATGCTGTTCATGCGTGATTACAGCCATTGGATTGATTATCATGTTGATAATTCTCAGCTGTATATTGCCAACCGAGTTCATACCTATAGGTCACAGACAGTCACTGACAGAACTTATCGCAAATGCTTTGACAAAAATCATTTGCCTGATGTATATTCTATGTGGACCTTTTTCAGTAAAGACTCTCAATTAGCTCGAGACTTTTTTGATCTGGGTAGACACATCATCAAAAATCCTGTGGAGTTTGCCAATGTATTTTTATCAGAATATAAACCCAAGGTAGTAGGCACAGATGAAGCATTTGCTCTGGCAGCAAAAATTTTAGATATTCAAGATCAAATAGCATACCCATTAGAGTTTCCTAGAATTGTTCATATGAAACCTATGATACAGAACTGGCCTTGGCCTGCAGACACCTGGAGCAACCATGTGGGATTTTATCTTGACAAAAAAGCTCAATTAAAAATCGGAAATTATCAACAGCATGACATTGTACACTACGTAGAAAAAGATAAAATCACCGATGAAGTAATTAACATCTTAGAGGAAATAGCATGGAAACTATAGAAACCATAGAAGATTTTGAAAAATGGATGGCATCATATCGTCCAGCACCCACTGTATATGTGGCAGTGTTTGATCCTATCACAGGCAAGGTCATAAGCGTGGGTCCTGATTTTGCTTTTCCTAACGAAGCCAACAAAGTTGTAGTAGACAGTCATTTAGCTGAATCTATAATCAACGCTGAGATACAGATAGAAAACTGCATGATAGATATCAGCTCTGGCAATTTAGAAATTGCAGAATTGAAAACTCTAATCAAACTCGACGATGTGTTGCATAGAATTGTGTCAACCGAATATTCCGCAGTCACGAAACCAGATGTATATTTGACATACACCAAGAAAACTAAAACATTAAAAATACAGTTATCACAGGAACTCGGCGGAACAAAAAAATCAAAGATCGAAGGCACTCGAAGAAATTTTGTCTGGGATGGCAGCACTGAAATGAATTTTTTAATTACTGCGTATAATGATCCTAACATACTGTATCAAACTCATGTTATCACTATCAATGATCTCGTCGGTAAGACTGTGACTGTGAAAAATATTGACTTTGATCATTTCAGTGTATACACACGCAGATTGTTTAAAAATTACGTAATAGAATATAAATGAAAACAGTAGAATTTGATGTAGTGTTTTTGAGCTACGACGAACCCAACGCAGATCTGCATTATGCTGACCTATGCAATAAGGTGCCCTGGGCCAAGCGTATACACGGAGTGAAAGGTTCAGACCATGCACACAAAGCCGCAGCAGAATTAAGTGAAACAGAATGGTTCATTACTGTTGACGCAGACAATATTGTTGATCCTGCATTCTTCAATCTTGATCTTAACATGGATGATCCTAAGATACAGGTCTATGGATGGTGCGGTCGTAACAGCATCAATGGCCTACGCTATGGCAACGGTGGATTAAAAATCTGGAAGAAAGATTTTGTACTCAACATGCGCACACATGAGAACGCAGACAGCGATCGTGGACAGGTAGATTTTTGTTGGGAAGATGGTTATAGAAATTTTCCCAGAGTCTACAGCGAAAGTGTTATCACAGGTAGTCCGTTCCAGGCGTGGAGGGCAGGATTCCGCGAAGGTGTTAAAATGACGTTACTTGATGGAGTTCGTGTACCTCCTCAAGAAATTCGAGAACAGATTTGGTGGCACAACATTCATAGACTGCGTATGTGGTCTACAGTTGGAGCACATGAAGAAAATGGCATGTATGCAGTCTACGGTGCTAGATTAGGTACATGGTTAGCAAATTGCACTGAGTGGAATTATGTGGAAGTTCGAGATTTTGAAATTCTCAGAGGTATTTGGGAGCAGTACGGACGACCGTATGAAGAGGTAAATGGTGACGGCCTTGACACTGCCATTCAAGACCTTGGTGAAAAAATCAAACAACAGCTGGGATTTGATTGGCCGTTTCTTGATGCAGCACAAAGCAAGTATACATTGGATCTATATGACGAAACAATTAATCTGGGGCTAACATATTACAGGGCCACCGACAATGTATGATATATTTTACGTTGGCAAAAGCTCAGTAGACAACCACGCATGGCAGCAGTTTCGAACTAGATTCCCTAATGCACAAAAACTTGAACATGTTCGAACATTTGAAGAAGTAAGGTCTCGAGCGTTTACAAAGTTTTTTTGGGTGGTCTGGGATTACGTAGAATTAGATCCTGACTTTCATTTAGATTATTGCGTAACTAAATGGGATGAAAATTACATTCATGTGTTTCTAAATAATCAATACTATGACGGAGTTTGTCTCTTTCCAAAATCTGCAAAGATATTGCAACGTGAGTGGGATTATAGATTTTTCACTAATAAAAAAGAAATGGAAGTAGTAGCAAGTAATCCTAAGAAGCTCGACGTGGCATTTATATCCTATCATGAACCTTTTGCTGAAGAGAGATACAGCGAGCTTGTTTCTAAATTAACAGGAAATAATGTTTATTGGATTAAAAATATCAAAGGCATACATCAAGCACATATAGAAGCTGCTAAAACAGTTTCAACAGACATGTTTTATGTAGTAGATGCTGATGCTATCGTTTTAGATACCTTTGATTTTAATTATCATATTCCTTACTACGACTTTAATGCCAAGTCCACAGTGCATGTTTGGAAAAGTACGAACCCAGTGAACGGATTAGAATACGGCAACGGAGGCGTAAAACTTTTACCAAGGCAACTGACCATAGACATGGATCTTTCAAAGCCAGACATGACCACAAGCATCAGCAAATGGTTTAAACCCATGCCAGAAGTTTCAAACATAAATGGTTTTAATACTGATCCATTTAACACATG
>Ga0315902_10011454_pt1 | contig 11629 bp, 12 predicted proteins | sample LakEriMetagenome_9_FD_203523 | JGI IMG/M metagenome (GOLD analysis project Ga0315902, IMG submission 203523) | Freshwater fungal communities from buoy surface, Lake Erie, Ohio, United States - Buoy 12 MA117 | ecosystem: Environmental > Aquatic > Freshwater > Lake > Lake biofilm | place: USA... | reverse complement strand
GAGATATTTTTCTTGTCAACAATGTTACGAGGATTATTAGCACAACCATAGAAATAGGCTGAATTTCTTTCATGAACATCATCGGCTTTGTAATATTGTTTATTATTTATTATTACTATTTCAAGTGAATTCATCATCATTTTATATTATATTTTTTTACTTTTAAGCATTTATAATCAAAAAAGTAAAAATATAACAATATGAATTCCATGATGAATCAATGGTGCCATATTGTGGATGATAATTAAATTATAATCCAAGCTATGGTCTCGTCATAAGATAGTTACAAAATGGCATAAGATATGTCATTTTGTGGAAATTTATATGATGAGGTAACAGCTTGGTAAATATAATATTATCTAAATATCAACGCCAGGGAAATGAGACCAACAAAATAATACACCCACTATAAAATATTTTTACTGATTGGCATCCTCTATTGCTTTTCTATGATAATACAAAAAGTATAGTAGTATCAAATATTATTTATAAAAAAGTAATATTTGATATTACTATACTTTTTGTATTATCACAAAAAAGTAATAGAAGATGCTAATCGGAAAAAATATTTTATAATGGGTGTAACATAACCAATTATAATATTGTGAAAAATTATCAATGCCATTGAAATAAGTGTTTTCTCCAAATTGAAAAATACTTTTAATAATAATACTCTTCTATCGTACTATTATATGATAGAAGGGGATGAGCTAATCAATTAAATGAAATAATTAGCTTATTACTTTTTATACATACTATTATATGATAGAAGGGGATGAGCTAATCAATTAAATGAAATAATTAGCTTATTACTTTTTATCCATACTATTATACAATAGAAGGGGATGAACTAAACAATTAAATGAAATAATTAGCTTGCGTCTTTTTTAGTAATAAAGATTAAAAGTATAAATGCTTTAAATAATTCCTTATTTTCATGGCATTAAGTTGTATTGTGGATAATAATTAAATTATACCAATTATAAAATATTTTACCAAATAGTTATCTCTATTGCTTTTTATAGTTTAATATAAAAGTAATATAACAAACAATAACCATATTATATATCAACGCAGAAGTTTCTACAATAAAATATCCATAAAATAGATTATAATGGATCATTTTATGGATATTTTATTGTGGAAACTCCTGCGTTGACATATAATATGGTTATTGTCAGCAAATTACTTTTATAAAAAATTAGTTTATTTTTTTTTATTTATCTATTTTTGATGCTCATATATTTTTGCCAAGTCCCGGATATAGAATCTAAGCTGTGGTCTCATTATAAGATAATTACAAAATGACATAAGATATACCATTTTGCGGAAATTTATATGGTGAGATCACAGCTTACATAAAATAATTTTAATTATTTCTCTAAAAACGTCATAGTCCTATTTCGACTTTATCTTCATAACTTTGATCTGTGCACCAAATCAAAATATAGATAGTTTTGCCTTTAATATTATCTTTTTTCCGAATATCGATTGTAATATTTTCGGCAATTGATGACAAAACCTTTTCTAAATTCACAATATATTTTTCTGTATTACTGTCCAGCATATCTGAAACGTCGACTGTGTTTTCAAATAAAACTTCATTCTCTTCAACACAATATTTTAATGATCCATATTTATATACACACCACTCGTAATCTTCAAAAAGAAATCCTCCAGCTTTCCAATGATATCTATTCAGTTTAGACAAACATATTTCTGTAAATTCGTCCAAAGAGAGTTTCAATACCGGTTTTTGAATATAATTTTCCATTTCAAAAGATAATAAAATAGACTTTACTTGCTCAATACTTAAACATTGTGATGCTATGTTTCTCATCTCTTGTTCTGACATATGATCAAAATTATTATAAATTTGTAATGCAAGATCTGAACTATTCTTTGGGGGAGAAAAATAGCTATAATTTTTTAATTTTTCAGCTTTATGTTGTTCATTATACAATACCATTTCGTACTCTTTGTCGTATTGGTTAGCAAAAAGTAATAGATCTTGATCCATTATAATTTTTTATTATTTTAACCTTTAAATGACTATTCAATAAAAAAATCAATTATTTTAAACAACTTTTATCCGATATTTATTTTTTTCAAAATCCACAGTTAGACAAGGCATCGATAAAATTTTCTCAGCATTAGGATCATAGATAACATATTTTTTTGTATTGATTCTCCCTTCGTTAGAATACTTACACAATTCTTCTATTATTGTGTCTTGTAATTCACCTTTCCCGTAAGTATCAAAAATATACTCTTTCAACTTGATATTTTTATGAAAAGATGTTAATTTGTTCCACTGATTCCTAAACACATATTTTTCTATTTCTGCAATTAATAAATCTTTTTTTTGTTTGCCTGAATCATTCTTAGGTTGACTATTTTCTTTATTTTGATTAATATTTAATATTTTCTCTAATTTGGTAATTCTTTCAGGGATATCGATAGTGGAATAATTTGAAAAAATAGTTACACTATTGTCTCCTTTCAAATATTCATACTCATTTTTTATCTTAGTTTTGAAATTTTCATCTCTAAGATTTTCTAATTTCAAATTAATATCCATGTATAATTGATTTAATTATTTATCATATTATATTTTTATTTCAATTTTTTTAATAAATAACATATTAGTCTAATTTAGGAGCACTTTCTCCACACTCTTCTCTGCAAATAGGACAGTGATGATTATACTCTTTCAAATATTCTTTAATACACTGGGAATGAAATACGTGCTTGCATGGCAAAAGGACATATTTTTCTCCTTCCCTATTATTTTCTAAATTGGAAAAACATATTGTACATGCCTCATCTTTTTCTATTTCGTTTTTAATTTCGTCAAAAGTTAAATCTTTTAATTGATCTAATGCATTTTTGGTTAATGTAACTTTTACATTGTCGTTAAATACATTATTGAGCATCCCATATATATTATTATCTGGTAAAAGCGATGATGAAATCCATGATCCCATATTCATAAATCCCCCAAATATATTTGTTGGTGGTGGAGCCGGTGTCACTTGTTGTTGTAAAAGTCTTCTGGCATTAGTGTTAATTAATTCTATAATTTCTGTATTGTTATAAATTATTAAATCGTTCACAGCGTCCATATAATTTCTTGATCCAAACGAATATTCCATTTCGTCGTAACACTCAAAATCAAAATTATTTTCTAAAAGTTCATCAATATCTGCTGATTCAGATTCATTAAAAAGTTCAACAAGTCTATTCACAGAATCGTCGTCAAATATGTCGTGTTCAGTTGCTATCAATTTGATTGCGAAAATTAAATCGTCATCCATAATAATTACACTACTTATAAATTTAGTTAAGATAGTATAATAAAATCAAATTTTTTTTATACCAATAAATATCATATGGTTTTAAGAGTCGTTATCGGGTTAATTTGTTTAATTATCATTTTTATTTGGGTAATTAAAAATAAGAAGAATATTACCAATAATGAAAAATTAAATAATGAAAAATTAGGTGCTGTTAAACCAAAATTAAGTATTAATCATCCTCAAATAGTTGATTTCCTATACTCAATCCAAGATTTTTATTACCATAATCCGCAAAACTATGAGGGACTAATTGATAATGTAAATTCGTTTTTTGATGCTTATGAAAATTGTTATTTAGATAACGATTTATCTAATTACTACTACCAAATTGCTGATGATAAGAAAACAAATGCTTTAAATAGCTTACATTCAATCATATTTAATTTACCAACTAATAAATTTTCGACTGAAAAATTAAACAGGGCCCATCAAAGGTTAGAAACTATTCTTACGCAATTTTTAAATCAATTGTATCAAAAATGCCAAGAAAATATTATCCAATATGGGTTCAATATTAACAAAAAACAGATAGATATCGGTCCAAAAGGCTATAATATCTACTCCGACCAAATGAACCAATTTTATTTCTGATCACATACTATATGAAATATAAATTCGTTGAAAATTTTGATGATGAAAAAGATTATAGTAATATTGTTTCTTACTATCAAATTTGTATTTTCCCAGATCCCCATAAAAAAATGCATCATGTGAGAAGATTTTATATCAATGATAAAAATGAGTTTGTACAGGTTAAAGATTACCTCTTGACCAGTAGTAAAATGAAATTATTCCTTAAAAAAAAGAAAAAAAATGAATACACTTTATATTCAACATATAATTTATCAGATATTGAATACCCCACTTTATCCGATGTTTATATGTTAAAATCAGATATCTTGAATCATCTCGAATATTGTAACTATGGTGCTGCACCTTTTTAAAAAAATAATAAAATAAGTAAATATAAAAGAATACCAAACATGATTAAACATAATCCTAAATAAAATAACCTATCATCTTTTGTGACCATATCGGAGTTGAGCCTATATCTAGCCAAATCGTTTAATATCCCAACCAAAGTTTTTTTCATATTGATCATTATTTCGCCAACCGATAGATTGTATGGTGGAATAATATCATCGTCATTTAAATTTGCTGTTCGATCGTCAAAAGACTCTTTGAGATAATTTTTCCTTTTTTCTTTATATTGATCAAAATCTCTATTAAGTCTATCAACATCTATTTTACCATTTGGAAATCTATATAAATATTTTCCGCTTTCTAATCTCACTAAATCGTTGCGTGGAATTGCTTGATCTATATTGATATCCATTAACATAATTTACTAAATTAAAAAAATTGATTTTCTCAAAATATATAAATATAATTTTATTATATACTATATATGCTTTATTATAAATGTCCAACATGTAAAACTATTTTAGCCAACCGCGAACCAATTTACGAAAAAGAGATGGATCGAATCTGCAAAGATAATAGTATCAAAGATAAAGATAAGGCCAAAAAAGATTTGATTAATAGTTTAGAGTTGCAAAGACCTTGTTGTCGGATGAGATTAATGGGATATGTTGATTTAATTCATATTATCAAATAAATAATGTGTTGATATTGAAATTCCACCCGTGATGTCATCTATTGTACTACAATAAACTTTATAATCAGCAGAAAGATATTTCACATCCCACTCTCTTTGATCTGGACTATAATCTAAATAGATAAATGGAGGTATTTGAGGTACTTTTTTTTGATTCCATGCATAATATATTGGCAAATCTTGATTACTTTTTATTCCCCAAGCTATGAGACTTTTATTTATAACTTTATAGACTGTCAGTTTCATTATTATTGGAACACAAAATTTTTTCCAATTTTCTACATGCTTTCATATTTCCAATAAATTGATTATTCAAAATCTTTTTAATTTTATCCTTTTTGTCTAATGGGATAAAATCTGGTTGAAACCATTTAATTCTTTTTAATCCCCATTTAGCAACGCCTAACTGGTTATTTTTCAGAGCAGACCAAATCACTTTCTTATATATTTTCCTTTTTAAAGATGTCTTATCGCAACAAAAAGAATCTAGTACTTCAATAACACGCAAATTACCATTAATTGTTGGTAATTTAAAAGACTTTGGTGTTATCACAAAATCAATATCCCATCTGAAATATTCAATAAAATCATAATTGCCAGTTCTATAAAGATGAACCAGAATATTTTTTGGATATGGACATCTGTTTCGTCTTAACCATAAAAATGGTGCCTCCTGACCTGTCTTTACAATACCAACAAATAGTTTTTCTGACAAAGGAATATGATTCACAAAATCGATTATCTGTTGAGATCCGTTGAGAATAGCAGCTGCTTTGGTTTCCCATTCCATACGACACCTTTGATCTCGAAGCCACATGAGAATATTATAATCTCCATGGAAAGCTGCATGAACACTCGGATTGGATGTTTTTGTAAATTGGTAATCAATAGGTTTTATTCCCAAGTCTTGAATAATAAAATACCACATCTTGCATACAAAAGCCAATACAAACTTGTTCAAGTTTATGAAAATAAGATCCCATATTTCCAAAGGAATATTTTCCATCATAAACATAAACACAAAATAAAGTGATACACAAAATGATTAATTTTCAATATTTTTTGGCCAATAATAGTTATTTTGATCCAACCATCTTAATACCTGAACCATATCATTTTCTATGGGAATCCATAAATCTTCCTCATCATAAGGACAATTATTATTTTTAAGCCATTCTAAAATTTCCAAATCTTCAACATAGATCCCTGCTCTAAAAGTTTCTTCATTCCATCGACATTGGAACTCTTTTAACCATTTTAATCTATCCAAAAACCCATATTCCACCGCAGAAGCAAAAGTTATTTCGTCTATTGGACAACCCCATTGTACAAGTTTTTTAAAGATATCGTAACTTTTAACCACTGACAATGTTTTATTATCAAAAGGACATCCTTGTATTTTTAGCCATTCGATCATCTCCATATTGTTCACTTTTATAGCTTCAATAAATGTATTTTCGTCCCATGGACATCTATTTTCCCTTAACCATTTTAAAACATGAAAATGGTTATTTTTAGCTGCTATTGCACTTGTATAATTTGTATATTGACGGTAACCTTTTTCTTGCAACCATTTTAACGTTTCTAATTGCCCCTTACCTGCAGCGCTGGTACATATATCACCAAGATATGGTGGTTTATAATTTTTCCACAACCATTCTAAAATATGAAGATGGCCATTTTTGACTGCCTTTTTATAACATGCTTTTAGTTGAAGATCGCTTGAAAAACCTAAATGGTCCAAATAATCATACAAAAAAATATGCTCCCATAACCACTTGAAAATCTCTAAATGTCCATATTTCACAGCAATTATAATCCATTTGGTATTGATAGTTACTTTGGACATCACTATTTTTAAAATATTGAGATTGCCACCAATAATAGCAGTAGTAGGAGCAAAAATCGGAAATCGACCTAATTTATCAAGAAACCATTTGAAAGCTGCCTCATTACCTGTCAAACAAGATATTTCTATGGCTTTACAATCAAACGCCCCTCCATTGGAATGAAGGTATTCGAACATTTCTATATTTCCATGAATTGAAGCGGCAGCAAATGTTTCATACCAGTTAATGGGACATTTATTTAAGTGTACCCATTTTAATAAATATAGGTCGTTTCTTGCAGCTAAATGTGTACTTGTTAAAGTAATTTTTCCAATATATGGATATTGATACACATCTTTTCCTCGACATAAATAAGATATTATCTCTTTCCACAAATGGCAAACAAAAAGATATGGAACCTTAATCTCTACATAATTCAAAATATGAGACAATATTTCTGGTGGTAATTGATCGATCCCCATTTTCATTTAATATATCATTAACAAGCAATAAAAATATAATTCAATTTTTTATTATACCCAATCCCGGTTAGCTATCTCTATTACTTTTTACATGTAAATATAAAAGTGAAGAGTGGCCAAAATAGATAAATAAAAAGAGACAATATGAATAATTGTATTTTTAATACTATTTTTTTGAAAGTCATATGGCAACAATAACTATATAATGGGTCCACGCAGGAGTTTCCACAATAAAAAACCCTCAAAATAGATTATAATTGACCATTTTGAGGGTTTTTTATTGTGGAAACTCCTGCGTGGACCTATTATAGTCATTGCCAGTAAATTACTTTTATAAAAAATATAATTATTTAGTTTATCTCTTTTTATTTATACCGAATATAATAAATAATCTATAAATGTCACTGTATCACTTATGAATAAGAAAAAGTCTGATATGCGACCACTAATTTGATTAGTCATATCAAGAGTATCCCATACTGTTATTTCACTATATGGATTCGATCAAATGAAAACCTATTATATCTTTTGATTATCACCAAAACTATACAATAATACTTTTGTATAGTTATGTTATTTAGGAAAGATTGAATCATTCGGCTATATGATTATCGATAAAATAATATAGATAGAAACTATTTGATCAATATTTTATTGTGAAATTAATTCTTTTGGGAGATTATGTTTCTCTAGTCAGAAAAAGTATCATAAGATACAATAGATAAGTATATTGTTTAGACATATCTTTTTTACATTAATTGTGTCATGGATATGTCCAGACCAGAGTATCCACAATACAGCATAATCTAAAGATTTGGATATTGTCTTATGGATTCTCTAATTGATTGATAAAAAAATGAAATTACAATAATATAAGTCTATTATTTCGTAACATAATAGAATGGTTCAGTTGCTCGAAATTCCTTTTGAAATATTTTACTGTTTCAGGGATTTTCTATGTTATGTTGATTTCCAATCTTTTAGACTAACATGCAAAACTATAAGTACAATACCGCAAAAAGATTTCAAAAAAATATTAATCCAAAAATTGAAATTGCATACAGATGAACCAGAAAAATTATTGGATAGTATTGATCAAGCTGGAGGATGTATTAGTGGATCTTTTATTTTAGCTGCGTTATACGATCAAAATTTTTATCACGATATCGATATTTATGAAAATCCGAATATTGCCATACCACAAGATCTTTATAATATGAATTATCTTCATAAGATATGTAAAATATGTAAATATATGAGGCATTCTTTTGATTGCGATCACGATTATTGGTACAGCGGTAATATGTTTAATGAATTAAATTATAAAATAAGATCTTTCCTTCCTGCAGAATATGGGAATGGATATTATTTACCTTTTGACTTTTTGATTGTATCAAATCATGGTATTTTCCAACATATGGCCATACCATTTCATATACCTACATTTATTGCGAAGAGTTTTGATTTAGATTTATGCAAAAATATGTATTACCAAGGGAAACTATTTGTCAAATCGTGGAATATTCTAATATCTAGACAAGATAGTATAAAATTGCCTGGTATTATCTCAATCAATCATAAACATCATAACTCAACGATTAGAGGGATAAATGAAAATCTTGAAAAAAGAAAAGAGAAATATATCCAAAGAGGATTTAATATAGCCTATAATGAAAAAAATGATTATTTTTTGGAAATTTTGAATAATAGTCCATTAATTGATAAATCAAACCGATGCCACCACAAAAATAGCCAACTTCTCATGCAGTATTAAATTCCAGATTTTAAACAACCTCTATTTTCCCTTTTTTTAATATTTTATTGATTCTATAATTATCTAGACCGTATGTCGATCTTAGTATCTTTTTTTTCTTGTGATAACCTTCGCCATAAGCTGGATTCTTATTAGGATCTTCGTTCAAATGTAGTATCGATTTAACTACTCCTACACCTCTTGTGGTCCCTTCTCTAAAAAAGAAAATGCTTCCTTTTTCTATAAACTCTGGATGTTTAACAAATCTAAAACTAATCTCTGCTCGATCTCCCATTTTCAAAACTTGACCACTATTTAAAATAATTTTAGCAGATTGTCTTACAATTCCACAATGTATAACAGGTGTATATTTGCTTGATATAACAGTAGAATGACTTAATACTTCGATTTCCGCTGTAAATTGGTAACATAGATTTTGTTCTGTCTCTTTGCTCACAATAAGCATTCCTTTTCTAATATTAAATTTAGTGACATCCTCTTTTTTTTCTACTGGCTTGATAGCTAAACAGCCTCTTTGACGATCTTCTAAAAATGGAACAGAATTTTTATTATTATCGTGTAAAGACCAAACCTTAATTTTTTTAAATTCACTACCATAAGGACCAATTAACATTTCAGATCCTACATTGATAGGTAACCCCTTTAATATCCCACTGACAACAAGCCCAATCCCAGTTGGTGTGAATTTGGAATCGATATAGAAGATAGATCCGTTGACCGATTGACGACCCCATATCTCTCTTGGTTCAAGTTTGGAAAAAATATGTCTGACAACATTGATAAAATATCCAGTTTTATTAGAAATCGAGATAATTGGAACAGCAAAATGGTTATTTTTCATCTTTCTAGCGAATTTTTCAACTATTTCCAGACACTCTTTCTCTTTTTCCACTAAATTATCTCCTGTCAATTTAGAATCTGCAACATTATTTAGAAGCAATGGATCCCTTTTAAATTTTTTTAGTATAGCGCATGTATTATCTATAACGCCCTCATAAATATTTTGTGGTGCGATATCGACTCTTGTGATTAAAATCATAAAAGGTATTCTTAGGTATAACAATATTCCCATATGTTCTTTAGTCATTTTTAGTAAACCCCTATTCGCTGAAATAAGTAAAATTCCGTAATCTGGAAAAAAACCAGTAATTCCAAAAAGTGTTGTTTTTAAATATTTCTCGTGACCACATAGATCAACTAATGTCACATGATTGCCATTAAAATCAATTGTTCTTGTGGAAATATCAGATGTTTTTCCTTCTTTGATTTCGTGTGGATGTTTTGCTATTTTACTTCTTGCATAACCTTTACCATTATCCAATTCACCAGTTGTTATGACACCCAAAAAACTACTATTATGGACAATAGAGAAATCATCAAGAAGGAACCTTTCATTTTGATCTATAGCAAATCCGTAATATTGTCCCTTACCTTTCTTTGTGATATGGAATTGGAATAGTGTTTGATGAACAAAATCGATTGTTAGGTTTTGATTTAATCGATTCATTTTAACATGAAATCCTAAAGAATTAGCAACCCAAATAATGTCATCAATTAGTTTTTCAGAATCGTTTGGGATATTTAATTTATTGACAATAATGCCATTTAATAATTGTCCCCTAATTACTTTTGAATTATATTTAAATAGATTAGGTATAGACTTAACATTTGACAAACCATAATCAACTATAAAACGATCCGGAATATTAACTTTAGAACCTGTTACCCACATACCAAATATAAAAGGATCTATTTGGCAATCTTGTAAAGGAAATTCTACATCTGTTCGACACCATCTAAATATACTCTTATCTTCTAAATCCATAAAATTATTGACAGATACAGTAGTTGTTTTTTGAGTTTGTATATTGTATAAATATAACAAATGTTCATCATTAACTACATATTTTTTATTATCTTCCGTTTCAATTTCATAAAGATCACTTTCCCCATGATGAGTTTCAATAATTGACCTAGACCTTGAATCATCCCCCATCAAAAGATCACCTACCACTAAATTTTCTATATCGTCGATGGTACCATTATATTTTAATATTCTTGTTCCTTTACCAAAACACTTTCCAACATCAATAGATCCTGTAATAACAACACAGACCTCTTTTCCTTTTGGACTAGAGTCACTCATATATCATAATAATACACTATTAATTAATTTTAGTTAGTTTTTCAATTTTTCCATAATGAATAATCCATAAATATCACACTTATGAATAAGGAAAAGTATGTTAGATAATCAATAAATTTAATCTTATTTGGATAATATCTTTTTATTAATATTAAAGCATTAACTGATATCATGGTTGTTATTTGCTACTAAATGGTATCATAGGTATCATTTAGTGCATTCTAGTAGACAGGATAATTATTTAAATGAATAAACCAGGCCAGAATAATAACAATATGATTACCTGATGTTCATCTGGATATTCATATTGTTACCACTCTGGCCTGGAATATCTAATTTGCAAGAGTCATTGCTTCATTTAATGACATAATATGATAGCCAGGCTGTTATTGCCATTAAAAGGTATCATAGGTATCATTTA
>Ga0315902_10011452_pt1 | contig 11630 bp, 11 predicted proteins | sample LakEriMetagenome_9_FD_203523 | JGI IMG/M metagenome (GOLD analysis project Ga0315902, IMG submission 203523) | Freshwater fungal communities from buoy surface, Lake Erie, Ohio, United States - Buoy 12 MA117 | ecosystem: Environmental > Aquatic > Freshwater > Lake > Lake biofilm | place: USA... | reverse complement strand
GCATCGAGTAATGGTTGCAACCAAAAATCTCTGCCGTCTTTCATATTGACAGAAGTGTTGGTTCTTTTTACAACCAAAACTTTTTCTACACAAGGTGTTTTTTCTATAGCTTCATCTACAATTCCTTTTAAGTCAATGGTTTTATCTCCTCGAAAACTTCCATCGGAAGTGATAACCATTTTACATTCGCAGTCATTTATTCTTGCCGCAACAGCCGATGCTGAAAATCCGGCAAAAACAACCGAATGCACAGCACCAATTCGAGCACATGCTAAAACAGCAACTGCCAATTCGGGAATCATAGGTAAATAAATGCAAACTCGGTCTCCTTTTTGAACACCTTGGTCACGAAGTACATTTGCCATTCGAGCTACTCTTTCGTAAAGTTCGTTGTAGGTAATATGAAGCGCTTCTTCAGTAGGATTATTAGGTTCAAAAATAATAGCCGTTTTGTCTCCACGTCGCGCTAGATGCCTATCAATACAATTTTTTGTTATATTAACTTTAGCATCAACAAACCATTTAAAACTTGCTTCCTGAAAATTAACTTCAAAAACCTTCTCCCATTTTTGATACCATGTAAAATTTTCATCGGCAATTTTATCCCAAAACTTTCTTGGTTCCCTAACCGATTTATTATACATTTTAAAATAATGCTCGAGATTGTTTATTTTGTAGTAGCTCATATTTTTATCTAATATTTTTATAAAAATAGTATTTTATTGCAATTTAATAAGAAATTCATTTAAACTATTTATTTACTAAAACGATATAGTAGATGACTAATTTTTATTTAATTTGTAGCAAACAATTCAATCATGCATTTTGACCCAAACGAATTAGACAATTCGGCAATCTATAAATTATTAACCGGCAGTATTATTCCACGACCTATAGGGTGGATTTCTACCATAAGTAAAGACGGAATAAACAATCTTGCGCCTTTCTCCTATTTTAATATTGTGGGCGAAAAACACATCATGTTTTCTACCGCTAAAAATAAAGGAAAGAACAAAGACACCCTGAATAACCTACTCGAAAACCAAGAATTTGTATTAAACATGGTTACCGAAGATTTGGTAGAAGCAATGAATAAAACGGCTATAGAATTGTTGCCAAACGAAGATGAGTTCATCTATGCCAATATTACTTCCGTTGCGAGTTTTTTAATCAAACCCAAAAGAGTAAAAGATGCCAAAATTACTTTTGAATGTAAAATGATACATAATTACACTATTCCTCATCCCGAAAATGAAGGCGCAACAATGATTATTGGAGAAATTGTGATGATGCATTTTAATGATGGAGTGCTTTTGGATAATTACAAAATAAACATGGAAACCTATAAACCGGTTTCACGATTAGCAGGTTCTAACTATGCAAAAATGGGAGAAATTTTCTCTGTAAAAAGAAATTAAAAACTATCAATTAAAAACATGAAAATAACTGTAATTGGCGGAGGTCCTGGCGGACTATACTTTTCGATACTAACCAAAAAAGCAATGCCGAATTGCCAAATTGATGTTTATGAACGCAATAAGGCCGATGATAGTTTCGGATTTGGAGTTGTATTTTCCGATGAAACTTTGGGCGAATTTCTTTCTCGTGACTTAAAATCCTATGAGTTAATTCGAAGCAATTTTGCCTATTGGGATGATATCATTATTGCACGTGACGGACAAACGGTAAGCATTGCCGGAAATGGATTTTGTGGTTGTTCCCGAAAAACATTACTGCAATTATTACAACAACGTTGTACTGAGGAAGGTGTAAATCTTCATTTCGAACAATCTGTGGATGATCTAAATAAATTCAATGATTCAGATATAATTGTAGCTTGTGATGGAATTGGAAGTGCTGTAAGAACTCTATTTGCCAATGAATTCAAAACCAAAATTTCGCTAAAGAAAAACCGTTTTGTCTGGCTTGGCTCTACAAAACCTTTAGACGCTTTTACCTATTTCTTTCGAAATACTCCTCACGGACTTATCGTAGCACACGCCTATCAATATGAACCTGGTATGAGCACCTGGATTTTTGAATGTAGCGATGAAACCTGGCAAAAACACGGTTTTGAAGTTACTAATGAAGAAGATACTATTGCTAAAATATCCAAAATATTTAAGGAAGAATTAGATGGTCATCCATTGATTACAAATAAATCACATTGGCGACAATTTCCACATGTTACAAATGAAAAATGGCACCACAAAAACATTGTTCTTTTGGGCGATGCTAAAGCAACTGCTCATTATTCTATTGGTTCCGGAACAAAATTAGCTATGGATTCAGCCATTGGTTTATCTGATGCTGTGATTACTAACCCAACCAATGTGCAACTGGCTTTAGAGCAATATGAAAAAAACCGAAGAAACACGGTTGAAATGATTCAACACGCTGCATTGGTTTCATTAGATTGGTTTGAAAATATGGATAGGAATAACCAGCATCCATTTTACCAGTTTGCTTTTGGATGTATGACACGAGCAAAAAAAGTTACTTATGAAAACTTACGCTTACGCGATAAATCGTTTACGGATAAAGTTTTAAAAGAATTCAATGATAATTTCAATAGCAATAATCAAATTTTACCTGCTGCATTTACTAAGTTTAAATTACGCGATATAGAACTCCAAAATAGAATCGTTATGTCTTCAATGGGTCAGTATTCTGCTGAAAACGGAGATGTCAATGATTGGCATTTGGTACATTACGGTAGTCGAGCAACCGGCGGAGTTGGATTAATTATTGCCGAAATGACTGCCGTGTCTGAAACAGGTCGTATCACTTTAGGTTGTGCAGGAATTTATTCTGAAAAACAAATAGTTAACTGGAAAAGAATAACAGATTATATTCATCAAAATACACAAACAAAAATCGGAATTCAGCTTGGTCATTCCGGTCGAAAAGGCGCTTCCAAAAAACCTTGGGAAACGGAACTGATAGAAAATCCTTGGAAATTAATTTCTGCCTCTCCAATTGCTTTTAATGAAAGTTTTTCTACTCCAAAAGAAATGACTTTAGCTGATATGGATTTAGTCACAACCCAATTCGTTCAAGCAACAAAAAATGCAAACGATGCTGGTTTTGACCTAATCGAATTGCAAGCGCATCACGGATTCTTATTAGCTTCATTCTTATCGCCTTTAACCAACACTAGAACAGATGAATTTGGCGGAAGCATTGCAAACCGATTGAAGTTTCCGTTGCGTGTTTTTACCGAAATGCGTAATGTATTTCCAATAGAAAAACCAATATCTGTTCGAATTTCTGCTTCCGATTGGGCAGAAAACGGAATTTTAGAAGAAGATGTATTAACTATTGCAGCTGCTTTTAAAAATGCTGGTGCCGATATCATCAACGTATCGACCGGAAATACAATGGCTAATCAAAAACCTCAAACGGGAAGAATGTGGCAAACACCATTCTCAGATTTGATTAGAAATACGGTTCATATTCCAACAATAACTGCAGGTTATATTCAAGATATTGATCAAATCAATACCATCATACTTAACGGAAGAGCAGATTTGGTAGCACTTGGCAGACCATTACTATTAGATGCAAATTTTGTACGAAATGCCCAGGCATATGAGCAGTTTGAAGCTATAGATATTCCAAATCAATATAAAATGGGAATCTCTCATTTATATCCGCTAAAAGCCGCGGAAAGAAAACAAGTAGAAAGCATGAAAAAAGCGTTGAAACCGAAGAGTAATAAGAAATAATGAAACATTACACCGACAATTTCGCTCATGATAATTTACCAAGTCCTGACTTGCAACCTGATTATGTCTTTTTGGATTTACCTCAGTTTAATCAACCTGAAATGCTGAATTGTGTTGATAAATTATTAGACAATCATATCAAAGAAGGACGAGGAAATAATCCATGTATAAGAACTTTTGAAACGACTTGGACATACAACGATTTATATGAAAAAGCAAATCAGATAGCCCATGTTTTAGTGAATGATTTAGGTTTAGTTTCCGGAAATCGTGTATTAATTCGTTCTGCCAATAATCCGATGATGGTTGCCTGTTGGTTTGCTATATTAAAAGCGGGTGGAATTGTAGTTGCCACCATGCCTTTACTTCGTTCCAAGGAATTAACAACGATTATAGATTGCGCCGAAATTTCTCATGCTTTGTGCGATAATACACTGCATGACGAAATGAACTTAGTCAAATCTGATTTTTTAAAAAGAGTTTCATTTTATAATGAATTGGAACATTTAATTCAAACCACTCGAGCCAACGGCGAACAGGGCGAAGTCAATCCAAAAACATTTACAAATTATCATTCAAAATCTGATAGTATTGCTTTAATTGGATTCACTTCAGGGACCACAGGTTTGCCTAAAATGACGGCACATTATCACAAAGATATTTTAAATATCTGCGAAGCATTTCCTCCTTATTCATTACAGCCAACACCAAATGATATTTTTACCGGAAGTCCGCCTATAGGTTTTACTTTTGGATTGGGTGGATTGGTTTTGTTTCCAATGTATTTTGGAGCTTCAACATTTTTATTAGAAAAACCTACACCAGAAATGCTTTTACAAGCTATTCAGGAACATAAAATCACGATTTGCTTCACAGCACCAACAGCTTGGCGTGTTATAACCGGAAAAGTAAAAGACTTTGATATTTCCAGTTTACGCAAATGTGTCTCAGCCGGTGAAACCTTACCTTTAAAAGTCTGGCAAGATTGGCATGACATAACCGGATTAAAAATAATTGATGGCATTGGTGCTACCGAAATGTTGCATATCTTTATATCATCCAATGAAGCCAATATAAAACCCGGTTCAACGGGAAAAGTTATTACCGGATATGAAGCCAAGATTATCGATAAAAATGGTAATGAAGTAGCTTCTAATGAGCCAGGAAGATTAGCGGTAAGAGGAATTACAGGTTGTAAATATTTGAACCGAATTGACAAACAAAAAGATTATGTAGAAAATGGGTGGAATCTTACCGGAGATATTTTCCGTCAAGATGAAGAAGGTTATTTTTGGTTTTTAGCAAGAGGAGATGATATGATTATTTCTTCTGGTTATAACATAGCAGCAATTGAAGTAGAAAGTGTCTTATTAACCCATGAAGAAATATCAGAATGTGCGGTTGTTGGATTGCCTGATGAAGAACGAGGAATGCTGGTTTGTGCCCACATAGTATTGAAAGAAAAAAGTAAAGCTACAGATAACATGAAGAATCATATACAACACTGGTTCAAAGAAGTAGCTGCTCCATATAAATATCCTAGAGTAATTCATTTTGTGCATGAATTGCCCAAAACAGAAACCGGAAAAATACAACGATTTAAATTAAAAAAATAGTAAATATAAACTTTGCGAACTTTGCGTAACACTTTGCGAGCTTTGCGGTTAATAATAACAAACCATGAATAAACCCTTTACAAAACAAGAAAAAATACGCTTCAAACACGTCGATTATGCAGGCATAGTCTTCTATCCAAGATTTCTAGAAATGCTGAATGATTTGGTTGAAGATTGGTTTGAAGAAGCGCTCGACAGACCATTTTCTAAAATACATGAAACTAACGGAATTCCAACTGTGGATTTGAAAGTACAATTTAAACAACCCGCTCGATTAGGAGAAGTGTTAACCAAGAACCTTTGGGTGATTAAATTAGGTGGCGCTTCTGTTCATTGCGGTTTCAGATTCGAGGATGAAAAAGGTAAAACCTGTCTAGAAGGCGAAGTAACATTGGTAAATGTTGGCATTTCTGATGACAGAGGTAACATTAAAGCAGAGCCATTTAATGAAGAAATGAAAAAGAAGATATCTAACTACTTATTAAATTAGTTATGAAAAAAACAGTTTTTATACTATTGCTTTTTTTGACTTTTAATTCTTTTGCACAAAAATCAACATCTCATTATAAGAAAGTTTATAATTATGATGAATACCATAAAGATTGGGCATTAGTCAAAACTATAGCAGGAACCTATGGGTTCATTAACCGTGATGGAAAAGAAATTGTTCCAGCTATTTATATAAAAATATATAATTTTGGAGACAATGCTAAAAAATTGGCAATGGTAAAATCTATAGCAAATAGTTACGGGTTTATTGATGATCAAGGAAAAGAAGTTATAAAAGCTATTTACTTTACAAAAGAAGAAGCAATTCAAAGACTAAACACAACATTATAAGAAGTTACTAATGGAATTTAAAAAATTTAAAGCCGCTACCGTTCAAACTTCACCTGTTTTTCTTAACGTAGAAAAGACCGTTGAAAAAGCTATTTCTTTCGTCAAAGAAGCCAGTGCTAACGGCGCGCAACTTATTGCATTTCCCGAAGTATTCATTGCTGGTTATCCTTATTGGAACTGGATTATGACACCTGTACAAGGCAGCAAATGGTATGAGCAATTGTATAAAAATTCTGTAGCTGTTACTGATGACGCTATGCAACCATTGTTTCAAGCAGCAAAAGATTGTAACATTAATATCGTTATCGGCATTAACGAACGTGGTTCTAGTTATGGAGAAATTTACAACACTAATCTCATCATTAACAACCATGGAAAGCTCATTGGAAAACACCGAAAGTTAGTACCTACATGGGCAGAAAAACTCACTTGGACATCGGGTGATGGTTCTTCACTTAAAGTTTATGATACTGAAGTTGGTCCAGTCGGAACCTTGGCTTGTGGTGAAAACACCAATACGTTGGCCCGTTTTACTTTGTTATCGCAAGGTGAATTAATACACATTGCCAATTATATTTCTTTACCTGTTGCACCGCCCGATTATGATATGGCGGAAGCGATTAAGATTCGTGCAGCAGCGCATTCTTTTGAAGGAAAATTGTTTACTATAGTTTCGTGTTCTACCATTTCACAAGAAATAAAAGACGCTTTGCGTGCTGATGTTCCAAACGTAGAGGAATTACTAACTCGTAAAAACTCAGCATTCTCCGGATTTATTGGTCCAAATGGCGCTGTGATTGGAACGCCACTAATTGATGATGAAGGCATTATTTACGCCGATATCGATTTGGAAAAATGCATACAGCCAAAACAAATGCATGATATTCTGGGACATTACAATCGCTTTGACATTTTTGATTTGAGAGTGAATACTGCTCCTACAAGAAATATTACTTTTATAGATAATCACGAGGAATTTAATAAAAAATAGTATGAACGAAAATCATTCAGACGACCAAATAGGAAGAGCTCGAGTTGAAGACACACCTGAACTCGAAGCCTATTACAAAGAACTAGAAACACTAGGAGCTGGGGCATTATGGACAGTTGCCAACGATATCGAACCTTGGGAACCAAGAAGTTCTTCTTTGCCAATGTTATGGAAATATGAAGATTTACGTAGCTTGGTTTTAAAATCATCCGAATTGGTTACACCAGAACAAGCAGGTAGAAGAGTCGTTTATTTAGTAAATGACAAACGTAAAGATGTTTCTGCAGCTGTGGGTTGGTTGTATACCGGAATTCAGGTTACACGCCCGGGCGAAAGCACTTCGGCTCACCGACACAAAGCTTCGGCCTTGCGTTTTATTATGGAAGGCGAAGGTGGTTACACTGTCGTGGATGGCAATAAAATTACTTTTGAAGTTAATGATTTTGTAATAACACCAAATTCTACTTGGCACGAACACGGCGTTGATGCAAATGGAAAAACTTGCATTTGGCAAGACGGATTAGATATTCCGTTAATAAATGCTTTGGAAGCCAATGATTATGCGGTGTATGATGGAAAACAACCTTTGATTAATGAAGTGAATTTTTCTCCGAAAACGTATGGTTGCTCTGGATTAATACCGGCAGATAAAACTTGGAACAAACCCTATTCGCCTTTGTTCAAATATTCGTGGAGTAAGGTTTACCCAGCTCTTTTAGACGCTCAAGTAGTAAATCATTCTGACCGATTTGACGGGATTTTGATGCAATATTCCAATCCGTTAACTGGCGGTCATGTAATGCAAACTATGAGTGCTTCCATACAATTATTACCTGCAGGTTTCAAAGGAAAAGCACACAAACATACAGGTTCTTTTGTCTATCAATGCGCCAAGGGAAAAGGCTATTCCATCATCAACGGCAAACGTTTTGACTGGAAGGAACGCGATATTTTCTGCGTACCTTCGTGGGCATGGCATGAACATCATAATGCTTCTGATACAGAAGATGCTTGTTTGTTTAACTTTAACGATTTACCAGTAATTGAAGCATTAGGATTGTTTCAATCTAAAGAATATGAGGAAAATAACGGACATCAGGAAATTCAATTATAATATCAAAATTCAATATTTAAAGAAATTAAAATGAGCTTAATAAAATCTTTCTTGGTTAACGCTTTTAAATCGTTCAATACTATAATACTAATTTTCTTGTTTTTAAGCATTTATTTAATACGTCAAGATAATATTTACGCAATTGTATTAGGATATATTTCTATAGTATGGTGGAGTTTAATTATACTAATTAATATTTATAAAAATTCAAAAAAAAACAGTTAATACTTTAGAATAAATCATGAAACTACTGACCTACAAAACACAAGAAAGCGAAGAAGCGCGATTAGGATTTATACATAACAATCAAGTTATTGATATGGAAGATTTTGGCGCAATATCCAATTTTCCGTTACCAACAACTATGTTGGAATTGATTGATATGGGATTTGAATTGGTGGAAGAACTGAATGACATGATTGCAGAAACAGAGCCTGCATTCTTTGAAGAAATCGCTTATGAAATGGATGAGGTAACCTTTCTTGCTCCTATTCCAAAGCCAAGAAAAAACATTATTGGTATTGGATTGAATTATACTGAACATGTAGCAGAAAGCGCACGAACATTAGATACGACAGGAAAACTTCCGCAAAAACCAATTATCTTTTCAAAACCACCAACAACCGTTACAGCTACAAATACCAATGTTGTTAAAAACACCAAGCTAACTTCGCAATTAGATTGGGAAGTGGAATTGGCTGTAGTGATAGGTAAAAAAGCAAAATATGTAACTAAAACTGAAGCGATGGATTATGTATTTGGTTACACTATAATAAACGATATTTCGGCACGCGATTGCCGCAGAGAAGGACAATGGATAGTTTCAAAAGGACAAGATACGTTTGCGCCAATGGGACCAATTTTGGTAACCAAAGATGAAATCAAAAATCCATATAACCTGAATTTATCATTAAATGTGAATGGTTTGGAAAAACAAAATTCCAATACCAAATTCATGTTGTTTAACATAAATGATTTGATTGAAGATTTGAGTACGGTTTTTACTTTAGAACCCGGAGATATTATAGCAACAGGAACACCGGCTGGTGTAGGTGCTGGTCGCGAGCCACAAGAATGGTTGCATGATGGCGATGTTATGGAAGCCACAATAGAAGGAATTGGAACTATTGTTAATACGGTAAAAGAGATTTCCAAATAAAGGACAGATTGCGTTAGAGATTGAAGTGAAAATCCTTTTTTAGGGTTGTCATGCTGAGCTTCTCGGAGCACAATTCCTAAAAAAGATTGTAACGGAAAGCCCGGCCGAAGGCAACGCCCAATAAAATAAATTGAAAATACAGAAATGGATCAGACAAAAATAGCAGTCGGTATTTTCGATAAACTGGCAACTGTTTATCAGGATAAATTTATGGATGTTTCCTTGTATCACAATTCACTTGATGTGTTTTGCATCAACATTCCAAAACAAAATGCATCAATTATAGAATTAGCCTGCGGTCCCGGAAATTTAACCAAATACCTTTTAGAGAAGCGTCCCGATTTTAAAATTCTTGGTTCTGATTTGGCTTCAAATATGATTGAATTGGCAAAAATCAGTAATCCAACTGCAGATTTCGAATTGATGGATTGTAGAGCAATAGCTAGTCTTTCCCAGAAATATGAAGGAATACTTTGTGGTTTTGGTTTGCCCTATTTATCTAAAGAAGAAGCCATTCAATTTATTAAAGATGCAAGTCAAAAATTAAATAAAAACGGAATCCTATACATTAGTACAATGGAAGACGACAATTCTAAATCTGGATTTAAAACAGGAAGCACTGGTGACAAAATGTACCAGAATTTCCATCAAGCTGATTATTTGACAGAGACACTTGAAAATAGTGGTTTTAAAATTATAGAACTGCAGCGAAAGGAATATGTACATAACGAACAAAACACGACAGATTTAATTATAATAGCAACAACATAAAATATGAAATACCGAATAGGCCAAATAGTTCCCTCATCAAACGTAACAATGGAAACCGAAATCCCAGCGATTTTTCGTTCCAGAGAAACCATATTACCCGAGCGTTTTACGTTTCACAGTAGTAGAATGCGGATGAAAAAAGTAACCAAAGAAGAACTCGAAGCCATGGATGCTATGAGTTTAAAATGCGCTCAGGAATTATCTGACGCACACGTTGACGTCATGGGTTACGCTTGTTTGGTAGCGATTATGAGTATGGGAAGAGGATATCATTGTGTATCAGAAGTAAATTTGCATCAGGAAACAATTGCCAACGATTTCCCTACTCCTATTGTGACTTCGGCCGGTGCTTTGATCAACGGCTTAAAAGTTTTAGGTGCCAAACAAATATCGATTATTACTCCATATATGCGTCCGTTAACCAATATGGTTGTCGATTATATTGAACACCAAGGTATAAAAGTAAAAGAAAGCATTGCCCTTGAAATTCCGGATAACTTAGAAGTTGCCGCACAAAATCCGATGAATTTATTAGAAATTTACAAACAATTGGATTTAAAAGATGTTGATGTTTTAGTCGTATCTGCTTGTGTCCAAATGCCATCTTTGGAAGCGATTGATTTAATTCAGGCGGAATGTGGTATTCCTGTCACTTCGGCAGCTGTATGTACTACTTATGAAATGATGAAGAAATTGGGCATCGAAGCAAAATCGGCTATTGGCGGAGAATTGTTAACTGGGAAATATTAAAGCCTATTGATTTTTATACCCAATAACTTTACACTACTTTTGCGGAACAATTTTTGTTAAATCAAAAAACAAAATTGGGGTCGACTGGTTTTGACAGCAAGTCGAATTGAATTGTAAGCACGTCGAGCATTGTGTTTTTTGCTCGTAAATCCAAATTCACAAAAACATAAACGGCGAAGGAAACTACGCTCTTGCTGCTTAATCTGAATTAAAGTAAGATTAGCCTCGTCCTACAAGGTAGGAAAGCAGGATTCACCTCGATAGCTTTGGTTTGTGGCGGTCGGTTTAGGTGAATCGTAAAAATAAACCTAAGAACAGTGAAGCTTCGGGGCTGTTACGAAAATTTAAGAAGATAAGTATGGTGTGGCTGTTTCTGGCCTATCACTATATCGAAAATCCAATCAGAAAATAAGCGTGTAGAAAACTCTTTAGTTGCTTGTTTGGACCCGAGTTCGATTCTCGGCGACTCCACTTAAATCCTGTCATTGACAGGATTTTTTATTTTATGAGCAGAACCTTTATGCTCTTTTATACCATTGTTCCCGCTATTCGTTACAATCTTTTTTCCGTTTTGTAATAAGTACAAAACGATAAAAAAGGATTTCCACTGCTATCGGGGCTATCATCATGTTTGGTTTTTCTCTCACAAAAAAAAGCCCCG
>Ga0315902_10011450_pt1 | contig 11631 bp, 12 predicted proteins | sample LakEriMetagenome_9_FD_203523 | JGI IMG/M metagenome (GOLD analysis project Ga0315902, IMG submission 203523) | Freshwater fungal communities from buoy surface, Lake Erie, Ohio, United States - Buoy 12 MA117 | ecosystem: Environmental > Aquatic > Freshwater > Lake > Lake biofilm | place: USA... | reverse complement strand
GGGGCATACATTCTCCTCAAGATGCTTTGGATAAGTTAGAAGCTGGAGCCTCCCTTGTTCAACTCTATACAGGTTTTGTTTATGAAGGTCCGGGCTTAATTAGACGAATTAATAAAGCCATTTTAAAAAAGAACATGGTATGAGTGATATCAAAATGGTGGAATGCCCAAGAGACGCCATGCAAGGTATTCATGATTTTATTCCCACCGAAACCAAAATTGCCTACCTCAACCTTTTATTGAAATGTGGTTTTGATACCCTGGATTTCGGAAGCTTTGTTTCTCCGAAGGCAATTCCGCAATTAGCGGATACCAAAGAAGTCCTAAAAGGCCTTAACGTAAATTCAGAGACAAAATTATTAGCTATTGTGGCCAATAAACGCGGAGCAGAGGAAGCAGTATCCTTTGATGAGATAGCGTATATTGGTTACCCTTTTTCCGTTTCCGAAACCTTTCAGTTGCGAAACACCAACACACGATTATCAGATGCCTTAGGAGTTTTGGAACAAATACAAACCATTTGTTCGAGCAACAAAAAAGAGCTTGTTGTGTACCTATCCATGGGGTTTGGAAATCCATATGGAGATGCTTGGAGTCCTGAAGTGGTTGCAACATGGTGCGATAAACTTTCATCGGAATTGGGAATCAATCGAATGGCACCCTCCGATACAATCGGCTGTGCACAACCCAATGTAGTGGAATCATTGTTCTCTACTTTGATCACTTATTTTCCAAATGTGGCATTTGGTGCACATTTGCATGCCCGAAAGGAAAATGCACACAGCCTTTTGGAAGCCGCCTACAACGGTGGATGTCGAAGGTTTGATGGTGCATTTTTGGGATATGGCGGTTGCCCAATGGCCAAAGATGAACTTACCGGAAATATGCCAACTGAATCCATGGTGGAATGGATGGACAGCCGAGGTTTATCTCATGGATTAACCGAGGAAACAATGAGGGAGGCACGAACCATGGCACAAACAATTTTTCAGCAATACCATTGAAATGAATAGAACGAAAACCATCATTATTTTTACCGCGTTTACCTCTTTTTTTCTCTTACTTGGTTGCGGGGAGGAAGAAGAAAGCTGGAGCAACAATGAACCAACTGCACCATCAGGAAAAGTGCAAGAAATTGAAACGCTCTTTGATGAAGGTGGCTTTAAAGAAGCGGGCGATGTAGAACTACTAAAAGAATTGCGTATTTGTGATGAGTTTCAAAAAGACACGACCGATTATTACCGTCCCGCATGCTCACCAAGGTTTTTTCGCGTTTTTGCTTTAAGCGACAACAAGCCAACAAAGGATGCCTTTATGGTATTGGTGAAATCGAAAGTTGGTGGTGTCAAATTAAGGCGAATCCTAATGTTCGTTCGAGAAAATGGCAAACTCGTCAAGGTAAATGGGTATGTGGCTAACCTCGTTGGAATAAGGAAAACATCCTCGCACTTTTACGACTTGGTCTTGCGATTCAACGACAACATTGAAGGAGAAATTGTCTTTTACAATTGTATTTTTAGCTGGGATGGGATGAAATATGTATTCAAGTGTGCTGAAACCATTGATGGAGAGACTTGGCGACAAAGGATTCTCCCTCAATACAAAGATTCGGTATCCAAAGAAATCTATAAGTCCATCGAAAAGAACAAGATGATTCTGTAATGAAATCGGTTTTCTTCTTTGTGTTGGCGGGTTTAATTTTCCTGTTTTCTTGCACTTCAAACTGGAAATGGGAACATGTGGACATTGCACCATTGTTGCATGATCACAATAGCAAAATCTGGCTGGTAGATAAACTCACCGATGGGGGAAAAAGGAATTATCCTTTGCGAAAAATTGAAAAAATGGTCCTTGTTTTTTATTCAACCGGTCGATATGCCTTTTATCCTGTGATCAACTTAGGAGAAGAATGCTTGGAAAAAGGACGTTATGAGGTTAAATCCGACTCGAAGCAACTGCTCATGATTACAGAAGGAAGAGTTGAACGTACGTTCGATGTTGTTTTTAAAAACGAACGAATAGTACTAAAAGGTTTGCCAAAAGGCTCAAAAACACAACAAATGGAACTGATTCCTTTTCCTGAATTTTAATGTTGAATCCGTATCTGCTTAACGAAATTCCCTGTTTTTGTTTCGATACGCAAGTAATATGAACCGTTTTCAATAGAGGAAACGTTCATTTCCTTGTTCGCACATTGAAGTACCTTCCTTCCCTCCGCAGAAATCAAGGTTAAATGACTTACTTGTGCATCGGAATTCACAAACAATTGGTCATTGGCAGGATTCGGATATAGGATTGGTTCAGACACCAATTCAAGTGTATTGGCGGGATCTTCCTTCCATGCCAACAAATCATTTAGGTAAAGCTTATAGCCATCTTCGGTGTTCAGTACAAAAGCAATGTGTATTGTTTGGTTGTCGTATCCAGCGGCGCTAAGATCCACTTGACGCGTTGTCCATTCTGCATTTTCTTCCTGAATCAAGCCAATGGTGTCTGTAAAGCTGGCCATTTCTAAATCAGTCGTTGACACCAATACAAGGTAATCATCGGGGAAGGATGCATCTTGAGATTTAGCTTTCCATGAGAAGAAATTGCCATAAGCACCCAAGCTAAGAGAGGGGGTAATCAACCATCGGTTTGCTGTTCCCGTTGGTGTAAAATAGGAAGTGGAAGAGGCCACGGTATCTTCCGGGTTTTCCGGATCAGGAAGGATTATCCATGCGTCAATGTACTCACTAACTAAAGGATCTGGTGTATTGTTGTCGTTATCAATTAGGGTGAAATTGAGAGGTATTCCGGTTTCAAAATCGGTTTGCAAGAGATTGGTTTGAGCATGAATTTCCATACAAAGAAACGCAACCGTAAAGACAAAAATTGATCGTAACAACATAGTGTAAAGGTAAGGAAAGGATTTATTTTACAAGTAAAATTAAAACATCTTTAAATTCTTGGTAAAAGCGATCAAATTCAAGAAGTCTATCTTGAAGAAAGGTCAAAATGCGTGGGTGGTCTTCACTCAATAGATAATTAACGTGTTCTAATTCCCACGAAATACGGTCAATGATTCGTCCATCGCTTAACACCTTGTTCTGTTGCCAGTTGGTAGGATGCTGCATGTGTGCCTCCAAGACCACCTTCAATTCAAGAAGTTGTTCCCAGACAATGCTCCTAACTCCTAAGTCTTTGAATTGGATATCATAACAGAGCCGCGCACCGACCTTATCTGCTTCCATTCGCACGAATATGTGGGGAATATCCGAGGGATAGTTTATCCAATTTATTCGCCTGCCATTGGAAGACTTAAAGGGTTTCATTTGCTTTTGAAATGCCGTCCAAAAATGTTCGTTGATTTGTTTTCTTTCGTATTTGTTGAGCATATACAAAAATAAAATTAACCGATTGATTTCTCTTTAACCTGAAGGAATAGCATGATGACGAATTGGCCGATTAAAAAAGAAAGAAAAACGGAGGTGGCATCAGCCTTCCAATAAAAAACGAATAAACACAAAAAGGTGATAACGGTGGCGCCATAAATGGCCTTCGTCAATCCGAATAACACTGTTTTTAACTTGGTGAGCATAGCTGTCAAAATCAATTGATTATGTGCTGAAATTAACACAATTACTAAAAGTAGCAGCAATTCGATTAGATCGCTTTTTTCGTTTCGTACAAGTACGAAATCCATTGTGCAGACTACGATAAACAAGAAGAAAGCTACGAGACACGCAGTTTGGAATATCTTCCTTTTTAGAGGTAAATAATGAATGGTCGCTTTGCTAGCGAACAATCGGGCAAAGAAATTCAGGCCCGTCTCTGAAAATGTTTCCACTGGAACCATCATTACACCCCAATATGCAAGTAACAACGTTATTTGTGCGATTTCATTCTCGTTAAAAAAATGGGCGCAAAAAACAAACAAGGCAAAGGATCCAGCGTGAAATAAAAACTCTGAAAATGCTGGGTAAATAGCTACGCGATGCAGAAGATTAAACAGTTTTCTAGGACGATTTGACAGATTGACACTGACTGTTGGTTTCATCTTTTGAATGGCCAAATGCATCATGGCAATGCCAATCAGTTCAGAAATAAACGAACTGATTAATATGGTCAGCAGTGGTGAAAATGGCAAATGAAAAACAAATAATAAGAGGTACCCTAGCAAGGCATTTGTCAGAATTACAATAAAAGAGACTATTCCAACGGTTTTAATCCGGTCATTGGCAATCAGGTAAGCATTCATTGCCAAAGAAATAAAATTAGCTGCGATCAAAGGGATAATAAAAGGAGCGACATGGAGAAATTCATGGTAAACGCGGTTTTGTTGGGTGAAGGAGAATAGCCAAACCAAAACGAGCGCACAAAATCCTACTAATAGGGATAAGAGCAGAAAAGTGTGAAGGGATTTCCGATAAATAGGATAACTCATGGAAGTCTTTTCCGTATTTCTTGCATAGAAATTCTGGAAACTATCGTTCAATGCAAATCCAAGGGAAAGGGAGCAAAGTAAAAAAGCATCTACAAAACCAACGGCTGCGAGGTACACTTTTTCTTGGAAACTTAATAAAAGGACGTCCGTTAACAACAACAAATGTTCGGATAAACTACTCAATAAAATCGGCAAGGTATAAAGGAGTATCTCCTTTCTTGAGGGATTCATATCCGTTCAAATAACGGGTCGATACCGGCTTCAATATGGGTGTTCACTTTTTGAACAGGCTTTACATTCCAGCAAGAGGGTACAACACATGTCACCATGCTTCCATAACGAATGGCACCAAATCGCATATTTTGTTTAACCCGGGCGTGTGTTCGGTTAAAAAAAGAAACGACCGTATCAATATCATAATCAGCGGTAAGAATCAAATGCATTGGTAGAGAGTCAATGGTTGATTTAACGATAAAAAGAGCTCGCTGATTAAAAGCTACCGATGCAATTTGTTCATTCATTTCCAACATTTCCTTTCCATCGAGCAAGGTCTCTTCAATGCCCAACATAGGGGCATCGGAAATCAAATAGGGAGGGAGGTCCAATCGTTGTAGGTTCCCCGAAACAGGTAAACGGACAATGTGTGGGTCGTAATACGTCAAGAAAATGGTTGCTACCCAATAGGAACCGTTCTCTATTTGTTTGTAAGAAAGTTCATCCAGCGAAATGTTATGATACTTCGTGTAAATGTGCGCTTGGGTACTAGAAACCTCAATCAAATCTAATAAAATACCGTCTGCGGGTGAATAAATAAAATCTGCGTTATTTTTTAATGGTCGAATTGGATCTCTGAAAAAATGGGTGGAAGCCATGTATTCTTCGGAAAATCCTTTCGTTTCCTTTCGCACCCTTTGTGACCATTTTTTTAATGTTTCAGCCATTAGAGTAAACGGGTTTTATACGATTGATAATTTACATTCAGGACCATACAAGAGAGCAAACCGCCTCCTTTTAGGAATTCTTCCATGTTGAAATAACATACCTCCATACCGCATTTTGACGCAATTTCCTCTAACCGGAAATTCTTGGAATGTTCCATGCGGTAGTCCTCGGTGCCTTTTTTAAGAAAATCAATATCAGAGCCGTTTAAAATATAGTTGCTTACCCGCACACTGTTCGTTAGTCCGGTATGCGCTTGTTCGACGGAGATGGGGATTATTTCAGCTACTTTTTCCAATTGGTTGATTTCTTTTTTGGTGAATGAATCTACCGAAACGATTAAGGTTTCATTCTGAATGGGGAATACCGAGCAATCCAAATGGTAAAGGTATGGATCTGTTAATTTAACCGGTATCACCTGAATCCCGAATTCTTGCTCCATCCATTCAAAAGCTTTCAAATCTGAACGCATTCCATAGCCTCCAACGTAACGATTTCCACCAATCCATTTCATTTCTGCTTCTCCCTCAAAATGAAATGGCGCTTGAACCGTTTTATACCCCATTCGTTCAAATAAATCCATACCAATACGTTCCTCTCCTCGTCGGTTTTGTGCATGAAAATTTGAACCAACGTAGGTTGGACATTCCAATCCATGAAGGAGAATACCGTTGTTGGAAACATACACCAAATCCTGAAGACTGCACTCTTTGGGGGAAGGAAGCAAGTGTACAAATGCATGGCCTGAAATGAACGAATAAATTTCCCACATTTCACGAATTGCCTTCGGAAGATCAATTTTCAGCTCCTCCTCAGACATTTCTTCCATCCAAATATTGTTTTTAACCCCTGTTCCAAAGGTCAATGGAATATTCATCACATATTCCGGAAAATCTATTTTTTTCATAAGTTAAACGGTTCGTTATTCAGGTAATCTTCAAATATACCAATTCTGCGGTATTCGTTTTTTACATAAAGCTCCATCTGATCGTCGTAATGGGGACTTTCACTGCTTGCAGAACTTCCATAAGGGTGGCAAGCCAAAATTTCCCGGTTTTTTAGGTCAATAATCAGTTTAAACGCGCCACCTTCCTCTGCAATAAAGCAGCCTTTCTCGAAGGATGGACGAATACTATTGACAGAATCGGGAATCCCTTCCACCGAAAGTTTTTTATTTCCTCGTTCTAGAAACTGAATATCCTTTAGCTTCAGGCCATTTCGGTAGTGCCTTTCAACCCATTTCAAACAAGTGATTAGTTCATCCCTTGTTGCTATTTGGATCACATCCGGACATTTTGAATAGGTATAATATGCTTTATACCGATGAAACAGAAGGGAAAATACGGCTGCACCTTCGCTGTCCAAATCGGCATTTCCGTCCCAATTTTTAAGCATTTGCAAAAGGTTGAAAATACCTGGCGAACCATTATTATCGACCTTTAAGGTAAAAAGTGCGCTGAAATCGATGTTTCTGATGACTGGAAAAATCAGCTTGGTATCCGCCATGATTTCTATCAAGCTTTGCACATGGTGTAGTTCGTTGTCTGCAATAAGTTCTTTGAGGCGAAGTGAACGCGAATTGTCTTCATAATAGAGCAAGCCCTTCTTTGTACTGGAGTCGAATGCCTCGTTTGTGACTTTAAATGGTGACTGATTCGCAGAGACTAGGAAATCGTCTTTCGGATTTTCAATAACCACCACATTATCATTTTCGTAATACTGTTTAAGAAGTTGATTTTTACTCGTTAGTTCAACAAAATTGGTATAATGATCTCGTTGATTTTCCTTTTCAATTTCACACGCGTTGTGCATGAACAGAAGGTTGTCATTCGTGTCAATGGCAACTAAATTTAAGTACGGAAATCGCCGGTTCAAGCAATGTGCCTTAATTTCTGTAGTCGATTTGGACTGATTAACCAAGTGATTGGTTTCCGTGCCAATTATTTCACCGATCAATGGAATGTGGATGTAGAGGTAGTTTTCTCCCAAATACATGATGTTTCCAAAACTTGCTTGGTACACCTTTTTCAGAATAGGGAAAGGGATCCAACCATACAACCAAGTATAGTTTTTATACCACTTGGTCTTTAAAGGTTCCCATTTGCCGTCAATAAACACTTTTTTTCGGAAAAATCCTTTTACCGTTGCCTTATACATGGTGTACATTTCAGGGTAATTGGCAGTGAAACCCCAAGCGGAATGGAAGTTTGTGCCCATAAAAACCGTGAATGTACAGGGTAGGAGGTACCCGAATAATTCCAATTCGACGTGTTGAATATGTAAATGAACCTCGTAAAACCCGAATAACCCCTCCAATTGTTGATGCGGGCTCATTCCAATCAATGGTCCTTTATTCCTTGTTTTTGATGCTCCCAAAGCAATCACATTGGAACCGTCCCTTTTCGGAAGTTTTATTTCTTTGTTTTTTTGAAGGTAGGTAAAGGGTTTATCCAACTGAATTCCAAGTACCTCAATTAAATGGTGAACGGTGATTAGATCGATGTTGTTGATAGGAAATAATCCGTTACTTAATACCTCAGCTGGATGTAGCTCCGCATACCTATTAATCCCCTCGCAATATGCACCTACTTGGTTCAGGTAATCTGTCCCAACCTTGTGCATGTTATTAATGACAGCGGATCTAACTTCAAGGAAAAAGCACAAAAAGTCGATGTAAGGCCCATCCCAGTCGTCAATCCTTCCGCTTTGACAGCGAGAAGAAAGCAACCATTGTTGGATTGTATCAAAATCGTCTTCCGCATGACAATATGCAATTGCTTTAGCCGCATCAATGAAGTCTACTGCATCGATATGTGGGATTCCAAAATGATCTCTGTAGACCTTAGCCATGGCTGCAGTAGGGTTGAACGTTTCGCAAATTTACTGAAAAATAAGCCAAGGGATGGAATGTTGATAAACAGGAAGGTTTAATGTAGAAGCAGGGTTTGATAAAGTCCATCTATTACATGAGCCATTTTCGTTAAGTTCAATTTCTCCATGGTATCCCCTTGTTCGTGGTAATGTTTATTTCGATAGAAAGCCGTATCCGTTAACATAAGTGCGCTGAAACCAAATTTCCAATAATTGAGGTGATCGGAAAAATCGACACCAGGAAGTACTTTTGGTCCAGCGAATCGCTTGGATGGAAGAACCGAACATTTTCTATATGACTGGGTAAATTTTCGTGCGAATTTACCTTTATTCCATTTGTTTACTAAGGTTATAAAATTTCCTTTTTGGCCATAAAAAATCCTTAACCATTTCAAGGGGTACGACTGTGATTTCTTCTCTTCGGAGAAGTAGCCAATCATTTCAAGGCTGACCATTCCTAAAATGGTATTTTTTGTGGGCACGAGCGATTGCGCGTGAACATAACTACCCATGTATTCGGTTCTAAAATAGGGCGGCTCCTCAAGGGTGTAGGCCACCAATTCGACATCAAATTTCGGTCTTTTTAGATTCATTAACCTAGCCAATTCCAAAAGTCCCACCACGCCACTTGCATTGTCGTCTGCGCCTTGTTGCATACCACACACATCGTAATGTGCACCTACGATTAATTTTTGACCTGAAATACCTTTAAATTGGGCAATGACATTTCGATAGGTTTGACCATTTAGCTCGTAGGTTTGGTAAAAAACTGTATCTGCCCAATTGGTAAACTCTTGCAGAATGTATTCAGCCGTTTCATCCAATAAGGGGATATTCATAAAATGACGGTAAGTATCTGTTTTGGTAATTCGGTTTAAGTGCCTATAAATAAGAGTAGTGTCGGATTTTTGCGCGTGTAAAGTAGGGGTGAGAAGTAATGAAAAAAACCAAAGAATTGCTTCAAACAATCTGTATTTCATTCGGATAGATCTTGATTTTCTGTTGCTTGTAAAGTTGACCGATGGCCTGCTTAAATGTCTTTTTACTTAGACCAAAAAAAGCACGAATTTCATCCGGATCAGAGGCGTCGCCATAGGGAAGAACGCGAGATTTTTCTAATAAATTCAAAATATGCTCGGCCGCATCCTCGTATTTACCTCTGCCGTTGCTTCCAATGCGCACGTCTACTTTTCCATCCTCACGCACATTGTAAATGTGACCGGAGACCACATCGCCCGGCTTTAAGGAGGTGGTCACATCGGATTGATACAGCATGCCAACAAACGCATTATCCACAATGACCCGATAGCCCAAACCTGTTTGCTCGCATATCAGCAACTTGTTGTCAGAGAATTGGGGCGTGTCTTTATCGGCCAAGGAGGTGAATTTTGCCGTTTTATTGGAACCGTAAAGGCGTTGTGTCGCTTGGTCGAGTCGAAGCGTTAGCAGGTAATATTTTCCTTCCTCCAAACGCAAATGTTGCTCTCGAAATGGAATCAACAGGTCTTTTTCCAGGCCCCAATCAGCAAAGGCTCCAAACGCATTTACCTCTTTTATTTGTAAATAAGCGAACTCGTTTAGTTGTATTTTTGGGTGTTCGGTAGTCGCAACAAGGCGATCTTCTGAATCTTTATAAAGAAATACAGTCAATTGAACACCTTCTTGAATATCGTTTGTTAGGTATTTTTTGGGAAGCAGCACCTCTTCACCGTTTTCATCTTGGAGGTATGCTCCATGTAATGTAAATCGAGCAACATTTAGATGAGCGTATTCACCACACGTCATATCAGAAATAGGTAGAATCGGCTTCCTTGGCTCTAATAATCAGACAAGGTAGTTTAGCCTTATTGGTAAGAATGTTTTGGGCAAAGGTATCGAATTGGGGCAACAGACTGGCTGAATAGTAGGCGATTCCGATAAGGTCAATGGAATTTACGGCGCTGTAATCCAAAATCTTCTCGATGTAATTTCCTTTACGCTCGAGCAATTGAATTTTACTTTTTATTTTACGCTCGTCGTAGTTCTTCTGAACGATCAGCATGCGGTTTCTGAGTAGCATCGACTGGCCGTTATCGTTTTGTTTTTCCGCGATTATGTGAACGGTCGAACCAAAAATGGCAGCAAGGTCCCCCATAACCTTGGAAATTTGTAAGCTTTCCTTTAAAATGTTAACTGGAATGACAATATCTTCTAATTCCGTCATGACAGAACCTTCTTGTACAATCAGAAAAGGAACGTCTGTACTGGAAATAACCTTTATAGCATTACTACCGAAAAGCTTTTGAAAACCTTTGGTGCCATGGGTTCCCATCAAGATCAGTTGAACTTTTAATTCCGCTGCTACCTTTCCAATTGTGTCAAAAATTGTACCTTCCCTAACGAGGGAAGAAACAATGCAATTATTTGGCTTCTCTAATTTGGAAATCGCCTGGTCCAACAATTGTTTCTTAGCCAAAAGATCCGATTTTGACTTGGCAACATGAAAAACTACTAACTCTACATTGACGTATTTCGCCAAATGCAGTCCATATTGTATAGCGGCATCTCCAACGGGGGAAAAATCGTAGGCAACTAAATATAAATTTCGACTCATCTTGATGCTTTTAAAGAATGAATAAATGTAGTGAAATTTATTTAAGGAATAAAATTTTTTACTGCTGGAATCTTTTAGTAAAAGATTCCAATGTTCACCATTTCTTCTTCTTGGGTTTGCGCTTGCCCAAGGTGGTGGATAACCCAACGGGAGGGGTATTTTTAACAGGTGGTAAGGATTTTAGATCTGCCTCTTTATTTGCTACGGGATTTTTTGGATCCAATTCGGGAGTAACGGCTACGTGTGGCATACCTGAAACGGGGCTATCGCTGTCTTCTGGATTCACCCACTTATTTTTCACTTTTTTCGCTTCTACTTCACCCGTTTTATTGTTTTTGACAAACACCGTAATCTTCTTTGGTCCTTTATTATTGGTGGCGATTACGTCTTCCACCAAAACCCATTTGTTGGACTGAAATAAAAAGGCGTCGTAGGTGAAGTCAGGTACATAAAACGAATAGAAACCTTCTAGGGTAGGAGATTCAGGGGCAAGGTGATCAAAAATGATTCGGTTGAATTTTTGTTCGTAATTTAACGTCATGGAGATCTTTTCGGCATGTTCAAAATAAACCCGTTTTTTCACTGTATTTTTTTCCTTAAACATTGGGGAGCCAAGCTTCGGCTTATTCCCCTGAAAGGTTAACACATCAACTATTTTTATTGTACTCATTGCATTGTTTCCATCCCATGCTAGGAGGGTATAGCTGGTTTTCGTTCCCCGTTGTATTGGAATGATTTTGTAGTAAACCGCTCCATACCAATGCGCGGCATCCAACACGTCTTCTGTTCGTTGTGTATACCTA
>Ga0315902_10011448_pt1 | contig 11631 bp, 12 predicted proteins | sample LakEriMetagenome_9_FD_203523 | JGI IMG/M metagenome (GOLD analysis project Ga0315902, IMG submission 203523) | Freshwater fungal communities from buoy surface, Lake Erie, Ohio, United States - Buoy 12 MA117 | ecosystem: Environmental > Aquatic > Freshwater > Lake > Lake biofilm | place: USA... | reverse complement strand
CAAAAAGCGTGAAACCTGTACACTTTTCTTGACACCACGATGCGGTGGCGGTATCGTCGCCCTGTGAATCCCCCTGAGCAGGCGCTCTCGGCGCCATCCGCGCGCCGCGCGGCCGACCGGACGCATTCCCATGCGACGGCCGCGTCGCCAGCCATTGCACCGCTCACCTGGTACGAGCGGATCCGTGACCGGTGGAACGCGCTGGTGGCCACCGATGAGTTCCAGCGATGGAGCGCCCGCTTCCCGCTGACGCGTCCCATCACGATGCGTCGCTCACGCGCGTTGTTCGATCTGGTGTCGGGGTTCGTGTACACCCAGACCCTCCTCGCCTGCGTGGAGCTGGAGCTGTTCGAGTATCTCGCCGCTGGGGCCCGGACCCGGGAAGAGATCGCCGAGTTTACCAAGCTTCCGATCGGGAATTGCGATCGGCTGCTGAACGCCGCCGTGTCGCTCCGCCTGCTCGCCCGCCGGAAACATGGCCGATACGCCGTCGGCCCCCTGAGTGCGCCGCTGGTCGGGAACACCGGGGTCCTCGCCCTGATCCGCCATCACCGCATGGCGTATCATGATCTGACCGATCCGGTGGCACTCCTTCGGCAAGGGGCGGACTACCGCACGGAGCTGTCGCGCTACTGGTCGTACGCGGACGCTCCGCGCCCTCAGGCCATCGACGATACGCGCGTCGCGGCCTACTCGGAGATCATGGCCGCGACGCTCCCGCCCGTCGCGCACGACGTGCTGGACGCCTACGACCTGTCGAAGCACCAGTGCCTGCTCGATGTCGGCGGCGGCGAGGGCGTCTTCCTCTCGCTGGTCGCCGAGCGGCACGCCTCCTTGCAGCTGCAGCTGTTCGACCTGCCGGCCGTCGCCACCCGCGCACGCGGCCGCCTGGAACAGACCGGGCTTGGCACCCGCATCACCTGCCACGGCGGGAATTTCCACGCCGATCCATTGCCGACCGGTGCCGATGTGGTCTCCCTCGTCCGTGTGCTGCTCGATCACGACGACGAATCGGTGCTGCGGCTGCTCCGCCGGGTCCGGGAGGCGCTCCCCCGCGGCGGGACGCTGCTGATTGCGGAGGCCTTTGCGGGAGCCAAGGGGGTCGAGACCGTCGGCGACGCCTATTTCGCCTTCTATCTCCTGGCGATGGGGAAGGGACGCGCCCGCCGGGCCAGCGAACTCCACGCCATGCTCCAAGCCGCCGGATTCCGGAAAAGCCGAGAGCTCCCGACCCGCTTTCCGATCCAGACCGGCCTGATCGTCGCGGAAGTGTAAACCAGTCGCGACACGATTTAACCAGAAAAATAGTCAGCTTTTATTGACAGTTCGTGGTGTCAACAGCACCATACGGTGGTGCACACCCTTGCCGTCGTTTTCGAGGAGCCTGAACGGCTCAGCGTACGCGACCTGTCGTTGGCCGACCCGGCCGCGCAGGACGTGATCGTCAGCATGTGCTGGTCGGGGATCAGCACCGGCACGGAAAAGCTGCTCTTCACCGGGCGCATGCCCCCCTTCCCCGGCCTCGGCTATCCGCTCGTGCCCGGCTACGAAGGCGTTGGGCGCATTCTCGAGGCGGGGAGCGATTCGGGGCGCCACCAAGGGCAACTGGTCTATGTCGCCGGGTCGAAGGGCTTCAATGAAGCCCGGGGCCTGTTCGGCGGTCAGGCCTCACGGGTGGTCGTCCCCGGCAACAAAACGATCCCGATCACCGAGGCCCTCGGTGAGAAGGGTGCGCTCTTCGCCCTCGCGGCGACGGCGCATCACTGCCTTGAGCCCGATCCGGGGCGCCACCGCGATCGCCTGCCGACGCTGATTGTCGGCCATGGGGCGTTGGGGCGACTCATTGCCCGCCTGATCCTGCTGTATGGCGGCGATCCGCCGACCGTGTGGGAAACCAATCCCATCCGCATGGACGGCGCGCGCGACTACTCGGTGATGCACCCCGATACCGACATGACGCGTGGCTACCGCACGATCTGCGATGTCAGCGGCGCCGAGGGGATTCTCGATTCCCTCGTGAACCGCCTGATGCCTGGGGGCGAAATCATCCTCGGCGGCTTCTACAGCGCACCGGTGAGCTTCACCTTCCCGCCGGCGTTCCTCCGCGAAGCCCGCTTCCGCATCGCGGCACAATGGAAAGAGCACGACCTGGCCGCCATCGCCGACTTCGCCAATCGGGGCGAACTCGATCTCGATGGCCTCATCACCCATCGCGAGCCGGCGTCCAACGCCGCCGCCGCCTACCGCACGGCGTTCAGCGATCCCCGCTGCGTCAAGATGATCCTCGACTGGAGCGCACCATGAGTTCGAACGGACTGCACCAATTGCATCGGACGGTGCGCGAAGAGGCCAACACGGCACCCGAGACCGTGCACACCGGCCCCGTCACCAAGGAAACGCAGATCATCGCGATCTACGGCAAGGGGGGCATCGGCAAGAGCTTCACGCTCGCCAACCTCTCCTACATGATGGCCCAGCAGGGGAAGAAGGTGCTGCTCATCGGCTGTGACCCGAAGAGCGATACCACGTCGCTCCTCTTCGGAGGCAAGGCCTGCCCCACCATCATCGAAGTCAGCGCGAAGAAGAAGCTGGCCGGTGAAGCCGTGTCGATCGGCGATGTCTGCTTCAAGCGTGACGGGGTCTTCGCCATGGAACTGGGTGGCCCGGAAGTCGGGCGCGGCTGTGGCGGACGCGGCATCATTCACGGCTTTGAAATCCTCGAGAAGCTGGGCTTCCACGACTGGGGGTTCGACTACGTCCTGCTCGACTTCCTCGGCGACGTGGTGTGCGGCGGCTTCGGCTTGCCGATCGCGCGCGACATGTGCCAGAAGGTGATCGTCGTCGGCTCGAACGACCTGCAGTCGCTCTACGTGGCCAATAACGTGTGCAGTGCCGTCGAGTACTTCCGGAAACTGGGCGGCAATGTCGGCGTGGCCGGCATGGTCATCAACAAGGATGACGGCACCGGTGAAGCAGCGAAGTTCGCGGAGGCGGCCAACATTCCGGTGCTGGCCCGGGTGCCGGCCCACGAAGACATCCGGCGCAAGAGCGCGTCCTACGAGATCATCGGCTATCCGGGTGGGCAGTGGGGCGATCTCTTCGCTGAGCTGGCGACCAACGTGGCCGATGCACCGCCCCAGCGCCCGAAGCCGCTCACGCAAGATGGGCTGCTCGCCCTGTTCAACAGCAAGGACAATGGCGGTGACGTCGTCCTCGAACCCGCCACGATGTTCGACATGTGCGGCAAGGACGCGCTGGTGAAGCCGACGTTGGAAGTTGTCTACGACGCGGTCTGAGGGACGCGCCCATGGATGACATCGATCGTGGCACCCACGCCGAGTCGCCGGGAGGGCGTGCAGCGCTCCCGGTACTCGAGGGCAGTGTGAACATGGCGGCCACGCAGGCGGATGGCTTCGGCTGTCATGCCAGCGCCGAGCAGATGACCGCCGCCGCGCGGGCCGCCGGCAAGGGCGGCGTGCTCGACCAGTTCGCCGCCGATTATCCGAAAGGCCCGCACGATCAGCCCCAGAGCATGTGTCCGGCATTCGGATCACTGCGCGTGGGGCTCCGCATGCGGCGCACGGCGACGGTGTTGAGCGGCTCAGCGTGCTGCGTGTACGGCCTCACCTTCACGAGTCATTTCTACGGAGCCCGTCGCACCGTCGGCTACGTGCCGTTCAACTCGGAATCACTCGTCACCGGCAAGTTGTTCGAGGACATCCGCGACGCGGTATATGCGCTCGCCGATCCGGCCCAATACGATACGGTGGTGGTCACGAATCTCTGTGTCCCAACCGCGAGTGGCGTCCCGCTGCAGATTCTCCCGAAGGAAATCAACGGCGTCCGCATCATCGGTATCGACGTGCCGGGCTTTGGCGTACCCACGCACGCAGAAGCGAAGGACGTGCTCGCGGGCGCCATGCTCAAGTATGCGCGGCAGGAAGCCGAGCAGGGTCCCGTGCAGGCACCGCGCGCCGGCCGCAGCGAGAAACCGACGGTGACATTGGTCGGCGAGATGTTCCCCGCCGATCCGGTGGGCATTGGCATGATGCTCGAACCGTTGGGGCTCGCCGCTGGACCGGTTGTCCCCACGCGTGAATGGCGGGAACTCTATGCGGCACTCGACTGCGCCGTCGTCGCCGGCATGCACCCCTTCTACGTGGCCAGCTTCCGCGAATTCGAAGCCGCGGGGCGCCCCATCGTCGGCTCGGCCCCAGTCGGGTACGAAGGGACCGCCGCCTGGCTTGAGTCCATTGCGAGGGCCGCGAACGTCGCCACCGATAAACTCGCCGCAGCCAAGCAGCGCATCCTCCCCGCGATCAAGGGCGCACTTTCGGCGATGCCGATCAAGGGCCGCATCACCATGAGTGGCTACGAGGGAAGCGAGCTCCTGGTCGCGCGACTTCTGGTCGAGAGCGGCGCGGACCTGCGCTATGTCGGGACCGCCTGCCCACGCACCGCCCATAGCGCCGCCGACCGCGAATGGCTCGAGGCGCACGGTGTGCACGTGCAGTATCGCGCGTCGCTCGAACAGGATTTGGCGGCGATTGCGGAGTTCCAACCCGACCTCGCCATCGGCACCACGCCGATCGTGCAGAAGGCCAAGGAGCTCACCATCCCGGCGCTCTATTTCACCAACCTCATCTCGGCGCGTCCGTTGATGGGCCCGGCGGGCGCGGGGTCACTGGCGACGGTGATCAACACGGCCATCGGCAACAAACAGCGCTTCGACGACATGAAGGCGTTCTTCGGTGACACCGGCGCAGGCTACAAGGCGGGTGTCTGGAGCGAGACGCCACAGGATCGTCCGGAATTCCGCGAACATTACAAGCGGCATCTCGCCAAACTGGCGCGGCAGCGGAAATCCGAGGAGATGGTCTGATGACGCTCGTCCTCGATCATGATCGCGCGGGTGGCTATTGGGGCGCGGTGTATGTGTTCACCGCCATCAAGGGGATGCAGGTGGTCATCGATGGACCGGTGGGGTGTGAAAACCTCCCGGTCACCTCGGTGCTGCACTACACCGACGCGCTGCCGCCGCATGAGCTCCCCATCGTGGTGACCGGCCTGGGCGAAGAGGAGCTTGGCCAGCACGGCACGGAAGGGGCGATGAAGCGCGCGCACGGGACGCTCGACCCCGAATTGCCGGCGGTCGTGGTGACGGGATCCATCGCCGAGATGATCGGCGGTGGTGTCACGCCGGAAGGCACCGGCATTCAGCGCTTCCTGCCGCGCACCATCGACGAAGATCAGTGGCAGAGTGCCAACCGCGCCCTCTACTGGCTCTGGACCGAGTACGGCCTCAAGAAGGGGGTGCGCCCCAAGAAGCGCGAGCGGCAACCCGGCGAGAAGCCCCGCGTCAACATCATCGGCGCGATCTACGGCACGTTCAATTCACCGAGCGATCTCCACGAGATCCGTCGTCTGGTGGAAGGGATCGGGGCCGAGGTGAACATGGTGTTCCCGATGGGCAGCCATATGCAGGATATTCCGCGGCTCGTCGATGCCGATGCGAATGTCTGTCTGTACCGCGAGTTCGGTCGCATGCTGTGCGAAGACCTCGAGGTGCCGTATCTGCAGGCGCCGATCGGGCTGCACAGCACGACGAAGTTCCTGCGCACGCTGGGCGAGATTTTGGGCCTTGATCCCGAGCCGTTCATCGAGCGCGAGAAGCATACGACGATCAAGCCGTTGTGGGATCTGTGGCGCTCGGTCACGCAGGACTTCTTCGGCACCGCAAGCTTCGCGATCGTGGCGACGGAAACGTATGCGCGAGGCGTGCGCCATTTCCTCGAGACGGAGATGGGGCTCCCCTGCACCTTCAGCTTTTCGCGCATGGCGGGCGTGAAGCCGGATAATCAGGCGGTGCGCGCGGCGATCAAGCAGAAGCCGCCGCTCATCATGTTCGGGAGCTACAACGAGCGGATGTATTGCGCCGAGATCGGTGCGCGCAGCATGTACATCCCGGCGTCATTCCCCGGCGCGATCATTCGTCGGCACACTGGTACGCCGTTCATGGGGTATGCCGGGGCCACGTATCTCGTGCAGGAAGTGTGCAATCAGCTGTTCGATGCGCTGTTTCACATCCTGCCGCTCGGTACGGAGCTCGACAAGATCGATGCGACGCCCGCTCGCGTGCATGAGGAGCTCCCGTGGGACGACGACGCGAAAGCCACCTTTGATGAGCTGGTGGAGTCGTACCCCATTCTCATCCGCATCAGCGCCGCGAAGCGGTTGCGTGATCTGGCCGAGAAGGATGCGCGGGAGTTGGGCGACACGTTGGTAATGCGAGATCACGTGTTGGCCTCACGACGCGCCGTGTCGATGGCCTAGCACGACGTCGCGAACAGACCGGACGTCGATCAGCGCGGCCGATGGTGATGGCGGAGGAGTGACTCCACCACCACCGTCGGCCGCTCTTCGATGAGGAGATGGCCGCCCGCTTCATCACGCAGCGTGACGCCGGGAATGGCGGCGACGGCCCGCGTCAGTGGCGCCAGCGGGATCCAACGGTCGCCGCGCGCCGCAATCAGCTCGAGTGGAGTCGAGAGACGATGCATGTCGCGATACAGCGCTGGCAGATCCCATCGCGCCATCATGGTGAGCGCAGCATGGACGTGCGTCGGCATCGCACACAGCGCCGCGTAGCGCGCCAGCTGGGTCGCGGTGAGGGTCGATCCCGTACTGGCGAGCATGCGCCGCACCAGCCCGGTGGCCGCCGCCACGCGGGCCCCTTCGCTGGCCACGACGTCCCGCTCCACCAGCGTCCCCAGGAGTGGCGCAATCAGCGCGACATACCAGGCGGGAGGGGCGACAAGGGCCGGACAGAAGCCCAGCAGGTGATCGGCGGCGAGAGTCCCGTCCACCGTCATGCGCAGCAGGACCGAGACGCCGGCAGAGTGTCCGGCGGCGAGCTGCGGCCGGCAGTGGAGCGCCTCGAGGAGGCGCCCCAGCTCCCGCGCCATCCCGACCAGCGCATAGGGATCCCGCGCCCGCTCTACCGTCGACGGCACCGAGGTAAAGCCATGCCCGGGGAGATCCACGGCGACCACGTCGAAGTGCTCGGCCAGCGCGGCGGTGGCCCCTGCCCACGAGGCCGTAGCGCCTCCCGTCCCATGCACAAGGAGGAGCGTGGGGCCGCGCCCCTGCCGCTGGACGTGCCAACGGATCCCCTCGACCTCATGCCAGACCGAGTGGTCGAGGTCCGGCCAGTCAGCCGGAGGGGGGGGCGGCGGCGGCAAAGTCATGGGAACTTGGCGGGAACTCTGAGAAACTTTGAATTCTTTTGTACATAATTCTTGACGCATTGAACCGTAAGGTCCAGTTTACACTCGCAGTCGAGAAGTGAGCCACTCGCGAGGCGAGTGGCATCCCCGCCGTGCGGGACCAGCGCGGCAGCACCTGCATTTCCCCGGAGGCAGAGATGTCTGATAAGGGCGGAATGACTGAGGAAGAAGCGCGTCGCTTCCATGGCCACATGGTGGTCGGCACCCTCGGTTACGTCGTCGTCGCAGCGGTCGCGCATATGCTCGCGTGGTCGTGGCGTCCCTGGTTCTAATCCACTGATTCTCACGCTGGAGAAACCATGCACAGAATCTGGACTGGAACCGACCCGCACATGGTAATGGCCGGTCTCGGCGCATTCCTCGTTGGCGCGGTGCTCGTGATGCACATGTGGGCCTATAGCCAGTTCAACTGGCCCGCATCGCTGAAGGCCAAGTACGCGACACCTCCTGCCGCCACTCGCTAAGGAGCATTTATGCACCGCATTTGGTTGATGTTCGACCCGCGGCGCGTCCTGGTAGCGATGGTGGGCTTCCTGGCCGTACTCGCGTTGACGATCCACTTCATCCTGCTCAGCTCGCAGCGCTACTCGTGGATCGAGAACGGGACGCTTGCGGCGGCGCAGGCGCCCGTCGGAGTACCAGCCCCGGCCGCGTCGGCAGAAATGTCGCCGTTGCCACCGGGTCGGTAACACGCCGTGCACCGTCGCCGGGATGGCGATTCGCACGTGTCGGTGCGACGCCATCCCGGGTTCGACGGCCCTACCCTGAGGCACGCTGGACCCTCCCCTTTTCCTCACGCTGTTCCATCTCTGCGCGTCCGGAGAGATCGCCCATGGCGATGCTGAGCTTCGAAAAGAAGTACCGAGTCCGTGGTGGTACGCTGATCGGCGGAGATCTTTTCGATTTCTGGTTCGGTCCGTTCTACGTCGGCTTCTTCGGGGTCACGACGATCTTCTTTGTCACCCTCGGCACGCTGATGTGCGTGTGGGGCGCGGCGATGGGACCGACGTGGAACCTCTGGCAAATCAATATTGCCCCGCCCGATCTCAAGTATGGGCTGGGCCTCGCACCGCTCCGCGAGGGCGGTCTCTGGCAGATCATCACGCTCTGTGCATTGGGTGCCTTCGGCAGTTGGGCGCTCCGGCAGGCGGAGATCAGCCGCAAGCTCGGCATGGGGATGCATATCCCCTGGGCCTATGGCGCGGCGGTCTTCGCCTACGCCACGCTCGTCGTGATCCGCCCGCTGCTGCTTGGCGCGTGGGGACACGGCTTTCCGTACGGCATCTTCTCGCACCTCGATTGGGTGTCGAATGTCGGGTACCAGTACCTGCACTTCCACTACAATCCGGCGCACATGATCGCCGTGACGTTCTTCTTCACGAACTGTCTCGCGCTGGCGATGCACGGCTCGCTGATCCTCTCGGTCACGAATCCGCCGAAGGGAACACCCGTCGGCACGAGTGAACAGGAGAACGTCTTCTTCCGCGATCTCGTCGGCTATTCCATCGGCGCGATCGGCATTCACCGTCTGGGGCTCTTCCTCGCCGTCGGTGCGGGCATCTGGAGCGCGATCTGCATCGTGATCTCCGGGCCGTTCTGGACGCAGGGGTGGCCGGAGTGGTGGAGCTGGTGGCTCAATCTCCCGATCTGGCGCTGAGGCGACGATGCTCGAATACCAGAATCTCTTCACGCGTGTTCAGGTTCGCACGGTTCCTGAACCTGGTCTCCCGATCGACGAATCGACGGGTGGACGCCTCGGTACGGGCGCCTTCTCCGCGCTGGCCGGCAAGTTCGGCGACGCGCAGATCGGCCCGATCTATCTCGGTTGGTCCGGCATTCTCTCGCTGATCTTCGGCTTCATCGCCTTCGAGATCGTCGGCCTCAACATGTGGGCCTCGGTGGGGTGGGATCCGGTTGAGTTCATCCGCCAGCTCCCGTGGCTGGCCCTTGAGCCGCCGCCGCCGCAATACGGACTGCGCATCCCGCCGCTCAAGCAGGGGGGCTGGTATCTGCTCGCCGGCTTCTTCCTGACGATGAGCATTTTCCTCTGGTGGATCCGCGTCTATCGTCGGGCGCGTGCGCTCAAGATGGGCACGCATCTCCCCTGGGCGTTTGCCAGCGCGATCTTCCTCTACCTGACGTTCTTCCTGCAGCCGCTCCTCGTCGGCAGCTGGAGCGAGATGGTCCCCTTCGGACTCTTCCCGCACCTCGACTGGACGTCGGCGTTCTCGATCCGCTACGGGAATCTCTACTATAACCCGTTCCACGCGCTCTCGATCGTCTTCCTGTACGGCTCCGCGGTGCTCTTCGCGATGCACGGCGCGACGATCCTCGCCACGGCCCGCATGGGTGGTGAGCGCGAAATCGAGCAGATCACCGATCGCGGCACGGCGGCGGAGCGCTCGATGCTCTTCTGGCGCTGGACGATGGGCTTCAACGCGAACATGGAGTCGTTCCATCGCTGGGCCTGGTGGTTCGCGGTCCTTACCACGTTCACCGGTGGCATCGGCATCCTGCTCACGGGCACGGTGGTCGACAACTGGTACCTCTGGGGCGTGAAGCACGGCATCGTGTCGCCGTACCCGGCACAGAATGTCCTGACGCCGGAGCAGCAGCAGTTGCTGCGCGGCCGCTATCAGGGCACGCCGCCGGATACCTTCCCGTCGTATCAGCAGGCCCCCGCCGTCATGACGGACTCGATGGCGGCGATGCCCCTCGATTCGCTCGCCTCGGATTCGACGGCCGTGGATTCAACGGCCGCGCCGAGTGCACCGTCGCCAGCCGCCGCGACCGCGCCCACCGCGACCGCGCCCACCGCGACCGCGCCCACCGCGACCGCGCCCACCGCGGCGCCGGTCAAGGCGCCAGCCCCTGCCCCAGCCAAACCGCCGGTTCCGCCGGCGGGAGGGACCACGCGATGATCACGATGCGTCAACTCGTGCGCTTCGGCGCACCGCTCGCCCTCGTGACGCTGGGCGCCTGCGGCGATCGCGTCGTCGAGAACGTGCAGGTCGGGTACCGCGGCACCGCGATGGAGCAGAATTACCAGCGGGGTGACCTGAAGGCGAAGTTCCAGCAGGTGAAGATCCCGGCGACGCTGCCGCCCGCCGGCGCCTCGCCGCCGGGGCCGCTGCCGTGGCGGAACGTGCAGGTCCTCAATGACATCAGCGTGGCCGAGTTCAATCGCACGATGATCGCGATGAGCACCTGGGTCGCAGGAACGGGGAACTGCGCGTACTGCCACAATGTGGCCGCGTTCTGGTCGGATACCCTGCCCAACGGCAAGCCGATCTACACCAAGATCGTGGCGCGTCGCATGCTGCAGATGACGCGCAACATCAACGGCAACTACACGCAGCACGTCAAGAACACCGGTGTCACCTGCTACACCTGTCATATGGGGAAGCCGCTGCCGAATGGCCTGTGGTTCTACAGCAGCCAGACGGACTACCTCCGGCACTATCTCGATCGTGACGGCGCGCGGGTGATCTCCACGAGCGTCTCCCCGTCCAATGCCAACCGCAGCTCGGTGAAGCAGACGGAGTGGACGTACGCGCTGATGATCTCGCAGTCGAAGTCGCTCGGCGTGAACTGCACGTACTGCCACAACAGCCGGCAGTTCTCCAGCTGGACGCAGGCCCCGCCAGCCCGTGCCACGGCCTATCACGGCATCCTCATGCTGCGCGACGTGAATCAGAATTACCTCGCGCCGCTGCAGCCGGTGTATCCGTCGGTTCGCCTGGGTCACATGGGCGATGCCCCGAAGGCACAGTGCGTCACCTGCCACAACGGCGCGTACAAGCCGCTGTACGGAGCGCAGATGGCCAAGGACTACCCGGCGATGTGGGGCCGCGCCGACTGGAACGGGAAGCCGTTCCCAGGGCTCGGCATGCCCATGGACTCGGCGGCGGCGACGGCGGCACCGGCTGGTGCGGCACCGGCCGCCCCGGCCCCAGCGGCTGCCCCGGCTCCAACGATCAAGAGTTCAAGCAGCAGCAAGGCGGCCCCCATGGGAACGGTGGGCGGGACGAACTAGCACGATCTTGGGTTCTCCCGCGCACAGGGCTGCTGGCCCGCCGCGCGGATCACGCCCCGTGGCACTTCGGTGTCACGGGGCGTGTGGCATCTGTCAGTTCGACACGACGATCCGGACCGTACTGCGGACGCGACGACCCGCGTCGAGAAACCCGAATGACCTACTGTGCATTGAGTCTCGGTTGAGCACCGGCGGTCGCCGGTGCCCTGCTCCTTTCCTGCCCCGAGGCTCGAGCCGCCCATGTCGATGCGCCGTCTTCCCGTCTACATCCTCGCGGATGTCTCCGGCTCCATGCAAGGGACCCCGATC
>Ga0315902_10011447_pt1 | contig 11633 bp, 10 predicted proteins | sample LakEriMetagenome_9_FD_203523 | JGI IMG/M metagenome (GOLD analysis project Ga0315902, IMG submission 203523) | Freshwater fungal communities from buoy surface, Lake Erie, Ohio, United States - Buoy 12 MA117 | ecosystem: Environmental > Aquatic > Freshwater > Lake > Lake biofilm | place: USA... | reverse complement strand
GGCCATTTGCAGAACTTTCAACCACCTATTTTCCATTCTTTGTTGGTGTTTTACAGATTCTTTTATATAGCTTTGCCACTTATTACTTTGCCATACAGCTACAAAGTAGTAACTTCGGGAAAATCTTTTGGCCAGCAGTACTAATTATCACCTTTAATCCAATGCTGGCACTTAATGCCTCTGCCATTGGATATGAAGTAAATGCCGCAGCTTCATTTTTGATTGCACTTGGGGCATTCTTTAAATTTTCTAATCGCCAAGATAAAAGTTTGAAGAATCCAGAGATTTGGTATGCAGCGCTCGCCTTAGCCCTAGCAACATTTATGCAACCTAGAATTTCAGTTCTAGCTTTTACCTTTTTTCTAATTTGGGCACTCGCTTCATTTAAACGACTTGTTGCTCTCTTGATGATAGTTAGTACATCTGCAGTAGTCGCACTTGGTCCACTCTTTATGATCGGCAGAAATGTCGTAGCTAATGATTTTGTAGCTATTTCTACGAATCTTGGAACTACGATGAATATTGGAGCAGGGCCTCAATCAACTGGGGGATATACAAATCAAGCAACCGGTGTTCCATGCACTCCGATTGAGGGAAACGCAGCTGTTCAAGACTCACATAAGGTTGGGTGCGTACTGAGTTGGTATAAAGAAAATCCTGGATTAGGCGTTGGTTTGTTTCTTCGAAAATTCACTTATCACTTCTCGCCTTGGTTTGGACCACTTGCTAATGGCACTACCGCAAGAAGTCCTTGGCTGGATATCCACCCCTTCAAATCAACTGTGCAGAGCCAAGAAGGCTTCAACTTGGTCTATGGAAACACTGGAAAGTTAGTTTCTTGGGGCTGGCTAATTGGAAGTTTTGCCTTGATGATTTGGGGCTTTATCGCGCTTTGGCGGCTAAAGGGTCAAGCTCAGGTTCTTGCAGCACTCCTTCTAGCACCATCATTACTTAATGCCCTTAGCTCTTTGATCACTATCGGAGATAACCGCTTCAGAATGCCCACGATGACTTTGAGCATTCTGCTCCAGCTTTTTGGGGGATACGCGCTTCTTTCTAAGAAGAGCTTTAAGCGCTGGGCCTCACTGGATGCGAAACCCAGCTGGCCTGGCCTTAATTGGAAGAAGAAAGCAGAAATAGATAATCTCCCCTCCTGAAGAATTTATGAGGGTAAGGAGGTCTGGCTATGGGGCGTGGCCGATCTAAAGCAAAACAGACCAGAGTAGCCCGTGATCTTAAGTACAGTTCGCAGGATATTGATATTGAACGTCTAGCCAAGGAGCTTCATGGGGAAGTTCAAGAAGGCGACGAGGGTGATGATTTTGATCCCTTTGCAGAAGGAAATTACATTCCACGCAAGTAAGCCATGTCACTAACTCCCTATGTAGCATCCCTTAGGGTCTATGAACCTATTGAGAGTTTTGATTTTCAACTTCAAGAGCGATTTGCCTCGATTCCTAGCGAATCACCCACAAGATCTCTCGAGTCAGAGCAATCAATAAAAAGTTTAGTATTTTTCAATAGAGTGAAAACTTCAAGCGAGGGTGCCCACATCATTGATTTGAACGGAAAGCGATTTGTTTGTCCTTGGTCAAGCAAACTTCGAACGCTTTCGTCAATGGAAGAATTTCGAACCTCTGTCCCCTCGAGTATTTACAACTTCTTCATTCCTAGGGAGATTGAGGGCTTCATAAGTGAAGCAGGCCCTGATGCCTTTGCGAAAGTTCCTCACATCATCACTGAGAGATGGATGATTCCGCCTCGCTGGTTTGCACTCTTTGAACCAAAGGAGCGAATGGTTGGATATGAGAACTCAGATGCTTTTACTCTCTTTAGAACTCAGATTTCCACTGCAAAAAAGAGATGTCTTGAAACCCACGCAATAGTGAAGAGGGCATTTGGAGAAGGCTCTGTGGAAGAGGAAATCTCTCAACTCCTTACCTGGCTCAATGTTTTCGATGAAAATTCTTTATTGGAGCTGGATTACGGCGGGTTGGCTGGATATCTTGATAATCTAATTAAATCCTCGGGCGGAGATGGAATTGATCAAGATACTTCCATCGAAGATGTGCTCCAATCAATAGCTGGTTTATCAAAGGGTGATGGAGTCTTGGCCGGTGAGGGTTATAACAAGGTGATATCGCGCTGGCGTCAGATAGCCACTTTTGAACAAGCTCAATAACCAATCCTTACTTGAATTTCCTTCTCACAGAAAGGATACTTCACCTCATAATGGGCGAATCGGACAGAAGTGAAATCTCTCTAGTTTTTAAGAGTTTGGTAGGCATCAATGCAAAATAGTTTGCCTAACCAAGAAGTGCTTTTAACTCCAGCGGAAGTTGCAGCGCTTTTTAGGGTTGACCCCAAGACAGTAACAAGGTGGGCTAAGGCTGGAAAGTTAACCGCCATAAGAACCCTTGGCGGCCATAGACGATATCGCCAATCTGAAGTTTTGGGTCTTCTTAAAGCGAATCAAACCTCAGGGGGCAGTAATGAGTAGTGATGGGCAAGATATGGATAGGGCAAAATTTCTTGAAGCGCTAGAGAAAAAAAAGCGTGGCAATGCCCCAAAGAGTGGCTCTAAATCAGGAGACTCCAAGGTTAAAGGTGGTCAATCTTCGGGCAGCACTCAGAAGATGTTCCGACGTAAGTCTGGTCCTAGTTAATTTAGTAGATAGAAAACTCTAGATGCAGATTTCTTTATCGCAGTACCTTGCACTTTTTTCAGCATCTATGTTGGCTGTTGGTTTGTTGACTCCATTAATGCGAATTGTTGCCATACGACTAAATGTTGTGGATAACCCTGATCAAGGCCATAAAACTCATAGAACGCCAATTCCCTATCTTGGCGGAGTTGCGATCATTCTTGGGGTGTTGGCTGTCACATCATTTTCTCTAATTGGAAACTCAATGTCTCAAGCAAACACACTTCTTGCTTTAAGCCTACTTCTTCCAGCGATTGCATTGGGCCTAATTGGCCTAGTAGATGACATTCGAAATCTAAGCCCCTGGCCCCGTTTTGTTGCCCAATCTGTCGCTGGGTTGCTTACTGCAATTTTGTTGATAGGCACAGAAACGGTTGGAAGTCCAACGGGATCAGTGCTGGTAGATGCCCTGATCACAATTATTTGGATTGTGGGAATTACCAACTCAATAAACTTCTTTGACAATTTAGATGGAGGAGCATCAGGAACTGTTGCAATAACCTCAATCGCACTGCTCATCCTTGCCCTGCAAGGCGAGCAATATCTAATCGCTGCACTGGCTGCAGTATTAGCTGGCGCAACTTCTGGATTCCTTCTTTGGAATAAACCACCCGCAAGAATCTATATGGGTGATGCTGGCGCCCTATTTCTTGGATTACTGATTGCTTCTTTAGTTATTCGCCTTGATACAAATCCAATAAACAATTTTGCCACGTTCTCGATTCCAATATTGTTGTTGGCGGTACCAATCATGGATACATCAGTTGCAGTTTTATCTCGGCTTCAAAGAAGGATTTCGCCATTTCAAGGTGGCAAAGACCATCTCTCTCATAGGTTGATGAGAAGTGGATTGAGTAAACGTCTATCCGTAATCTCCCTTTGGATAATGACAGCATACTTTGCTGCTATAGCAATTGTAGTTTCTCATGCACCATTTAGGTTTGAGGGGTTAGTCTCAGCTATAGGTGCAATTTCTTGGATAATGTCATTTGCTTTATTTGTGAGATTGAAGAGTGAATAAGATTTCAATCAATTGACTATTTGAAAGTACTAAGGGCAAACAACTTTTGGGATAATCTGATTACTACTTCTCTAAGGTAGAAAAACGCCCACCTCCAGTCTTGATGCATCCGCAACTCAATTGTCTTCAACCTTCTATATTTGGCCTTCTCGCCAACAACATAATTAGAATGGAAAGCAGTCACTTCTTTAAGTGGCCAATTCTTCGAGATAAGTAGGTGAAAAAATCTATGGCCAATCACAAATGTACCTGGGCTCAATAACTCAATATTCACTGGTCTTGCCATAGATCTATACCAATTATTGAAGGTTGGTTCATCGGGAATTAAGTTCCCTCTCAGATTCTCACGATATTGCATACTGTAAAGATTTTTTAGGATTTTGGCACTTTCATTTGTATTTAGCCAATACATGATTCCTGTGCAAAAGTGTGGTTCCAGTGCCCTAGCTGGTGTGTCATCTTGAATTGCAACAGTTGTATGATTCAAGTTACTTGATCTTAGGTCTTTTAATGCAGGATTTTTGAGCCATAAAACGTCCAGGTCAGAGAAAATAACATAATCTAGGTAATCATGTGTATCCAAAACGCTTTTCAATAAGTACCACTTAAACGTTGTTAGTTTTATAAATCGCTCTTGACCAAAGATCGAGTATTGGTTTGTCGAAAACAAATCTAATTTGAGATTTAAGAGATCATGCTTAGGAATTTCATGCGAACACAAAATATGTTTTTGAGATTCTGAAACATGACGTTCTATCCATTTCAAACCGCTTTCATCTCCCGCAATACAAATACGAGTGACACCAGTTTTGAGGATAGAATTCAGTGAAATTTTTGCAGATTTACCTAACTTGCCAAAAATGATTAGAGCGAAGGCAAAGTTATTTTCTTGATTCAATTTAGCCACGGCTGATTCACGTATCGTCCCTTAATTTTATGATTTTTCTCGCTTCAACATACATGCTCTCCTCACCCTTTCTAGGCTTTCCATGTGAATCTAAATCAAGTTGAAGGATGTCACTTCTTCCCGAGATTGAAGAGCTGGCAGTCGAGCGTACAACCTCCGTGAATCCCACCTTTTCCATTAGCGCTTTTAAGGAATCAAAGTCAAATAGATAGAGGTGACGCTCGCCAGGTCGGCAAAAGGCAATATGCTGATCACGAAACCATTTTGGAAATAGCAGACTGATCTTCTTGTAATATTGCCAAAGTATGTATCTTTTAAGACTATGTGGATTTTTCAGTACTCGCGTAATTTTTATCAACAAAGAATAAATCTTGCCGTTGTTATATCCTTCAGATTGTCCTTGGCCTACGGGGACTCCTGCCCAAAGAGACATAAACTCTTTTAGGTCACTATTTCCTTGGCTCAGCGCTCTCCAGGTACCGCTCTCGCCACCAGGCTTAGTTCTCACCATCTGATCAATTAAAGTGAATTTTACATATTCAGATTTTTGTAAGGATCCAGATTCAATTTGCCTGAGATACTCTCGGCAAATTTTTTCAAAATCTGGTGTGATAATGCGAATTACGCCTCCAGGCGACAGAACTCGGTAACACTCCGAAAGTAACACTTCTGCTTGACGATAGGTGATGTGCTCTATGAAGTGGGATGTGTATAAGAAATCAAATTTTTTATTTTCAAATTTAAGAGGTTTTGATAGGTCCATTTGCTGCACGCCAGAAGAATTAGCTTCCCAATCGACATTCACCCAATTCAAATTGGAAATGTAGTAAACACCACAGGCAAGATTTAGAGCTACCACTATCTCTCCTTAATGCTTAATCCCTTTTAATTGCTGTTTTCTCAAAGATTGTGCCGCAAAGTTAATTCCTCGCTGCTGGCGCAAGTTTACTTCTGGTGGCTGGGGACGGGATCGAACCGTCGACCTCACGATTTTCAGTCGCACGCTCGTACCAACTGAGCTACCCAGCCAAATAAAACAAATCGCGACCCAGACGGGACTTGAACCCGCGACCTCCGCCGTGACAGGGCGGCGCGCTAACCAACTGCGCTACTGGGCCATACTCCAACCCTTTTCTCAAAGAGATAAAGAGTTGAGCGTCCCCAACGGGATTTGAACCCGTGTTACCGCCGTGAAAGGGCGATGTCCTAGGCCCCTAGACGATGGGGACTAGGGAGGCGAAAGTCTATCTTGGATTCTGCCGAGGTCAGACCCAGGTGTAAGTAGGCTTTAGGCTTCGGCGTTGATGTTGGGGCCTTTAGCTCAGTCGGTAGAGCAACGGACTTTTAATCCGTGGGTCGTCGGTTCGATCCCGACAGGGCCCACAAATGACCATAAAAGTTCATCCCCTGTCCTAAGCGCTATTCTACCGAAATGGTTTCAAATTTAATTTCTAACCGCATTTCAAGGTTACTGATATTTGCTGGGCCAATTACGACCCTGGCTATTAGCCCAATGGCTAGCTTTGATCCAATTAACCCAGTTAAGACCTTATTTGTCTCTGCAATATCTTTTTCCATATTGGCCCTGATGATTCGTTTGAGCAGAGAGGCAGTGCAAAGAGTAGGGGGAGTATTACTTGTATCTGCCTTAGCATTTGTACTTACCCTATTGATTGCAATGTTTGCAAGCCAAACTCCATTAAGCGAACAATTCTGGGGAACATTCGGTAGAAATAATGGTTTGTTAAGTTACCTCTCTTTGCTAATTCTCCTCTTAGCAACAGCCTTCACTCAGAGCCTGGAGACCTATCGTTTGATTCTGCGATCCCTGCAGATTACTTCGATTCCGATGACAATTTATTGCTTAATTCAGATTGCAAAATTAGATCCATTTCCCTGGAGCGCTTTTGCGGCTTTTGGGACACTCGGTAATATAAATTTTCTTTCGGCTTTTTTTGGTCTTTCCTGTTTAGCTTCAATGCACTTTCTCTTTGCCGATAAATCTAATTCAATTCGAATCGCCACAATTATTTTAATCATTACAGACCTGGGAATTATTTGGCAGACTGATTCAATCCAAGGACTTATGATATTTTCAGCGGGTATTGCAATCTGGATTCTTATCTTATCCCTGCGTAAGTCAAAAATTCTTGCTGCCGGGTGTTTGCTAGGTTTAAGCACCCTCCTATTTTTTGTGCTTCAAGCGTTTTTAAATAGCGGCCCTCTAGCCAAGCTCATTTATCAACCATCAATCACCTTTCGCGGGGACTATATGGCTGCCGGATGGAATATGGCTTTGGCTAATCCACTAACAGGTATTGGGCTAGATTCATATGGAGATTGGTATAGAGCTGAACGGGGCGTTTTGGCGGCCTATCGCACTGGCTATGCAAGAACTAGCAATGTTGCACACAATGTATTTCTAGATATGGCAGCAAGTGGAGGATTTCCATTACTTATTACATTCTCGATACTAAATGCTATTGTAATTTTATTTGCCCTAAGAGCGCTAAGAGCCACAAAGTTTCAAGATAACTTCTTGGTAATTCTCTCTGTAATCTGGGTAGCATTTCAACTACAGTCATTGGTTAGTATTGCGCAAATCGGTGTAACAGTTTGGGGTTGGCTGATATCGGGCGGACTCTTTGGATATTCTCGATTAATTCTGAAAGGTGATTCTGGTAAAGAGGTAATCTCGAAAGGTTTGGCAAGACCTAAGAAAGTGACCTTAGATCCAGCATCCAGCATTCTCTCCTTTATCGGTTTTTGCCTGGGCTTTACTCTGGCATTTTTGCCATTTAAATTAGATATGGACTACAGAGGGTTTTCCCAAAGGGGACAACTAGATGGCATGGTCTCAGTAACTCGCAACCCTTCAGCATCCGTATATTTCTATACCCACGCACAATATCTTGCTCTGAACAATAATTACCCAGATATTGGCTACGAACTCAACTCTCGACTCAGGCTCAAATTCCCCAGAGAAATTTCTGGTTGGCTAAACCTTGTATCTATCCCTCAAAGCACTCCGGCAGAGAAGGAATTAGCAAAAGAAATGATCAGAAAGCTAGATCCTTACTTTCATTGCCTAGAGCCCAATTTTGAAACTTTGATTGCTCGAGATATTTTTGCGCTGCCACAAGGAATGCAGCGTGAATTAGCCGCAGGATGGGGAATTGAACGTGAAATCTATGAACAAGAAGACTTCGCATTGAATAAACTTGATCCAGCATTTCTGTCCCAAAAGTTTGTCGGCTTCTGCGCTTAAAGTGATGAGTGGAACTGAACTTTTTGTCTGATTTGTCCTTTTTTCACTACAACTGGGATACTAATTCGTAGAGGAGGGTAGAGGCGGCGACGGTCGACTCTGCAGCACAAACCGGTATAGAAATAAGGGGCTATTCAAGTGTCACTACGAAAGAAATCTGTCTCCGCAGGTCTGAGAGTCTGGACTGTTGCCGAGCTTGGTGCTTTCTACACAGAGCACCGTAGTGAGCTCATTGCCCATGCCTCTCGTATCCTAAAAGATAGAGCGAAGGCTGAAGAAGTAATCCAAGATGCCCTGATCAAAGTCATGCTCGCCGCCCCTGAGCTTGAGTCAAAAGATCACGCGCTTGGCTACATGCATAGAACAATAGAAAACCTCTGCATCGATATCTTCCGTATCGAAGGACGCCGTCCAAACCTTGTACTTCTTGATGACGCCTCAGTAGAGCTTGAATCAACCTGGGTTGATAATAAAGACCATGTTGATGTTATTGCTGCAGCAGATGATGCCGCAATTGTTAGGCAGGCCCTTGCAATGCTCTCACCTGCTGAGCGAGCAGCTCTAGTTATGTGGGAGATGGAAGGTCGCTCCACCAAAGAGATTGCAGCAGAACTTGGCATCAAGGAGTCTGCCGTTAGACATACAGTCTCAAGAGCTAGAGCATCGCTACGCAAAGTAATGAGCGAGTTAATCGTTGATAAAGAGCGTGGCCTTACTGCTTTAGATTTATTGTCAACGACTTATAAGAAGGCAACAGAAGTTGCCAAAAAATCAGGTAAGGCTGCTCTCTCATTAATCCTAGTTTTCTTTGCATTTCTCGGATTTAATTCAATGCCATTTGATAATGCTGATCCTGTCATTTTTACCGAAGAAGTTATCTCTTCACCTAAGGCCCCAAATAAAGTTGATGCAATTCAGTCTCCACCGAATTCATCTTCAGTCCCCAGCCCTGTTTCAGCGCCAGCCTCTGCAATTAAAGTTAAGACACAAACTATTAATGCCAAGGCAAGTGCGATTAATTTTCCCGGCTTAGATAAGAATGGTATTCCAACAGGATTTACTGTCACAGATTCAAACGGTGCTTTGGGCTCTCTCTACATCACCAGCCGCCAACCAAGGCTCTCAGAGGCAGAGCTGACTATCTCTCAAGTAGCTAAGACCGATAGTGGCGCGGCCAATATCTTCCTATCTCAGCAGCTTACAAGCGATGCAAGCGGCCTGAGCTATCTGGCCTCCCTCTCCTATGGCAAGAGCGGGGAGTGGGCTCCCTTGATAACCACGCTTAGCTACCTAAATTCTGAGCGTATTTTGAGCGGTGATTACCTGGTAACTGCCATTATTAAAGTAGAATCTGAGGTGGAGATGGTAGGTCGAATCCCTGCTACCGCCTTCGGTCGAGATCTACTTCAAGCTCCAAGGCAGGTAATTACCCGCCTAGTTCTAAATCCAGGGAAAACTCAAATTTTAGCTCAAGCGGTTTATGTTGTTGAAAAGGGAGTGAAGTAATGAACTCCCACTTTAAGTTTCTTCGCCGCGTCCGGATACACGGCGGAGAATGTGGTGCAGTAGCACGTGCATTGCATCACGAGGTAAAGACAATGTCTTTGCCAGCCGTAGAGGAGAAAGTCTCTTTTACGACTAATGAAAGGAAATCAATGAACAAGAAGACGAGCTTCAAGCGCATAGCGCTTGCAGTAGTCGCTGCGCTTGGTTTCGGTGTCCTGTCAACAGGGCCGACACAAGCCGTACCGTTCAGTCACACATTGACAATTGATTCTGCAACAGATTCAGCATTTACGCTGGAAACTGCAACCGCTGTTTTGACGAATGTTTTCTCGTCAAACCTTGGTGGAGAATCAACGACCATTAGATATACGTGTAGCACAGCGGTGGGTAACACCTGCCCTGCGCCTACCTTCTACAAGGGGCCAAATGAGGATAGTTCAAACGTTACCTATCCATTCCCTCCTGCAAACGAAACGACGAATTACATCTATGCCTCTGGCTCTTGGACTGATTCGATCATTTCAACCACAGCTCCAGCACGTTCTGTAGTCAACGTTAAAGCTGCAGCCTTTGCAAGCAACGGAACGTACACTTATACGTTCTATACGACTTATAAAGGAAATCAATCAACCGGACAGCCTGCGACTGATGTCAATACTGGCCAATCTGTAACATGGACCGTTACAGTCTCTGGTGCTGCTGATCGTCAAACAGCTGACACTGCGCGTGTTTACATAAGCGCAGATGGAAATAATGGAGAAGGAACAGCAACTGCCTATGACGCTTGGAAGGTCTGGGGAGCGGCAACAGATTCCGCAATCGTGGCAAATAGAGGAACAACAACTCCGGCTATTGTCGGTGTTGCCTTTATTCGTCCATTCAACACTGCTGGTGATACTGCAGTTGTAGTTGCCACTGGCGGCGCAAAGAATAAAGCTGCTACTGGAACAGTTGATGACTCAATTACAGTCGAAGTTAGTGGACCTGGTTATGTAAATAGTGCTTCGGGTTCATTAACCACCGTTGCTAAATCAGTAACCATTGATGCTCGAAACAGTGGATCCTTAACTAACGCCGCCGAGACAGTGACTATCTTGAGTGATGGAACTGCCGGTGTAGCGACTATTACCTTCAAGAATCGCTCAAACAAGGTTCTTGCTACAAAGACTGTGACATTTACTGGCGGTATTTCAAGTATCAGCCAGGCATTCTTTGTAAATGCTGAAACGACTGTTACATACACTGGAACATATTCAGATACAGTAACTGTGTCCGCATATGTTAAGGACTCTGCAGGAACAATCCTCAAGAGTTCTGGTGGACTTGATCGTAACCTCTACCTATATAGCTCAGATACGGCTGTTGTAGGCGATATCAACGGGGCCTCACTACCAACCGGTAGAGTCTCTGCTTGTACGATTGCAACCACTACTGGTCTTTGGACCTGTAAAGGTGACATCCGTGATTCAGGAACTGTAACTCTGACACTACGTGATTCCATCACCGTAACAGCGTCAACAGTTTCATTTGACCTAGGTACTGTCACAGTTGTTGGAAATACTCTAAAGACTATGACCGCTGCTTATGACAAGACAACCTATGCTCCTGGTGAGCGTGCGGTTCTCACAATTAAGGGTCTAGATACTCAAGGTAAAGTACTTAGTGGTCGTGGTAATGACTCAGGTACTATGAACAAGACCTACGCTTCTGCTTGGACTCTTGTTAATACAAGTGCTCTTGGGCACACGGTAAGTACCATTAGTCCGTACATCGGAACTACAGGCACGAGCTACACCAACACCACCTACTCCCCATTTAAGGAGACTGGCATGGAAACTGTAGTTGTTACTATGCCTACAACTTCAGGTGCAGTCACATACGAGTTTAGAAATTCACTCGGTGTGGCTATGGCTACTATTTCAGCAACAGTGGTCAATCCACTAGATGAACTAGTTAATGCCGCAACTGATGCTGCTGCTGAAGCAATCGATGCTGCTAATGCAGCTACCGATGCTGCAAACCTAGCTGCAGAAGCTGCTGATGCTGCAACTGTCGCTGCTGAAGAAGCACGCGATGCTGCTGATGCCGCAACTGCTGCTGTTGAAGAACTTGCAACTGCTGTTGCAACTCTGATGGCAGCCCTAAAGGCTCAAGTTACAACTCTTGCCAACACCGTTGCCAAGATTGCTAAGAAGGTAGGGGTAAAGAAGTAAATCCTTAACTTCT
>Ga0315902_10011444_pt1 | contig 11634 bp, 7 predicted proteins | sample LakEriMetagenome_9_FD_203523 | JGI IMG/M metagenome (GOLD analysis project Ga0315902, IMG submission 203523) | Freshwater fungal communities from buoy surface, Lake Erie, Ohio, United States - Buoy 12 MA117 | ecosystem: Environmental > Aquatic > Freshwater > Lake > Lake biofilm | place: USA... | reverse complement strand
TCATCCGCCGCGGCAAGGCCTACGTCTGCGACCTGACCCCGGAGCAGATGTCCGAATACCGGGGCGTGCCCGAGCGGCCCGGCAGGCCCAGCCCGTGGCGCGACCGCTCCGTGGAGGAGAACCTCGATCTCTTCGAGCGCATGCGGAAGGGCGAGTTCGCCGACGGCACCCGCACCCTGCGGTCCCGCATCGACATGGCCTCGCCCAACATCCACCTGCGCGACCCGGCCCTGTACCGCATCCGCCATGCCACGCACCACCGGACCGGCGACCGTTGGTGCCTGTACCCGATGTACGACTATGCCCACCCGATCAGCGATTACCTGGAGGGCATCACCCATTCCATCTGCACGCTGGAGTTCGAGATCCACCGGCCCTTCTACGACTGGGTGCTCCAGTCGCTCGACCTCCCGCGCAAGCTGCCGCGCCAGATCGAGTTCGCCCGCCTGAGCCTCGGCTACACGGTGATGAGCAAGCGCAAGCTGCTGCAGCTCGTCGAGGAGGGCCTGGTGAGCGGATGGGACGATCCCCGCATGCCCACCTTGAGCGGCCTGCGCCGACGGGGGGTCCGGCCCGAGGCCCTGCGCGCCTTCGCCGCGGCCATCGGCGTCACCAAGTACAACGGACTCACCGAGGTGTCGGTGTTCGAGGGCTGTCTCCGCGACGACCTGAACCTCGTGGCCCTGCGCCGCCTGGCGGTCCTGAGGCCCATCAAGGTGGTGCTCACCAACATCGCCGAGGGGGAGACCCATTGGTTCGACGCGGTGAACAACCCGTCCCAGCCCGAGCTGGGCACCCGCAAGATCGCCTTCACCCGCGAGCTGTGGATCGAGTCCGACGACTTCATGGAGGTGCCGCCGCCGAAGTATTTCCGGCTGCGCCCGGGCGGCGAGGTGCGCCTCAAGTACGCCTGCATCATCCGCTGCGACGAGGTGGTCAAGGACGCCGCGGGAGCCATCGTCGAGCTGCGCTGCACGGCCGACCTCGAGACCCGGACCGGGGGCGCCAATGCCGCCAAGAAGGTCAAGGGAACCATCCATTGGGTCAGCGCCGCGCATGCCCTCCGGGCCGAGGTGCGGCTCTATGACCGGCTCTTCACCGAAGAGGCACCCGAGGCCGACGGGCGCGACTTCAAGTCGGTGCTGAATCCCGACAGCGCCACCACGGTCACGGCCCTGCTGGAGCCTTCCCTGGCCGAGGCGCGCCAGACCGACCGGTTCCAGTTCGAGCGCCTGGGTTACTTCGCCCTCGACGTGCCGTACTCGCCGACCGGGGTCGCCCCGGCCTCGGTGCCGCTGGTGTTCAACCGGACGATCGGACTCAAGGACAGCTGGGCCAAGGAGATCGCCAAGAAGTAGCCGCCCGGCCAGCTCCATCGCCCGAATCCATGGACCAGGATCTCGCCTCCTCCAAAGCCTGGGAGCTGCTGCGGCGCAGCCTGTCGCGGGACCGCTTGGCCCATGGGTACCTGTTCTTCGGCGACGACCTTGACTCGCTCGAGGCCGGGGCCGAGGCGCTGGCCCAGACCCTCAACTGCGCCGCGCCGCCCGAGCGGTCTCCCGGGGGCACGCCGATGGCGCCCTGCGGGCGGTGTGCCAACTGCGAGCGCATCGCCGCCCGCAACCACGCCGACGTCACCTGGGTGCGGCCCGAGAACAAGTCCCGCCAGATCAGCGCCGACCAGACCCGCGAGGTGGTGCGCACGATCACCCTCAAGCCCATGCAGGGACGGCACAAGATGGTGGTCTTCGCGGGTGCCGACCGCATGAACACCACGGCGGCCAACGTCTTCCTCAAGACCCTCGAGGAGCCGCCGCCGGGCTCGGTACTCATCCTCCTGACGACCGAGTCGGGCCGCCTGCTCGAGACCATCCTGTCGCGCTGCCAACGGGTCGGTTTCGGGGTCCGGCCCTTCCGCGCGGGCGACGAAGTGGCCCGTTGGGTGACCGACTTCGCCCGGAAGGCCGCCCCGGGATCCACCGGCGTGCTGGCCCGCTACCAGTTGCTCGGCACGCTGCTGGAGTCGCTGGGGGCGGCCCGCGAGCGCATCGAGGAGCAATGCACGGCCGCCTCGCCGCTGGCGAAATACCCCGACGCCACGCCCGCCCAGAAGGAGCAGTGGGAGGACGCCCTGACGGCGGCCATCGAGGCCGAGTACCGTCGGCGACGGGGCGAGTACCTCGCCGGGCTGCAGGCCTGGTTGCGGGACGTGTGGCTCAAGGCCTGCGGGGTGAACGATCAGGCGGCGTTCTTCCCCACGCTGGAGACGGCCACCGAGGCGGTGGCGGCACGGCTCCGTCGGGAGCAGGCCCAGACCAACCTGGAGCACTGGGAAGGCACCCAGCGGCTCCTCCACACCAACGTCCAGGAGGCCCTGGCCCTCGAGGTCGGCCTCTTGAGGTTGCACCTGTGAGCAGCCCCGCCTCCAGCGCCGCCGCCGGTGGTCCGGCTTCCGCCCGGGCCGCGGGTGCCCCGTCGGGCGGGATGTCGGCCCCCGGGGGCCTGCGGCTCTTCGCCCTGGTCTTTGGCGCGTTCCTCGGGGTGGCCATCCTCAAGTGGGGCAACCCGGTCATCCTCGAGGCGCAGATCCCGATGCCCCGCGACCTGGCCGAGTGGCTGCAGCAGCCCTGGCCCTCCCGGCTCGCCGCGCCCCTGCTCCTGGTGCTGACGGTGGTGGGCCTCATGGCGACGCGGCCGATGGAGGCCCTGCGCGGCCGGGACCGATCGACCGGCCTCCTGCTGCTGTTGCCGGTGCTGTGGCTGGCCTGGCAGGCCCTGTCGGCGGGGCGCTCGGTCGACGCGGTGCTCACCGGCTGGACGCTGCCGCAGTTGACCGGTTGTGTCGCCTGCTTCGGGCTGGGGTTCCTCGCCCTCGGGCCGGCCCTGCGCAGCGGCTGGCTCTGGGTCGGCCTCATCGCCGGTTTCGGGCTTTGCCTCAACAAGGCCGCCCAACAGCACCTCTTCGAACTGCGGCAGGATTATCAGGTGCTCCTCGAGGGCGAGGCGACGGGTTGGACCAATTTCACGGCCGCGTCGCTGGCGGAACTCAAGGCCAACCTGCTGGTGATCCGCACCAACGGCGTCGACATCGCCAACCCGGCCATCCTCGACAAGATGCGCCGCGCCCGCGTCAACGGCACGATGGTGTACCCGAACGCGCTGGCCGGGCTGATCCTGCTGCTGTTGCCGGCCGCGCTGGCGGTGCTGGCCGCGGTCGGGGCCTCCCTCAAGGGGTCGGTCCGGTGGCTGCTGGTGGGGAGCTTTGGTGTCCTTGGGGTCCTGTGCCTGTACTGGACGGGATCCAAGGCGGGATGGCTGGTGGCCCTCGGGGTGGGGGCGGTGGCCCTGCTGCTGCGGCCGGCACCGGCCCGAAACAAGGTGGCCCTCGTGGCGCTGCTGTTGGCCGGGGGCCTCGGCCTCTTCGGCCTGCGCTTCGCCGGTTACTTCGCCAAGGGGGCGACCAGCGCCGTGGCCCGTGCCGACTACTGGAAGGCGGCGTTGCAGAACACCCGGGAACGCCCGGTCTGGGGCAGCGGTCCGGGAACCTTCCAGCGGCCCTACGCCCGGCTCAAGGCACCGGAGTCCGAGATGGCCCGCCTCGTCCACAACGATTACCTGGAACAGGCCAGCGACTCCGGGCTGCCGGGTTTCGTGCTCTACACGGCATGGATCGGCGGCCTGTTGTGGACGCTGGGCCGTCGGGTGTCCCGGTCCGTCGGGGGCCCTGGTCCCGGTCTCCAGCCAGCCCAGGAACCGGTGTCGCCGCCGGCCTGGAACGCCTGGCCGGAGGCCGATCGACGTCGGGTGGAATGGGCGGTGTTCCTGGGCCTGCTCGGCTGGTTCACCCACGGGTTCGCCGAGTTCGGCCTCTACATCCCGGCCTCGGCCTGGACGGTGTTCACGCTGGCCGGAGCCCTGCTGGCCGGCGGGCCTTCCCGGCGTTGACCTGGTGCCAGTCTCCCGGAAGGGAACGGCCCACTGGGGGACGAATCAGCGGCGGAGTCCTTGGTGCTCCGCCAGCCAGGCCACCCCGGCCATGACGGCCACGGCCGCCAGCACCGCGAGCACGATCTTGATCACGCTGTAGGGCCGGTCGCCCGCGATGGCCCCGGTGTACCCGTTGACGGCCACCTGGTAACTCTTGCGCCCGTAGTCATAGGTCAACAGCCAGACCGGCACGAGGATGTGCTTGAAGGTCTGGCGGCTCCATTGGACCGACACCTGCAGGTTGCTGTGGGTGTCGCCCGGGACCTGGCCGGCGCACATCGAGCGGACCTGGTCGGCCATGCTCCGGCGCGATTCGGTGGCCGCGCCCACCAGGTCGATCTGGTAGCGCTCGACCGTCCAACCGGCGAGGTAGCCGTCGTGGTAGGGCACCAGGTCGGCCGTCGGAAACGGCTCGATCCGGCGGAGCAAGTCCGCGCGCACACCCTTCGACCCGGGCACCAGCTCGTCGTCGAAGGCATGCGACAGCGAGCCGGCGCTGGGCACCCAGCGGGTGTGGCGGACCTGCCGGGTCTGGGTGCGGCCGTTGGAGTCGGTGTAGGTCTCGGTGGTGTAGTAGTGGTAGCCGCTGAGGGCCGTCCAGTCGGCGTCCGCATGGGCATCGAAGGTCCAGTACGGCAGGTAGACCCCGTGGACCGTGTCGGTGAGGGCCCGGTCCCCGAGGTTCGAGGGCGCGAACCAACGCCCCCGGTACCACGAGCGCAGGCTGTCGCGGACCCGAGTCTCATCCACCTTCAGGGGCAGCAGGCTTTCCGGACGGATCGATTGCTGGAGTTCCTGGTAGGGCACCAGCGCGGCCGACCCGCAGAAGTCGCACCGCCGGGCCGCATGCTCGGCCTCGAAGACCGAGATGGCATGGCAGCTCTGGCAGCGCACGGAGGTGGATCGCGCTGCCCAGCCCCGCGCGGCGTCGGGCAGGCCTTGGAGGGCCTCGGTGAGGTCGTGTTCCCGGATCGCCTCGGCCGGGGTGGCGGCCGGGGCGACGTGTTCGGGGGCCGCGGTGCCGCAGTAGTCGCAGATCAACGCCTTGGCTCCGGGATCCCAGGTGGTCTCGGCTCCGCAGGCCGCGCAGTGGAACTTCCCGCGTGCCTGCCGTTCCGTGGCGACCGGCGTCGCCGGCGCTCCGGGGATCACAGGGGGAATGCCGGGTTCGGTCACGGGAGCTCCTTGCGCGTCTTCCGGGTGGGGGGTGCCTTCGGCGGTGGGCGATGAGCGGCAGGTCCGGGTCCGGATGCCTACCGGGGATGGGCTGAGAGCCAACCTCGGATCGCAGCGGCCTGCGGATGGCTCGGCTCCAGCGCCAGCACCGCCTCGTAATGGGTGCGGGCCTTGGCGGGTTCATCGAGTTCGCCGGCGTACAGGCCTGCCGCCGCGAGGTGGAGGGCGGTGTCCGTGGGTCGGGCGGCGAGGAACAGCTCGAGTTGTTCGGCGGCATCCTGGGGATACTGGGCCGCCTTGAGCGCGGCGGCGAAGTTGCGCCGCGTCTCCGCATCCGACGGTCGGAGCGACAGGGCCTGCTCGCAGGCCAGCAGGGCCAGGCTCAGGTCGCCCTGGTCCATCGCGACGAGGGCCAGGTTGTGGTAGGCCTCGTGGAAGGAGGGATCGACCTCGGTGGCCCGCCGGTACTCGGCGGCGGCAGTCACCAGATCTCGGCGTTGCTGGGCGCCGGTGCCCTGCACGAAGTGGACCTCGGCGGCGGCCCGGTTGCCGGCGGGCAGCAACCCCGGGGCTTTCCTCACGTAGCGGGGCGGGGCGGGGCGGGGCGTCGGAACCACCGGCGGTCGTGGGGCCGGGGCCGTCGCCATCGCCGTTGTGGCTGGGGCCAGCGGTGTGGGCTTCTTGGCCGGCTTGCTGGCCGGCGTCGCGGCGGTCGCCGGTGCGACGGGGTTGGTCGTTGCAGCCGGTTCCCTGCGGAACCATTGCACCGGGTTGGCCCATTTGCCCGGGGTGACACGCTGCCAGAGCGAGCGCCTGGCCGGGGATCCGGATTCGTCCGCCGGCGCTTCGGTGGTCGCTGCCGGCGGGGCTGCCGCGACGGGTGGTGAGGCTGGTGCGGGCGTCGATGCCGCCGCCGGGTTGGCGGCAGCCGGGACCACCGCCACCGCCTTCGGTGGTTGCCCCGTGGGCACGGTTGGCGTGGATGCCGGCTCGGCCTGGGCAGGCTTCAGGGGCGGGTCTTCCGAGACTTCCACCACTTGCAGCGGGGGAGGCGGTGCCGTGACGCGCGGGGCGACGGCAGGGGCTGCCGGGGCGGCAGTTGACGCGACGGTGGGTTTGGGCTCGGGTGCCTTGGGGGGGACGGCTGTCGAGGTCAGTGCCGCTGGCGCAGGAACGGTCGGCACCCGGGCGGTTTCGGCCACGGTGTTGGTCCGCGCGGCGGGTGATGCCGGCCGGGGCGTCTTGGCGGCAGACCCGGCCGCAGACCCGGCCACCGATGGGCTGCCGGTGCCGGTGAGGTTCACCGCCGCGTTGGTCACCGAGGTGGGGGTGGCCACCGGAGCCTCCCACTGGCGGATCAACTCCTGGACGGCCGCCGCCTGTGGGGCGCCGGGGTTGGCCGCCAGCCAGAGCCGATACTGGGCGGCCGCCGAGCCGCGGTCTCCCTGCAGTTGATGGGTCACCCCGAGGTTGTAGAGCGGCGTCGTGGATGCCGTGGCCAGGCTCAGCGCGTATTGGAAGCACTTCGCCGCATCCTTGAAGCGGCGCTTGCGCAAGGTGAGCAGACCCCGGGTGTTCCAGCCGTCGGCGCTGATGGCCTCGGCCGGCTGGATGGCCGCGAACGACCGTTCGGCGTCGTCCCAACGGCCCGCCTGGAATTGCAGTTGGGCCAGCGTCTCGAGCACGGCGGCGTCTCCCGGATGGGCCACGAGGTACGCCCGGAACCCCCGCTCGGCCTCAAGCCAGTCCCCGCGCTCGAGGTGGCTGATGGCCAGGTTGTAGGTGGCCTCGATGCGGTTGCGGTCCACCTCGAGGGCCCGCAGGTAGGCCCGGCGTGCGTCGTTGGTCCGCCCGGTCGCGTGGTAGGCGAGGCCGAGGTGGTTGAGGGCCGGGGCGTTCTGCGGAAGGTCCTGCACCGCCCGTTCCAGCAGGGGCACGGCCTCGGCCGCCTTGCCAGCCTGGAGCAGTCGGTCGCCCTCGACCAGGGCCCGCTCGCCCGAGGGGCTGCAGCCCGACAATAGGGTGGCCAGCAGGGCCGCGGCAGTCAGGCCGGCCGGAGGCGCGGTCCGTGGGCGGGGCGGGGTCTTCCCGTGGGCGTTCATCCGTGGAGCGGTGGCTGGGGTCGGGTCGATGGATCAGTGCGATGGATCGGGTCGGTGGCGGTCGGGAGGCCGGCCATGGTGGGCGCGACAGGACTTGAACCTGCACGGCTTTCGCCAATGGATCCTAAGTCCATCGTGTCTGCCAATTCCACCACGCGCCCGCGACCGGCCCCGGCGTCACCCGCTTCCGGGATCGCCTTCGCCATTGCTATGCGGCCGGCCGTGCTTTGGCAAACACAGGCTCGGGTCCGCCGAAGGGGCGGGGCTACTTCTTGAGCAGCGCGTACTCCATGGAATCCACCAGCGCCTCGAGCGAGGCGGTGATGATGTTCTCGCTCACGCCCACCGTGCCCCACTCGCGCTTGCCGTCGGTGCTCTGGATGAGCACGCGGGTCTTGGCCCCGGTGCCCGCCACGCCGTCGAGGATGCGCACCTTGTAGTCGGTGAGCGCCAGCGAGCGGATCTTGGGGAACGACTTGGCCAGCGCCGATCGCAGGGCCCCGTCCAGGGCGTTCACCGGACCGTCGCCCTCGGCCACCGTGTGGTGCACCTGATGGCCGACCCGCACCTTGACCGTGGCCTCGCACACCGACTGCGGCCCATTGCCGCGCATCGACACGTGGTAGCCGTCGACCGTGAAGAGCAGCTCCGGGTTGTGGTCGAGCACCCCGCGGATGAGCAGGGCCAGCGACGCCTCGGCCGCCTCGTACTCGTAGCCGGCGTTCTCGCGGTCCTTGATCTTGGCCGTGATGGCCTGGGTCTCGGGCTGGCTTGCCGCCAACTTGAAGCCCAGCTCGGCGGCCTTGACCAGGATGTTGGTCCGGCCGGACATGTCGCTCACGAGCACGCGGCGGTGGTTGCCCACCGACTCCGGCGTGATGTGCTCGTAGCTGCGGGCCACCCGTTCGATGGCGTGCACGTGGATGCCACCCTTGTGCGCGAAGGCCGTCTGTCCGACCCATGGCTGGCGCGGGTCGTGGCGCATGTTGGCGACACCGTCCACGAACTCCGACAGCTCCTTGAGCTTGGGCAGCGACTTGGCCGGCACCCCGCGCAGGCCCATCTTGAACTGCACGATGGGGATCACGCTGGTGAGGTTGCAGTTGCCCGTGCGCTCACCGTAGCCGTTGACCACGCCCTGGATGTGGGTCGCGCCGGCCTCGAGGGCGGCGATGCCGTTGGCCACGCCCAACCCGCAGTCGTTGTGGGTGTGGATGCCGATGGCCGTGCTGAGCTTGCCCTTGGCGAAGGCGGTGATCCGGGCGATCTCCGACGGCAGGCATCCGCCGTTGGTGTCGCACAGGCAGATGACATCGGCCCCGGCCTGCTCGGCGGCCTGCCAGGTGGCCAGCGCGTAGTCGGGCTGGTCCTTGAAGCCGTCGAAGCTGTGCTCGGCGTCGTACACCACGGTCTTCCCGTGGTCCTTGAGGAAGCGGATCGTGTCGCCGATCATGCCGAGGTTCTCGTCGGGCTTGGCGCGGAGCACCTCGGTGACATGGAGCAGCCACGTCTTGCCCACGATGGTGATCACCGGGGTCTTGGCATCGAGCAGCATGCGGATTTGCTCATCGTTCTCGACCGACACGCCCTTGCGGCGGGTGAAGCCGAAGCTGGCGATGCGGGCGTTCTTCCACTTGCGGCGTGCGGCCTGCTGGAAGAACTCGAGGTCCTTCGGATTGGAGCCTGGCCAGCCGCCCTCGATGTAATGGACTCCGAACTGATCGAGCCGCTCGGCGATCCGCAGCTTGTCGGCGAGCGAGAAATTGATGCCCTCGCCCTGGGAACCATCCCGGAGCGTGGTGTCGTAGATTTCGATCTGCTTTGGCTTCATGTCGGGGATCTCGGTCGTGATCTCGGTCGTGGTGTCCTGGATTTGGTCCTGACGTCGGGCGGGGCAGGAATCAAAACCCCCGTTCCGGCGTGCGGAACGGGGGTTTTTGCCCAGGCGTTCAAGCGTGCCGGCCGCGGGATCGTTCCGGAATCTCCCGGATCCCGATCCGCCCGATCAACCCAATCGCCCGAATGGAGGCATGGACACGCATGGCTCGTCGATGCCCAACAAGTGCCAGACCGCGACCCGCCACGCAAGGCGCGGATTCTGAGGCGATCCCGGCTCAAGGAGGACCGGTCACCCACCTCACCAGCCATTCCGGTAGGCGATCACGAGAAACGCGGTGGTGGCGGCGGCGAAGGCCACCAGGGCAAGGACGAGCAGGGCCTTGAGGAGTTTGAAGCCCAGCTTGATGAGAAGCAGGGCCAGGGCCAGGGCGACCGCCACGGCCACCGCGATGGCGATCCATTGCGCGGGGCTCAGGGCGGGGGGCATGGCGTGCCTCCGGGGATGGGGCGCTTGGGGCGCTTAGGCGGGCGTGGTCGCAGAGGCGGCCGCAGCCGGATGACCGGCGGCCCTGCGCAGCGCCTCGGCGCCGTGCCGGAGCATGCGCTCGGTGGCTTCCCAGCCGAGGCAGGCGTCGGTGATGCTGACGCCGTACTTCAGGTCTTTGGGATCCTTGAGCGACTGGGCGCCTTCGTTGAGATGGCTCTCGACCATCACCCCGATGAGCGGCTTGCACCCCTCGGCCCGCTGGGCGATGAGGTTCATCCAAACGTCTTCCTGGCGGGCATGCTGCTTGCCTGAGTTGGCATGGCTGCAATCGACCATGAGGGCCTCGGGCAACTTGGCCGCCTTCAGTTGAGCCGCAGCCTCGGCGATGGAGGCGGCGTCGAAGTTGGTGCGCGCGCGGCCACCCCTTAGCACGACATGACCGTCGTCGTTGCCGGTGGTGCGGACGACGGCGGTGACGCCCTCCTGGTCCATGCCCAGGAAATGATGCGAGTGGCGGGCCGAGAGCATCGCGTCGATGGCGATTTGCAGCGATCCATCGGTGCCGTTCTTGAAGCCCACGGGCATCGACAGGCCGCTGGCCATCTCCCGGTGGGTCTGGCTCTCGGTCGTCCGGGCACCGATCGCCGCCCAGGCGATGAGATCGGCGAGGTACTGCGGCACCACGGGGTCCAGAAACTCGGTGGCGGCGGGCAGGCCCAGGTGGTTGACGGCCAGGAGCAGGCGACGGCCGATCCGCAGGCCGGTGTCGACATCGTAGGAACCGTCCAGGTGGGGATCGTTGATGAGCCCCTTCCAGCCGATCGTCGTGCGCGGCTTCTCGAAATACACCCGCATCACCAGGAACAACTGGTCGGACACCTCGGCCGAGAGGGCGGCCAGCCGCCGGGCGTACTCCATGGCCGCCTCGGGATCGTGGATCGAGCACGGGCCGACCACCACCAGCAGGCGGGGATCCTCGCCGCGCAGGATGCGCTGCACGGTCAGGCGACCCTGCACCACGGTTTCGTTGGCGCGCTCGTCCATCGGCAGCGCCTGCTTGAGTTCGCGCGGGGCCAGGAGGCGTCGGGTGGCGACGACGCGGAGGTCGTTCGTCTTTTGCATGTCAGGGAGTGTAGGGCAGGGGGCCTAGGGTTGGAAGGGCTGCGGTGCGCCAGGCAACAGCCGGACGCGGGCCTCGGCGCGAAGACGGTCGCCGTATTCCGGGATGCGCACCTCCATCTCGCGCTGGATCATCAGCTCACGGATCTGGTCGGTGACCTCCGCCAGGGGAATCACCCGCGCCGGCATGTCCTCGAGCTTCCGGAAGACATGGAACCCGAATTGGGTGGACACGACCGCGGTGTGCAGGGTCCCGGGCTTGAGATCCCAGACGGCCTTCTCGAATTCGGGGAACATCTGCCCCTTCTGGAAGACGTATTCGCCGCCGCGCTCCCGGGAGGCCGGGTCTTCGCTGACCTGCCGGGCGAGGGTGGCGAAGTTGGTGCCGGCTTTCACCTGGGCCAAGGCCTCCTCGGCCTTCTTCCGCTTCGCCTCGATGACGTCGGCCGGGAGTTTCTCTCGGGTTTCCGGGTTGATGGTGGCGAAGAAGATCTGGGCGGCCTTGACCTGGTCGGGCTTCTTCCAGCGGCTGGAGTCCGAGTCGTAGTAGCCTTGGATGTCCGAGTCGGGGATCCGGATCCGCCGCTTGACCTCGCGGTCGATGATGTTGACCACCAGCGCCTCCTCGAACTTCTCCCGGCGGAACGACTCCTCGGTGTATCCGGCCTGCTCCAGGGTCTTGAAGAAGACCTCGGGGGAGGGCGCATTCTTGATGAGGCCGTCGATGCGGCTTTTCGTCTCGAAGAGCGCCCGGTTGGTGTCGCCCGGGTCGGCGCGGCGCAGGACCAGCTGGACGAAGATCATCGTGTCGAGGGTGCGCCCCCTCAGGGCGTTGAGGTCGCGGTCCGTCAGGGTGCGCCCGGCGGCGGCGGCCTCGGCCACGGTCCGGGACACCTTGGCGCCGACCGCGCTGGCCGTGATGCG
>Ga0315902_10011442_pt1 | contig 11635 bp, 16 predicted proteins | sample LakEriMetagenome_9_FD_203523 | JGI IMG/M metagenome (GOLD analysis project Ga0315902, IMG submission 203523) | Freshwater fungal communities from buoy surface, Lake Erie, Ohio, United States - Buoy 12 MA117 | ecosystem: Environmental > Aquatic > Freshwater > Lake > Lake biofilm | place: USA... | reverse complement strand
TAAGTGTAGCTTGTGAGCTGCATCAGATAAATAAAAAAGTTTAGACTGAACATCCTCTGGAGTCATTTTAGACTTAGCCATATCTTCCCGAACTTTAAAAACAGTAGCCATTTTATTTCTTTTTTACTTTTAGTTTAATCTTTTTTTCTTGCTTCAACATTTCTTTAGTAGGCTCTTTACCACTTCCCTTATTCGCACGAATATTATCCCAAAGACCTCTTTGGGAGTAAGAACCATCTGCGCGTTTAATCATCTCTTTCATTTATTGCCAGTTAAAACATTTTTCTTAAACAAAGCCCGCTTTTTAGCCAAAGGACCCATTTCCCCTTCTTCGGCAGCTTTCATTTTAGATGCGGGAATTGGTTCCCCTTTTTTTGCATGAAGTTGTGAACGCAAAGCACCCTCCTTAAACTCAATTGGCTTTTGCCCTTTCTTTTTAACCTTCAATCTTACCTTTTTCATTATCAATGAATTTTGTAAAGACGAACCAATAATTTTGTAACACTAACAGGTGTAAGAGAACCATCTAGCCACAAATATCTTCCGTTTGATTGGAATCGAAATAAACTACTTGCTCCAGTAGACGTTGCTGCTGCACCAGTAGCCAAATTTATTCCCTGAACCAATTGTGCATTAGTAGATGAAATTGCACTTCCATCAGACACACCCTGAATATCTCCAGAATCATTTGTGTGTCTAAAAGTTACAGTATCTGTTGGGCTGATAAATTGAACTACAGCATAATCATACCCTCCAGTATCTAATTTAATAAGACCGGGGAATCCAGACTCAGAGCCTGAATTAAACTCATTGGTTACATCTAATACTATTTGTACTGACATATATTTTTATTTATAAAGTTACCGTAACTGTTACAGATGATTTAAGATAACCCTCAGCACCAAAATAAAAATCTGGTTGCGCAGGAATTACCTCGAAAGATTTACCAACAGAATCAATACTATATATATACCCAAGAGTCGAAAAAGTGCTGCCTTGGCATCGCATACCTACGCTTAAAGAAGAAAGATTTGCAGCATCGGCGGCAGACAAAGTAACTTTTGTATTTTCTCCCCTTAAAGCTTGTGAGGCAACTTGATTTGTTAGTGCTAGTGTGGGCATTTTATTATTATTTTATACAAATTTAAGATTTTTTATTATTGCTGGGGAATTTCTTGTTGTTCCGGAAGAGGGGCTTCTCCTCCTTCCTCAACTGGCATTTCCCCCTCAGGCATTTGACCTTGTTCCTGCATAGCCTGTTGTTCCATCATCGCCTGCTGTTGTGCTGCTTGCATTTGAGCTGCGATTTGTTGCTTTTGTTCATCTGTTGAAACTACAGCAGCCAAACCTACATTCTCCATAACTGCTTGGATAAGTGGTTGCAGTTCTGCGGGAATTGGTTGTCCAGTTTCTTGCATCTTCAAATACAAAGCTGTAGCCATTTGCAATACGCTAGTACGATTCTGTGCTTCGGCTGTCATTTGAGCCCGCTTGATATCAATTTGACCTTCTAGCTCTTTTGTTTGACGCTTTGCTTCTTCAGCAGCCTGAGCAGCAGCAGCCTGACCTTGGAAAGTCATTTGCTGATTTTGCATAGCCATTTCTTGCTGAGTAACAATCATTTTCTTCTGGGCACGACGGAATAAAGCTTCGGCTAATTTAACATCCTCCTTAGCTACACGCATAATTTGGAATGGGTCAACATACATTACAAAATCTGGGTTAGTTGCCAGAGTTTGATTAAGCAAAGCCTCAAAGCGCATAAGTTCCCCTTGGTCAGGTAGAAGTTGAATTCTAGTCGAAAACATCTTACCTGCAAGTTTCTGCTTATTCATACCACGATATGCGTCAGCACCATATTTAACTGAATTCTTAAGAAGGCATGAAATCTTCTTAGCAGTTTCAGCGATACAGTTTGTATATGCCCAATAGAAATAGTCAGTAGCAAACTGAGCAGCCTGTTGAGCAGTATCGATATTAGATACAGCAACTCGTGGTTGGATGGCTTGGGAAATCAAGTTCGGGTCTTCCCCTAATTCATCTTTAAGAATTGAATAGTGCTTGTCGTAAAGCAAAATAAGACCCTGAAGCTGACTTAGGAACCCTGAATTAGCCAATTCCGTAACAGGTACAGGCACTGGGTTTCCTTCAGCGTCTTTGCCGCGATAATAAAGGTCACCAGTCTGGTCGTATAGCTTTTTTACATCAATTGCTTTATTACCATCTCCCAATCCGTAATCGATATTCTGAAGAGCATCCCAGTTGATAAGAGAACCCACTGGACGCATTTTAGCCACCAATTGCTGCATCTTTAGACGAGCAATAATCATTTGGTCAACTGGCTCTTGAATCTTTTCTGGGATAGCGAGGGAAGTCATATCATAGTTCTGAACCATATAAAAGCTATATGAGAACTCTGCATTACCTACCTCTTTAGGGTCTTCGGGGCGAATCATATTTTTCTTGATACCCCAATCAAGCATCAGATTAAGTTGGCGACAAAATACTCCACGATATATATTCCAATGAGTATCAGCGATAACTTCCTCATTTTCTCCAACCTTCTCAGGTCTTCCCTTCTTTACAATAGTGCTCTTGTTTTTCTTTGTAGTAACTACAGTATATGGGTCGCTATCTACAGTCTTGAGCTCAAATTCCAAGATGTCAATATTCCATTCATCATAAGGACGAAGGAAAGTTACATTCCACTCAGTAAGCCAAGTGATATTATCATACAACTGAAACTCTTTAGCAAATTGAGCAATCTTCCAAATCTCCTCCTCGCTTAATTTGCCTCCGAATTCTTTACCATATCTACGACGTATCTCACTTATCTTCAAAGTGCGTATTACACCACGCCATGTAGTGTCACGAAAATCATTGTAATTAGAATAAGAATAGAAGCAGTTTTCAGGCTTCAACAGTTCAACGTGAACGACCCCTTGGTCATCCATATAAGTATATGTTGCAACAAATCCAGTAGTGGCAGAATCATGAAGCATCTTTTCCTTCATGACATCAAAAAATCCATTAGCAGCAAGAATGTCATTGCAAGACATTTCATACTCTATTTCTTCAGGCAAACGCTGGAACTGCTCTTTCCAAATCAAAAGCTCTTCTTTGTCAGCCGGGAGTTGCTCGTGCTTTGGGATAATCTGAATACCAGCTTCAGCCTCCAATTGTTCTAGCTCTTCCCTATTACTAACCATGAACTCAATCTCATCTAATTGGTCTTTCTTCTGTTTTACTGAAAGGGAATCTATGGCAGTAACTCTAATCTTTTCGCTTCTACTCATCCAACGACCAACTAAACCAGATACAACACGATTAACAACATTAATTGACTGCCAATTAATATTTATATAGTTTATCTTCCCATTAAATTCAAGCAAATCTTGGAATTTGCTCATGGGCACACGACCATTAGCGTAACCACGATTAGTACGCCAACGAGCATTTCGAACCCAAAAATAACTAGATATACCTCCAGTTATTGTAGTATTAATATATTGGGCAAGTTGCTTGCCGTAACCCCAGTCAGATTTATCTTTAATAGATAAATTGTTGAGCTGGAAATCTTTTAGTATTTGTGCAGAATTCTGCTGCATCTACAATTTTTTAATAAAAATTAACCCACTATTCAAGAACAAATATAAGTTTTTTTATCAAAAAATTTTTTTTATCGTGGATAAACCTTTACAAGTGGTTCCTTAGGGGGTGGTGGCTTATACACTGGCTCCAAACCACCAACCAGCGCAATCATAGCACTTACGGTCCGGTCGCTTGGTGTACGCTTTGAAGGGTCATAGACCTTCAAATCCTCCAAAAGTTCAATCCAATATATTTTATCGCAATAGTGTTCTACATAACTAATCATGGCATCATTTTGCTTAGTCATAGCAAAATCAGTTACAGGGAACCCGTAGTGCCTATCAAATGAACCCGTTTTTCGTCTGTTTGGGTCTATTGCATTTAGGGGGAACTTAGCCAGATATCCCAACTTACCTCTATCCTTATAATAAGAATAGTAATCATCAGCCACGAATTCTATGTAAATCTGGTAACCCAAATATTCTGCGCAAAGCATTACCTGATTATGCAGGTCATCCTTCTCTATAGGTCTGCCATATAAATGGCCTGTAAATAGCCCAGTGTTTACAGGGTCTTTTAAATCATATTTCAAGTAAACCCAAGCAGATGCCTTTGAGCCGTACTTTTTACCACCCTGACTATTTGAATAGCTATCCAATCCGATAACTCCTATATCAGTTCTAGCTGGTTTTTTAAATGGTCCATCCCAATAGGACTTATTATCTTCTCCCCTTAAATTCAAATCTCCCACAAATTCCCAGCAAAAATTCTCTTCAGTTTCTTTCGCATCTCTCCACTTTACTTTCTGGTCTATATCCCTGTAAAACAATAACTTACGCTTATATATGTTATTATTTTTAAGATATTCAACTCTTTCATTAATCTTCATAACATTAAAAATGCAATCCGCGTTAGCTGACATAAACAGCTCAATCTCATTGCATGGATTCATACGAATCTCTTCCTCTAAGTCATCTCCTTTCCGGCCTTCCCTTCTTTTTTGAATATAGGCTCTTGCTCCAAGCCTAATGTCTTCTTCTGAAAGTTCACTTATTGTGTTCCCATCCTCATCTTTTCTAACCCATTTTTCGATAAGATATTGCGCCTGCTCTTCTGTGGGGGAATCCATGACACTAAAACCATACTTATCGATAAAACCTTCATATCCATCGAAAGCTGGGCTGAAGTATCTTACAAGCCTGTTTACGGTAGGAGTTCTTTTACCTAAATCAGCATTCTCCCACAGCATTTTAAACTCAGAGCCACCTTTAGTCATCTTGTTGACTGTAGAAGGCATTTCAACAAATCCAACCCTCTTTACCCCCTTTACAAGGGTTTTTGAAACGATGGCAAATAATTGTGAAGCTGGGACATCCTTTTCCAACTTACCAAACTCATCCAATAATATTCTACTCATACGACCACGGTCATATGCGTTTAGTACTGGAGCTCGATAATTGATTTTAGACCTATTACCTTCATCGTCTTTTTGTGTAGCAGCCACCCCATCCTTTACGTTAGACGATTTTTGGGCGAAAACCAATTCAGTAACGCTATCTTCACGATTCATCTGCTTAGGCTTCAAGAAAGCAGGTAACTGCCTATAGCCATAGGCGACCATCTCAGTAAACGTAGCTCTACCGTCTTCATTGGACTTAGATATAAGTCCGCAGTTTGAGTTCTTATAAAATATAGCGTCGTATACTAGATTTGATGTTGCTTGGGAAGAAGCACCTTCGCGTCGCTTTTTACCTCGAATAATACCAAGACACCACAGTACATTTTCCCAATGCTCTAGGTATATGAAATATCTTCTATCGCAATCCCTGTATTCCGGCCTAGAGCCATCCTCAAGTGTCCACCACTGTAAATAGAAATAGTACTTTTTGGTTATGTAGTATGGCTTCCCTTTTATGAAAATCCAAACTCCATTTTTACATCTCAACAATTCCCTAGTCGCATAATCCTCTTGAGCTTCAGTCAGTATAAGGTCTCCGGCTTTATTATATTCTACCTTCTCAAAATATGAAGGCAGTTCTTCACGAACCCACATTTGGTCCTCTTCTGGGAGTCCATAATTAATTACTTCCTCATCCGGCGGACAAGGAGGTAGCTTTATTTTGTGGCCGTATATAATATCAAAATCAGACATAATTATCTGCCCTGCCCACGATAGTTGCGCTCCTTTTTATCGTGTTTATTCCGACTTTTACGAGCTTTTCCGCCTTTTCTAGCGCCAAAAGTTATTTTTGTTGATGAACTATTTCCCTTTGCCATATTAATCTCTTTTTTCAGCTATTCTATCCAAAAAAGGTTTCTTTTCTACATCAGCTTTTTCATTCCCAGTAATACCAGCAGCGTCTCTTAAACTTCTAATAGATTCACTTACTGTTTGGCTTTTTTCTAAAATCTTAAAAATCCTATCAAAACTTTTATCCTTTGGGTCATCTAGATTTATCCTAGCCAAACTATTACCATTTAACAAATCAGCCATTTCATTAGCCTTTCTTTGCAATGAATAAAATAATTTAGCAGCACCATTTTCCTCATAAGATTTTAATCTAGACCTCAAGTCTTCAATTTCTTTTTCAATAATACTTTTTACAGCGTCATTCATATTGTTTTGGCTTTAGTTGGAGTTAAACCTACGAGCAATTCACCTTTATTCAACTTATCAGTCAAATAATCATCTATAGCTATTATCTCTTCCCTTTCATTTTCTTCATCAGGGAAATGCCTAAATCGTATCAATCTACCTTCTTGGCCATTAGTATCCTGAAATATAATTTCATAGTCGCAAGCCTTCAGCGTATGAACTATCTTACCACTAAATTCTCCTGTCGTAACATAAAGAACATCACTAACTAGTGATGGCTCAATACCAGACAATTTTCCTTCATAAGGCATGAAAACTCTCAATCCAAAATCAAAACCCTTTAATGGCCTCCAAGTATCACCATCAAGCCAAGCGTAACATTGTTCAGAAGGTATAGAATAATATTTCGTATCATTCCCCTCAATTTCACCAGATAATGGGGCAAAATCGAATACCCTGTAAGTATCGTGAGTCATATTTGGATGAATTAATATCTGACTACCAGATTTAATCCCCTCACCACTTATTACAGTAGCATTTACAGGATGAGTCTCCCTTTTATTTAAATTATTCCATTGACGTTCAATGCGTATTTTAGTCCCGTCAGAAAACGTGTGACTATTTTTACTTTCTAAATCTACGCTGATTATTACCTTGCCTTGAACCCACTTAAGTTCAGACATAAAAATTTATTTTGTTTTAGGTATTAAAGGTAGCTAGATTTAACTAGCTACCTTTATTTGTCAATAACGTGCTCTACTAACTCTACCGGAACCAACTTTACAGCCAACACTAAACTTTTTACCCGCACATCTCGCTTGCCTTTCAGCTCTACGACCTTCTCTTTTTTCTTTACCTGTAAAAGATGGACCTTCTTCTTTAAATTTAGGCTCTTTCTTTTTAACAATAAATTCGCTTTTATCTGTTTTAACAGATTCTCCATCACGATATTGAGCCTCATTAGAACTATAAAAAGACCCTTCTTGCATTGATTTTTTTTCAGCAGAAGTGGCTTCCCTACCAAAAGAAGATTCATTTGGCGTTACGGTAGTTGTCTCTTTAATATAGACATCTTTACCCTTCCTACTCCTAGTTGGGTCTTTTTCAAAACCTTCTGGAATAGATGGGCTAGCTTGGCCAGCTTTAACCTTAACCTTAATGCGTTTTTTCTTTTTTTCAGGGTCAATTGCCATAAAAAATTATGGTTTTTCTTTTTTAGACAACTTATTCATCATACGCATACCAACAGAAATTGGACTAGCCTCTGAAGCTTTGTTGCGAAGATTTTCAGCTCTTAATTCGCGAGCTTCTTTTTTTAAATTTTCCTTTCTAAGGTTAGCAGCACGCAGTTTGCGAGCATCTTCTTTTAATTTAGCAGCTTTTGGAATATCACTATCAATCATTCCGCCAACAATAGTTCCCTTAGGGGACTTGAATTTTACTTTGATTTTTTTTACGTTTTCCATTTTATTTGTTTTTATTACGTTCTGAAATATTTTTAGCCTTAGCTTTTGCATCAGCTTTGGAGGATGCCCCCCACGCCTTCAAAGATAATAAAAGTCTTGTAGGTTTACCATCTTTATATTCAGGACCGGGCATACCTCCCATTCTAGCCAAAAAACTAGCACGTCTAGGATTGTCGCCGGATTTAACTGGTGCTTTAAGAGTTCCACCCGTCTCGGCTTTATAAGAGGCTCTCCCCTTAGCGTTCAAACCGCCTTCAGGATTTTTCCCCTCCTTACGCTGCCAAGCTGCTGACTTTACTCTAATCTTTGCCATACCCAAAATTAATATATTTTTTAATACACACGCTCTGAGGCCCATTTTTTTATAATCTGGGGAAGTGGCTCTTCAATAAGTTCCAACTCATCTTCGCTAAACCAAAACTTAGGCTGAAATACGGTATCCAAGTCTAGCTTGGGGTCGTGATGGCCAAGTTCAAATACGTTTTCCTGCATATTTATAACCTTATCTTTCATCACTTCCCGCTTCCTAACAAAACCCATATGGTATATACATATCTGCTCAACCCAGCTTTTATCGAGTATTGGGACAGCAATACTTTCAGCATCCCCATACGAACGGTACTCAGTTTTAGTCAGCCTTACTACTTCAGGCGAGCATGGCATTCTGTTTTGGGGAACTTTTAACTGAGTGTACGGGCCATCCCAAAGATTAACTCTTTTGCACAGGTAACCAGATGTGTTTGATTTTATAGCCTCCCTTACAATATCATATGAACGCTCATGAAGTATCTCATCACATTGCAAGTAAAAACTATATTCATATCCAGCCTCTTGGGCCGCAGAAATAGCTATATCAGTAAAATAGCAAAGTTTTGTTTTCCCTGTTCCCTTTTGCTCAAACCATTCTTCTTTAGGCCGCTTTATTAATGTTAGGTTCGGGGAAGTGATAGACTCTATTTTTTCGCAAGTACCATCATCACTTCCCGCATCAACAACAAATACATGGTCACAAAACTCCAATAAACAAGCTATTGTTTCCATATAACAATAGTCATAAGTTTCCCCGTTTCTAATAAATGTTGTACCAGCTAGTTTCACTTTATATGTTTTTGATATGCTGTGATATTTTTCAATACTTCAATTGGGAATGAGTTGTCAACTTGAACAACTTGCCAAAAGTCATCGCCAAACAAAGATTGGCAACTTTCTTGCTTATATCTAATCTTTGACTTAAATTCTTCTGTATTTAATTCAGTATGAGAAAAAGACTCTATTTTCTCAATTATTTTATCATAACCACCCATATAACTGAAATGCCACCCAGCATCATGAATAACCCTCTCAAATCCGCTATTTCTTACGTCGTCAGGTGTCTTATCTTTTAGGTAAGAAAAATTCATTACCCTAGCCATATCCCAGTTCTGCTTCCCTTCAAGACAATTAAAATAATACCTGTAAGTATCCATTTTAAGAGCTGTAAGAGAACTAATAGGATTGTAGTGTTCTATTGTAGAACGTCTAATAATTTCATCTGCATCAGATATAATTACAATATCATTATCAGAAGCTCCGAGCTGAGTTAATGCAAACAATATGTGATTTCGCTGTTCCTTTTCATTTTCCCAAGCGTTACCATTATTTGGTAAATGATTAGCCACAAAGTGCTCTATCTTATACGGAAGTTTAGTTTTATAGCTAAGGGACTTCCATTTCCCGGTAAATGTATAATTGCTTTCTACTAATATATGTGTAACATCAAGACCAGATAACTCTTCGCACCTTATCTTAAGTAAGTCCTCTTCCCCATTATATGTAAAGCAATCCCAAATCATTTCATAAGCTTTATGAAATTAATAACTTGTTTAGTTGAGAAACTTGAACAAGGGGGACTACTTTCATTTATATAGCATGGAACTCCCGCACAACCAACTACTGAATGCCAACAATAAGGCTTTTCACAAATAGGGTTTTCTTGATTATGATTAGTCACAACTACAATATTATCAAGGTCAACATGAATAATGTCAGGATTTACATTCCCAAAAAATATCATACTTGGAACATTGAACCCAGCTGCTATGTGACTTATACCGCTATCTACACCTATGAACATATCTGCACCAGCAACTAGATAAGACAATAAATTTTCATTTATTGTTCTCATGTGCATAGTACCTATTATTTCTTTATTTTGAAACCCAACCTGTATTACATCATAACCATTACGCTTTAATTCGTAAGCGACCATTTGCCAATCAACTCCATAAATGTTTCTGCTTGCCTGAGGTCTATCATCAATGTGAAGTACGACATATTTATTAAATAATTTCGTATACTGATTAACTTGAAATCCTAATGACAATTTTTGCTTAGTCAGGTATTTCTTGTAATCATCTTCACAAACGCCGCAAGCCTCGAAATATGATATTAGATGGGGAACTTGTGGGTTATTTTCATACGACATATCTAAGTCGTAATGTTTTGCATTCTTCAACAGTCTTCCATCAACTAAATGAATATTATGTATCTTATAATGATGATTTATAAAAAGATTATAAAAATTGTTTGTTGTGTGTAATACGACCATGTGCCCAGTATCATTAAAATATCTCATAACTGGTTCAAGTCTTACTACATCACCCATTGCGCCCATTCTCTTTATAACTACAACTGGCTTATATGGCTCATGGAATTTTCCATGAAAACCAAATGTGGGTTGTGCTGGCTGCCTTAATTCAAAAGAAAATTTATCTGCAACCTCTTCTGGGGCAAATTTGATATCGTACTTCTTAATTAAATAATCACGATATAAACGTCCTATAGCTTGGTCTTCTGGGTCAGTTGCCGTTATAAAATCATCTTCAGCTAATGCATTTTGGAGTTTTTTTGAACGAAGGGAAAAACCACCATTACCAACATTTTTACCGTCAATATATAGCCAAGGCGCACCTATATAATCATACTTTAAAAATTCATCATCCCAGCATTTCCCATCTAGAACATACCCATCATGCTGACAAACAAGAACATATTCTGTATCAAAAAAGGAATTTAATTTTTTTACAATAAATTCCGAATACTGTTCTTTTGATTTTATAGATTCAATTTTTACAACATCTATTCCCTTTACCTTTATATCAATATCTGTCAATAGTTTTACTGAAGCAAAATCACAGTGTTCTGAGCTCTTTTTTAGAGCATCAACCGCTCCTTTATAGCTGTAACAATCTACAGCTATAAGTGTTATATTATTTAACTGTAATTTCATTGATTCCAATTTTCTGGTATTTTAACATCAAATGATTTACCATACATAGGATTGCCATATATGATTATATCATCAGACAAATAATGCTTAACAATACCGCCTTCCAATCTAACAAGCCAAACGGTATTAATATCTATCCCATAATCTATTAGTAAAATAGCTTCTCCTTCTCCATGAGGGGTATGTACTGGTATTGGGCTTGGGAATTGATGTATCATTTATTTAATTTTTCAAAGTAATATTCTAAACCGCCTTGATGATAAAAGTCATATGCCTTTTCTCCAACCGGGATTACATTAGGCATCATAGTGAATGTTTCTAAAATTCTAGGGGTTTTCAAAGATTCTGCTAGCTGAAAACAAAAACTTTGATTACCTAGGAAAAATTTACAATTTTTAATAGCTTGAGCTAATTGATAAAAATTATCTGGTTGATAGTGTTCTATATCCAAATCCCAAGTTTTACAAAAAATGTCTTTTTCTTTAGGCAATCCTAAAAACATTATATCATCTTGATGTTTTTTCAGGAAATGATATGTGATTAGATAATTTCTATACCGTTGAGTAAAGTTAATTAAAATTTTCCCTTGCCAAGGAAAAGCAAAATTTAATGTTTTGGGAAGTTCTATCCAAGGTTTTGAAAGGTCTGAGGCCATCTGCGGGAAAACGTAATTAAACCATCTATTTAATGAACCCTTTGGCTGATTAGTATATC